>Ga0123354_10004905_pt1 | contig 19190 bp, 20 predicted proteins | sample TergutLab28metaG_2_FD_97872 | JGI IMG/M metagenome (GOLD analysis project Ga0123354, IMG submission 97872) | Labiotermes labralis P4 segment gut microbial communities from Petit-Saut dam, French Guiana - Lab288 P4 | ecosystem: Host-associated > Arthropoda: Insects > Digestive system > Gut ...
AATAACCTTTGAAAAGCATTCACACTTTCGACCGGCTGCCTCGAAAAGTTTTGAAGCTTATTCAATGCCTTTAAAGCTACAAAAATTCTATGAATATAAATTATGGTGCAGAGGACTGTCAGTAGGAGTCTGTTTGTACGGTGACCAGTTGTTTGTCAATTTCCAAACGATATTCATCCGCGAGTTTTAAGCGCCTGGGATTCCAGCAATTCACTGACATTCTTAGGTGAAATTTCTAGCGCCAGTACATGTGTCATCGCCGTTAAAAAATCGTGTGGGAATAAATGGTAAGTAAGTGGGGAGCGGGGAGATTCGTTTGTTAGACAGTCGTAAGTCTGTGTGGGCTCTATCCGCAGTTTTAAACTTTTGAAGACTAAACGTATCTGCTTTGTGTATGGAATCAGTCCGTACCGCACAGTGAACACTTTCCACCACGGTTTAAAAAAAAACCAATCAGTTAATTATGTATAAAGCAAAAGTCGTTGTCTGTTCTGAGATCTGTACAAAACACTCAATGCAAAGCGAGCACCATGTTGAATTTTTTAATGTTAAACCTGGTAGTACGAAAGGAAACCGATAGGCTTTGAAAGGTTAAGTTGGTGTACAGTTTAAAGCTGATCGCGAAGTTGAAAGTTGTGCAACAAGGGTGACAACACAGGACACGGACTGATAACAACAGGAAGGTGTGTTTGGGGTTAAAGGCGTATCAGAGTCGACGGCTGTATGCGAACAGGAGATGGAAAAGTTCGTTCGAGCGCATGATAAATTCCATATATTTGGCGAGTACTGTGTGGAAAAGTAGTGGGTTAGCGGTAGAGTTAAATCTCCAGTGTTCTTATTTGAGAAAAAATAAATAACCCAAAGTCGTTGTAGGCCTGAATTTATTTCTTGGTCTACCTAGTGTACTCGTATTTCCCAGGTTTTTAATTTGCATGCACACAAAAATAAAACCTGGCTTCTGCGCCAAGAAATGCATGTTGTCTCTTAAACCTAAAAATTCCTCTGGATATGATGGAATATCTACCAAACTAGTGAAAATATGCTCTCCCTTCATTAGCTCACCTTTAGCTCATATATGTAACAAATCCCTATCTTCAGGAATTTTTCCAGACTGCCTGAAATAAGCAATAGTTAAACCTTTGTTCAAGAAAGGTGATAAATCTAAAATCTCAAATTACAGACCCACATCTATTTTAAGCTTCTTCTCAAAAATACTGGAAAAAGTCGTGTATAATCAACTTCAAGAACATTTGAATAAATACGGTATTCTGGCAGAAGAACATTTTGGGTTTAGAGCTGATTCTACAACAAATAGAGCTATGTATAAGTTAATTAATGAAACTCTAAATGCCTTAAATAGTAAATTAATGGTAGGTTGTATTTTACTTCGATCTCGAGAACGCTTTTCACTGCTGAAATCATAGTATTCTGCTGTAAAAACTGCAATTTTATGGTGTTAATGGTAAAGCAAACACGTGGTTTGAATCATACCTTAAAAGCAGATATATGAGAGTTCAAATCTCTGATGTAGGACTCAATCAAACAAGTCCTTCTGCATGGGGAAAAATAACTGACGGTGTCCCTCAGGGTTCGGTCTTAGGTCCACTGCTGTTCCTGATATATATCAATGACTTGCCCAAAACTGTAAATGATAGGACTCTACCTATATTGTTCGCCGATGATACAAGCATAATAGTAAAAAGTCCTAATTCAAGAGATTTTCAAACCAATATGGTCACAGCTTTTCACTCTGTAAATAAATGGTTTAAAGTAAATCTACTTTCTATAAACATTGGCAAAACCCATTACATTCAATTTAAGACCAAAAACAAGCCCACGCTTGATATAAACATTGTTTGTAATGACAACCTAATAACAACTCTACCTCAAACTAAATTTCTGGGCATATATATACTGATACAATAAATTGGAGAATATATTTTCCAAAACTAAGTTCAGCCTGCTAAGTGATGAGGAATATTAAACCACTTATGTCCCTCACTACATTGAAAACTGTTTACTATTCTTATTTTAATGCAATTATAAGCTATGGTTTACCTTTCTGGGGCAACTCACCCCATGCTATGAAAATATTTAGAATGCAAAAAAGAATAGTCAGAATTATGATGGGTCATACTAATAGGTTTTCATGTAGGGATCTATTTAAAAGTTTGGAAATCCTACCCTTTGCATCTCAATATATCCTCTCACTCATGCTTTTTGTAGCCAATGACAAAAACCTGTTTGAACTCGGAGAATCACACTAAAGGTACACGACAAAATGATAATTTTTACCAGCCCATAATTAATTTAACTGTATACCAAAAGGGAGTACATTACATGGGCATCAAGATTTTTAACAATCTTCCTCCATACATTAAAGACTTATCCAATAATGTCAGGAAATTTGAAATGTACTTAAATCGATTCCTACATGCACATTCTTTTTACTCCATAGAAGAATATTTTCAGTATAAACCTATTACAAGCTGATAATGTATCATGAATCGTTTTTCATAACGTGAAAATACACAAGACATAGTCTTAATTCTATGTTTCATTCACCACGACGTTATTATCTTAATGTTATTCATATGTATAATTTGCTGTTGTTTTTTATTTGTGGTCTGTACACTGACTTTCTCTGTTTGTTAACTACAGTGTTTTGTTGTTTAACAAAGTGGTCTTGATCCTGTCTGTATTAAGCATCATCATGTACTTGACTTGGAATCATCTTGCTTTGATACCGAACATTTATTACTTGTATTACTCTTGACATGTTCTATATCCCGTTTAATGTTATTGTGGATTCATGGAACGTAAATAAATCATCGTTATCAATATTACTTAATACAAAATATTGAACCTCATGGCCAGAAAGACCACAAGGAGTTACATAATGTGAGTTAATTCTACCATGGTCAACAAATACATTTTCAGTTGCAAAACTGGAAGCCTTACCATTTCTAGTTTAAAAATTAATTGACTGAAACAGATTATAAGTTTGAAAGAGTAAAGTTATTTGTTGTTTAAAAATAGAATTCTTTAAAGAGTTGATATTAAAATCACCACATATAACAAGTGCCATATTAAGATTATGTAAATATTTCAAAGTCAAGTCACATTTATTTAAAAACTGGTTATAGGCACGAGATGGAGATGTATATATGCACACTATTGTAATTTAAAAATTTTCAGTAATAATTTCTTCAGAATATGCTTCATAGCTTTTCTGTTAGAAAATTGAGAAATATATTTTCCTGCAGTGTTCTCTAACATGTCAGAACTTACATAAATACATACACCTCCACCTGTATTGTTTTACATGAGAAATTTGAGACTAAATGTTAATTTTCATGATTAATTTAAAAGCTTCTGATCTGTTAAATGGGGTTTGATTATGAAAATAAGGTATGGGTGCAATTCGTGAGCTATTAAGGAGCAAGTTAATTTATCAACTTTGTGTTTCAGTCCTCTTACATTCTGATAATATATAGATTATGACATCGCTACTTTACTCCACCTTTGTAGTGGACTTGTTCATTAATTCCATAAAAAATCTTCATTCTTGTTTACTGATTTCTTCTTTCTGGTAGGTTGAGGTTGTTCTTGCTTCTGGGAAAGGTTTAATGGTACCTCTTCACTGCTGCACATGCTGCCGTGGGTACTGTAATGTTAGTAATATAGATTTCTCTCTCCCTTTATTTGACACTCTCCCAAAAAAACCAGTGTTGTTTCATGTTAGAGTGAGTCAACAGTGTTGCCATGAGTATTGTGATGTTAATAATATGGACTACTGTGTCCCTTTTTTATGACAGAGAGTAGTCTTATACACTCTCCCAGACAAACCAGAGTTGTTGTGTATTAGAAAGAGAAAACAGGGTTTCCATGGCTGTTGTGATGTTAATACTATAGACTTTTCTCTCCCTGTTCTAATACTCATGCCCAAAGAAACTAATGAGAATGAGTCAGCAGTGTTGCCAAGGCTATTGTGATATTAATAATAGAGACTTCTTGCTCCCTGTTTTGACAGATAATGATCTTATGTTCTCTCCCAAAGAAACCAATACTTTTGCCTCTTAGAATGTGAAAGAAGTGTTGATATGGCTACTGTGATGTTTATGTTGTACTCTCTCCCACCCCCTTTTTCTTTTTTTGACAGACAGTGATCTTTTACTTACTCCCAACGAGACTAATATTGTTGCCAATGAGAATGAGAAAGCAGTGTTGCCATGTCAACCAACCAGCAGTGAAGTCAATATGACATTGTACAAGGGAGAGTTTTCCTGGTCTACGAAAAGGGTAAGTGCTACTATGTATGCAGAATTAAACAGTCTGAGACAGCTTGATTGTATGTACAGTATACTAATGGCAAAAAAATTTTTTAAATTTTGTTTTTATTCTTGGTTTGGTTGTAGTGTGTACATAAATTGTGCCAAATTAATTAAGGTACATACTTTGAATAATATAATATGTGCTGTTATAAAGCATTTTAATAACAGAATGGAATTTCTGCAAGACAAATGTAGTGTGCTTGAAAGGAACAGTAAGCATAGAGATAATTGGTGACTAGTATGTTGAAAGATGACAGTGGTGTTAGCAGTCATAAGATTCCTACAGTTTTTTTGAATAGATGGAAAAATTGCTCCAGCCAGCTGCTCTAATAAAATAAGGCAGGAAGAAATATATAATGTGAGACAGATCATAATTGTATTCCATACATCATCTGATACTGATAAGACAATCCTTAAAGTGATATTATATGAAGGTATTCTAGACTGATTACAGCTGGTTGTGGATGGGGTATTGTGCAGAGTTCTGTGTTTAAGAGTTGGTAATATCTTCACCACCTTTTAAATGTCAAGAACTTAAGGCAATATTCTACATTGGAATTAGTTATTTTAGTTCCTCTTGTCCCAACCTTTGAATTCTCCTCCTCCTTCCCCCAACCTATGCCTGTGTGCATTTCCTTCACGTGGAGATTCAATTTATTTTCACTTCTCTATGCTCTAGTGTTACCCTCTCTTCTGTATGACTGTATTTTCTCACTTATGCTTCTGCCCATCCATTTCCTCTTCTTTATCTTCTCCATCCAGCATCATACCACTCATTCCCCCCCCCCCCCCCCCCCCCCTTTTTTTTCATTTTTTTTTTTCCCCCCCCTTTTCTCTTCTTTTTTTTTCCCCCCCCGCCACATACCCCCCCTTTCCCCCCCCCCCCCCTTCTGAAGTTTGTATGAATGTTCTTACAGAGTTTCTAGTGTTTTACCAGTTACTTCCTTCTGTTTTCCTTTTTTTTTCTTTCTTTCTTTCTTTCTTTCTTTCTTGTGTTGCTCTCCTAAATATTTAGGTATGCCTACAGCTTCAGTTTGGATAAGAGACTTGGATCTCAATGGATGAACAATATCTTCTGCAGTGTTACAGATAATTGAGAATGTGGTGCAGTAATTTTGACAGTTTAATCAGTTTAGCTGGGGATAAGGTTGTGCCAATTGCAAGAGTCACAGTGTGTCTCCTACAATGCATACACTGAAGATTAACACAGGACTTTTATTAGTGATAACACAGTAGTGCTTGAAATACACGTGTGGAAACACCCACATTTCAACACATCTCTTTCCCCTATTCAGTCTTCCGTTTCACCTCAGCTCTCCTTCCTGTGTCTGCAACCAATCCACATACCAACACAGAAAACAGTGTCTTAACCACCACAGCAAGGCACTCTCTCGCTTCCTCCTTCCCTGTCTACTACCGATAAGCTTATGGCCCACTTTTTCAGGCCAAGCCAAGCCAAGCCAAAGTCGACATCCCCCTGTCGGTAAGCCATTCCTGCACTGACCGCATCGCTGGGCTCAGTAACAGGCACCTAAACTCTAACAGGGGAATATGCTTTCGCTAACGATTTTTAAGTCAGGCTGAGGGCCTTGACTGATTATGTCAAAGACTAGGGACTAAGTATGGCAGGGATGAACTTTGTTTGGTTAGCTGTCTCAGTTCGGAGCCCAGACTGGCTCTGTCGCAAACTGGAGTTATGCGACGTTTGTCAGGCGCTTAGGTGAAGCTGCCGTGCCTGGGGGAAGGGAGTGCGGGCCATGCCCCGACTTTGCATCGAATACACTGGCATTTGCCTTACAACTTAGGAAAAATCACAGAAAAACCGCGGTCAGGGTAACCGAAGGGCGCTCGGCTGCTCAGTGCCGAATGTGATTCGTTTAGTCGACTTGGCCAACCCGGGCGATAGCCTTGACTGCCCTGCTGTCCCCTGCCGCCCTTGGCTTTCCCGTCAGGCGACGGGCTCAACCCTCGGTCAGCGTATCTGCCGAGTTGCAGTACTAGGGGTTTCACCACATCAACTAACTTTGAGTCCAAGCTCTCGGTCAGAGCTCTGATGTGGTTGGCAAACAGCGGCATGCCCAGATCCTCATCTATTTGCCTGTTACTTATGTACCAGGGGGCACCAGTAGCGAGGCGAAGACACTTGGACTGTAGCACCTGTAACCTCCGGATATGGGTGCGGGCAGCGGACCTCCACGCGGAACATGCATAGTCCATCATAGGGCGGATGAGCTGCTTATATAGCAGGACTCCGTTCCTGACGGATAGATCACTGGCCCATTCCAGAGCCACAGCAAGCGGGACTACATTCAACTAGCCACGTCTACCAGCTCTGCCAACCAGCCAATGGCAGAACAGGCTGGACAGCAGGCGTCCGGAATAAAAAGAGGCAATTGTGACCAACAAAATTCATTGTGAGTGATTCACACAGGATAGGGAGTTTAGTAGTGTCGGTAAAATGAGCTGTAGAGTGAGTGACAGAGTTAAAGGATCGTGACAGCTACCTGCCTGTCAGGGCTGACTGGTGAAAAGGGTTGTTGTCTGTGCGGATTTCTGCATTTAGTCACCAGCAGAGCTACAGAGGAGGAGTAAGAAGAAGACCTCTCGATTGCTCCTGCTGAAGCATCATGCTGAGGCAGGACGAGTTAGCCTTTATGAAGGCCATTTCTACTTTACAGGTTTCGCTGGCCCTTCTCAAGGAGTTGAGGCTGGCAATGGCGCGGAGGAAGAAGAAGCAAGCGGTGCCTGCTGGGAGACGCAGGACCACACCCGGAAGCAGGACCAGAGCTTCCCAACAACTTGCGGGCAAGCGAAAAGCCAACGAGCTAGCAAGCTCGGGCGACTCGATGGAGCTCGCCAACAGCACCTGGCGCTGAGTCCGTGCCTATGCCTGCGACCTCAACAGTCACGGGCGAACAAGCTGCTGCCGGCAGCCGGCAATGCGGGCCATCTGAGGAAGGGGCAACGTACGCGGCTATATTGGCCGGGTCCGTCGCCCAGCCTCAGCCAAGTGGGCCGCTCAAGCCCACAGTCATGGATTCGGACCCAAACGAACCCTGTGTCTCAATGGAGACAACAATAGGCGCATGTCTAGCGACATGTCCGGGCCTGTGAGCGGCATGCCAGATGGCACCACTTCAAACGTCCAAGTGGCCAACGCCTGCATACCAGCATGAGAGTGTCGTAAAAAGTCGCCCATTATTATTTCCGGTGTTAGTGACACCGTTCCTTCTGGCCTGGTTGCGGGCATCCTGTCCTGGCGGTCTGATGGCCCAACTAGAGGGCGAAAATTTGGTGGTCGTTCCATCAACAGCCGACGGGTTCAGAGCTGCGGTCAGTGCACTGGGGTCCTTTGATGGGAAAGATGGTGTGAGTTTCCACACCTTCAAGCTCCCAGAGGACCGCTGTGCTCGACTTCTGGTGAAGAACCTGGGTAGGTGTATGCCAGAGAGCGTCAGAGAGAAGCTGGAATCCCTGAACACCCGTGTTCATGGTGTCACGCAGCTGCGATCCGGCCATCGCGATCCGGACCCTGCCAAGAACCGCCCTACCGTCCCCACTTCATTGTATCAGTGGCGCGAGGGCCTGAGGTGTCAAAAGTGCGATCGCTCACCGAACTTTCCGGCTTGCGAGTGTCGGTGTAGTATGTTTTTCCAAAAGGCCCGCTGCAATGCAAGCGCTGCCAGCGCTTCGGACTCACGCACCGTAACTGCGGATACGCACCCCGGTACGTCGCTTGTAGGGGCTCCCACCTCTCTGGTGATGCTCTACCCTGCGGGAACGGCCTCAGTTCTGTGGCTGCGGCGGACACCACACAGCGAAATACCGTGGCTGTGTGAAGTGGAAGGAAGCGAAGGCAGTTCTGGCAAAGCAAGCGCCCGAACACAGCCGAAAGATCGTCGCCACAGGCCAACCTGCTGCTCCTAAAGCTCAGCGGGCTGGTCCCTCTGCCGATCAGATGGACATGGGGAGGGGTGGAATCACGTCGTCCGAGGGGGAGTCGTCAAGGCTACCATGACTCCACCCACCAACCCACATCCTAATCCCCCTCCTCAGCCGGCAACAGAGACGCCAGAGAAACCTATAGTGACCGCCACCAGGGAGACAGTCAGGCCTCAAATACCTGAGCCCAAACCCACAGCAACCCCTAAACGGGCTCCTGGGGAGTCTAAGAAGAAAGCAGCCGCGAGTATCAAAACCGCGGCCGCCACACCACAACACCCAGCCAGCCCAAAGTCCAACATCACCACTCGAGGAAATCTCAGATCTCCTCGATCACTTCCCCCCCATGCATGTGTGGAGCTGACTCGCTCTTCGGCTCCTCACGTCCATCTGTTCCCTCCCTACAGGGGCAGCTCGCCCTCGCGCTGTCCCGAAGACCGTAATTCTTTTTGTAGCAGAATATGGCAGCACGCCGTGGGAGGACAGAGCTGTGTAAAGCCCTGTGCCTCGCCTGCTGGAATGCGGACAAAGTTCGAGGCAGGAAGCTTGAATTGGAGAATTTTCTCAGCCAGCACAGTGTCGATATTTGTCTCTTAAGTGAGACATTCCTTAATCCTGGGCAAGCCTTCCGGCTTTCCAATTTTGTCTGCCACCGCGTAGACGGGCCAACTGCTGGTGGGCGGCACAGACATCTTGGTCCCGCATGGTATAGTCCACCACTCGGTGCCCGTTCCGGGCCTGACCCACTTGGAGGCTACTGCCATCCAAGTCACATTAGCCGACAAACCGGTGCTAATCCTCGCGGCTTACCATCGTCTTCCCGCCCACTGATCGGATTACAGGTCTTGATGGCTGGCGACCTCAACGCCAAACACGTGGATTGGAACTCGCGGCTGAGCTCGAGACTGGGGAAACTCCTGCGTGATTATGCCGACGGGAACTCATGTCTGATCTTTGGACCGGACTCCTCAACCACCAACCCGTACAACCCCTCGGTCATTCCCGGTGTATCTGACTTCGTGCTCTGCACTAAGCTCAGTCCATCTCCCAGTTCTCATTTACACTGCGTGTCGCTCATCTTTTCAGCACCCACCGGGTACGCCCTGACTTCAGGCGCACTGACTGGGCCAATTTCCAAACTTACTTGGAAGAACTTATTCCATTGGACCCGAAATTGCACAACGAGATGGCAATCGACACGTCCGTTTAGAACTTCTCTGGCGCCGTTCCGAAGGCTCTGGCAGCGTTGATTCCCAAGCGTCGCCCGCGTGACGACCCACGGCCTATGATACCGGCCGGCATTCAGGGTGAGATTCGCCTGAAAACCGGCTGCAGAGGCAGTGGCAGATCACCCGCTCTGAGAGCCGAGGTCAACCGCATGCAGAGGTCGGTGACCCGCCGGCTCGACGAGTGGATAAACGACCAGTGGAGCGCGACACTCTTATCCCTCGATCCTGAAGACCAATCGCTGTGGAGGATGACCAAGCGGGTGATGAGAGTTCCTACTCCATATCCCCCCCTTGTCACCCCAGGGGGAATCGCTCTCTCAAACTCTGAGAAAGCCGAAGGCCTTGCAGACAATCTGGAAACTCAGTTTCAACCAGTGACTGATCCTTCGGTCCCAGCAGTTATTGAGATGGTTGACGTGGAGCTGAGTTCTTACTTCTGAAGCCCTGCCAGCGAACCTCAATTAACCACCCCTGACGAGGTTCACGAAGCCATCAAAGGTCTCAAGGCTAGCAAGGCTCCGGGCCCCAACGGTATCCCGAACAGGGCATTGAAGCATCTTCCCAAACTAACGGTTTCCTTCTTCGCCCATATCTTCAATGCGGTTCTCCGCACCCATCACTTTCCCCAAACGTGGGAACACGCTCTAGTGATATCTATCCTTAAACCGGGGAAGGATCCAGCACTGCCCGCTTCCTATCGGCCCATTAGTCTCTTGGACACGATTGGTAAATTATTTGAAAAGATCCTACTAGCTAGGATCTTAATGTAGTAAACGAACGCGGAATGATGTGAGACGAGCAGTTTGAGTTTAAACCCAGGCAAGCACGTCCTTGCAGCTGGTCTGTCCCTTTGAAAGATTAACCATGAATTTTGGCGAAAAGAGGCTCACCGGCGCAATTTTCCTCAACGTGTTCAAAACCTTCGATGCGGTCTGGATCGATGGCCTTCTCTACAAGCTAACGCTCCTCAACTTCCCGTCTTACATAGTTCATACAATCATCCTACCTCAGGGGTCGGACGTTCGAAATATCCTTCCAAATGGCCACGTGATCTCTTCGAGGCATGCGTGCCGAGGTTGCTCAGGGAGGATTGATCTCCCCTGTTTTCTTCAGTCTGTTTGTCGACATGCCCCCACCCTCGCACCACATCGAGGTGGCCCTCTACACGGACAACACGACCACCATAGCCATGTCCCACAAGCCGACGCTGCTTGTCAGCTACCTGGAGTCATAACTCAACGACTTTCAACCGTAGTTGAGTGAATGGAGAATCGCCATTAACGTCTCTAAGAGCACCGCGATGATCTTCGCGCGTGCCGGTCGGCGCTTCATCAAGCCCCGACCGGTAACACTCGTTGAGGAAACAATAGAATGGGTCGAAGCAACTCGTTATTTAGGGGTGGCCCTTGATAATGACTCACCTGGTCGCCTCACATCGATCAGTTTAGGAGGAGGGCTTATCAAAAGTTTGGGTATGCTGGGTCCCCTTCGGAAAAGGAAGAGTGATCTATCCGTCAGGAACAGAATCGTGCTATATAAGCAGCTCATCCGTCCCATGATGGACTATGCGTGTCCCGCGTGGAGGCCGGCTGCCCGCACCCATGTTCGGAGGCTACAGGTGTTGCAATCCAAGTGTCTTCGCCTCGCTACTGGTGCCCCCTTGCTACGTAAGTAACGGGCAGATACACGAGGATCTGGGCGTTTCGCTGTTTGCCAACCACATCAGAGCCCTGACCGAGAGCTTTGATTCAAAGTTAGCTGATGTGGGAAACCCGCTAGTACGGCAACTCGGCAAATACGCTGACCGAGGGTTGAGCTTGTCGCTTGACGCGAAAGCCAAGGGCGGCAGTGGACAGCAGGCCAGTAGAGGCCATCGCCCGCGACGGCCAAGTTGACTAAACGAATCGCGTTCGGCGCAGATCAGCCGAGCGCTCTTCGTTTACCCTGACAGGTTTTCCGTGATTTTCCTCAGTTGTAAGGCAAATGCCAGTGTATTCGATGCAAAGTCGGGGCATGGCCCGCACTCCCCTCCCCCAGGCTCGGCGGTTTCACCTAAGTGCCTGACAAACGTCGCATAACTCCAATATGCGACAAACCAGTCTGGGCTTAGAACCCAGGCAGCAAACCAACCAAAGTTTATCCCTCCCATACTTAGTCCAGGGCAAATTAGGCCCTAGTATTTGGTTTAGTCATTCAAGGCCCTCAGCCTGACTTCAAATCCTTAACATAAGCATATTCCCCTGTTAGAGTTTAATTGTCTGTTACTGAGCCCAGCATTGCGGTCAAACACAGAAATGGCTAACAGGCAGGGAACGTCGACTTGCGCTTTGCGCAAGTCTCCGCCCCCCATTTAATAATTTGGCTTGGCTTGGAACAAATTTCATTCATTCGGAAAGGAGCATCTGTCAACAACACATCAAGAAAGGACACGTTAAGACGGAAGACACGAGGCCCGACTGCCAGGCCACGAAGCCTCATGGACAGGGCACACCACAGCTCATCCGGACATCCTGCAGCAGCACTCAGCACCAGTCACAGCCTCCTCAATTCCACCACAGACCTGCGGCCAATCAACCGTGTAGCCAGTGGCACATCATTGCTCCCGGCCAACCGGAGGCCTCGTCGATTGTTTCGGTGACCCATCCATTCGATTGAGTCTGGTGGTGACTGGCTTGGAAAGAGGATTGTGATGCCCACCTACCTGCCTAGGTTAACTGGTCAGATGGGTTATTGACTGGGTTGCTTTCTGCACTTAGTCTTCAGCAGAACTACACCAGAAGAGTGACAGGAGGATATTTCGGAGCGCCCCTGCCTAAGCATCGTGCTGACGCAGGAAGAGTTAGCCAACTTGATGTGTGTGGGGCAACAAGTGGAGCACATACTGAACTGCATGAGCATAAAAAAAATTCTTTCGAGTTGCTATTTACAGTATTGTGCCCAGGTGTTACCATTCTGAACTCCCAAGAAACAGGGTATTGTACTGCATACAACAACCCTTGACAACTTCTGTTGACCATCATTGTAATGTACAGGGTCCGGCAGAAAATCCTGACGATTTTTAAGTTCAAATAAAATAAAAAATTATGTGAATTTATTACTAAAATTATCTTTATCTCAAAGAATTTTAATTACATTATTCACTTCCTGAATATAGTGTCTGTGGTGTTGCTTCCTTTGTTGCAACACATTCCTGCAAGCGTTTCTGGAAGTTTTTCATCACTCATTGCAGCATGGTGGGAGAAATTGCTGCCACTTCGTCCCTGATGTTCTGTTTCAATTCCACCGTTGTCCTTGGTTTCCTTTCATACACCTTGCTCTAGAGAAATCCCCAGAGGAAGAAGTCGTAGGCATTGAGATCAGGCTATCTTGCAGGCCATTCAATATTCCCTCTTCGTAAGATCACACGAGCTGGGAACATCTCGTTGAGAACTCGCACTGCATTCCTCACAGTGTGAGCCGTTGCCCCGTCTTGCTGAAACCAGAGAGTCTAGGTTTCAACACCAAGTCTCTACAACTCCCAGTTCCAGAAATGTGCGAAGCATCTCAGTATAGTGGGCTGAATTTACTGTTACTGCTCTGCCTGCCTTGTCTTCAAAGAAATAGGGGCCGATCACCTCAAAAGATGCTACACCACACCAAACAGTAACCTTCTCAGAATGTAAAGGTTTCTGGTGAATAATGCGAGGGTTCTCGGTTGCCCAGTAGCGACAGTTTTGTGAATTGACATTACCACAAAGATGAAAATTTGCTTCATCCATCATGAGAATGTGGTTAAGGTGGTCGTTTACCAGAGCGTTCAGCAGAACCTCACAAACAGTTTTTCGATTTACAGAGTCTTCATCATTTATTGCTTGAGCCATAACCATTTTGTAAAGTTGGAAATTTAAGTCCTCATGTAATATTCGGTGCACCGTACGATAAGACATTCTTAATGCAATGGCATTTCTGTTTGCTAATTGCCAAGGACTTCTGACAAAAGCCTGATGCACTCGTTCGATGTTCTCAGGAGTTCTAAGTGAAGTCTCTCTTCCAGAAGGTTTTCTTTTTGCAGCAGATGCCGCTCCTCTGATGTTTTTCACCCACAACAATACAGTATTTCGACTAGGGACGCTATCATTCCGATGAATAATTGAAGTGCCGACGAAATATCTGCTGAGTCACAAGAGAGAATAATTGTTCTTGAAATATGTCTCCACAGCGAAAGCCCGATGCATGCACAAACCAACTTTTGAATCTCCTTTCTTTAACATTATTTATTAAGATGAAACACTAGATAAAATTTTCAAACTATGTGTTTAATATTTTAGCTTAGAGGTATGTGTTAATCTACACTCCACTGTCATACAGTCACTTATGTAAACCTTGGATTGTTCCACTTATATTAAAAGTCAGCTCCTTGGCAATGGCTTGGATGGGTCAAAATGTGTTGGTGATGTATTTAAAGTGGGTGGGTATTTTCAATAGCAGCATGAATACCTGATTTTCATTTCTGTATTCCTCCACCATAACTGCATTAAGACTAGTCCTTCCTTGACCCCATGGCCATAGAGCAGCTGTAGGCTATTTACCCTCCAGATCATACTCGTCTACCAGTCGTTTTTTGTTATTTCTCTAATTCAGATTTACATGGGAAAACAGCCATATCGCAGTCAGACTGTGACATTTGACCCCAAGGTTGGATTTATTTTGGACCCTGTGACTACACATGATGCTGGTACCTACAGGTGCAAAGGAATAGACACGGGAGATAAATACAACTCATCATACCTCGTCTATGGCACAAATTTTCAGTTGTTAGGCACAGAATTCATGAAATTCACTTTGGATGTCAGTAAGTACTTCAAAGAGTAGACATGTGTGTCATTGTGTTGTCCATTTTTATCATATGCTTTGAACACTACTATGGAATGTGAAGAATTTTTATGTCATAGAATAGTCTAGGCTGTTGCCTGGGTGACTGATGAATCATGGTTTCATTTTTGGCAAGGACAAGAGATTTCCTTGTCCTGACAGTGTCCAGGCCATCTGTGGGGCCAGATCAGCCTCTCATTCAGTGAGTATTCAGGGCTTTTCCCCAGGAGGTAAAGTGGTCAGGGTATGAAGCCGATCACTTACTTCCATTTAGTCCTAAAGTTAAGAATACATGGAACTGTACCTCCATGCCTGTACATGTATATGCAGTCACACCATCATGCTTAATTAAGTACAAGACAAATTTGCTTGTATTTAATATGAAATTTGCCTTTTACTTCATTTGGTTAGTACTACAAAATATATTGTAAGAATGTGAGTCAGTGTAATCTTGTGCTTTTATGAGAATGTATTTGCTGTGTTCTGTTTGTGTTTTTATGTGCTCTTTAATGTTGTCTGTTATATTGTGTGTTGTTTGTATGGGTGCAAAACTTGGTCTCGAACAACACAGAAAGAACATGGGCTGAAGGTATTCAAGAGTAGGATGCTGAGGAAGATATTTGGCCTAAGGGTAACAGGGGATTGGAGAGAACTGCATAATAAAGAACTATGTGATATGTATTTCACACCAAATATTACTTGGGTGATAAAATCGAGAATAATGAGATGGGTGGGACATATGGCACATATGAGGGAAAGGAGAGGCACATACAGGGTTTTGATAGAGAAACTTGAGGTTAAGAGACCACTTGGAAGATCTAGGCATAGATGGAATTGTAATATTAAATGGATCTTAAAGAAATAGGATGGGAGGGTGTGGGCTGGGTTTGTCTGGCTTAGGTTAGGGATAAGTGACAGGTTGTTGTGAGCGTGCTAATGAACTTTTGGGCTACATAAACTGTGGGGAATTTCTTGACTAATTGAGGAGCTGTTTGCCTTTTAAGGACTCTTCCTCAGTAGTTCATGAGTTAGTTGATTTAGGTATCAGGATACATTAGTAGTCAAGTCCCTTAAACTTTCCTGTCAGCATCTCCTATAAAAAATCTCGAAGAATTAAAAGCACACCAAAGACATAAACTTTGATGCAGGGTTTGTTGAATGATATTTAATAAATCCTGATTCTTTGACTATTCCCACACAGATTTAAAACTCTTGATGACCTGTACACACTTCCAGTGTTTGGTAAAACAGAGAATGGTTGAAGAGGTTAATGTAATTAATTTTTTGATAACTGAACACTATGTTGGAATAGTGCACAGTAAGTTTGCTCTTTTTCATGTCTGATATTTTCAATGTAGTCCATCATCTGAAGTTAGAACACCAAAGTATTTTGGAGGCTAGATCTGCCTCCATGTTCAGGTGGACATGTCTGGGGATTGAGACTAGTTCTGATGGGCCAACCAGCATACATTGTCTCCTTTCCCCACTCCTACCAAAAGATAGAGGCAGATCCAACCTTTGAAACGTTGTTGTATTTTCAGCCCGAACTGAAGGGCAGTGTCAAAAATTCCAGACACAATAGTGACCCTGTACCCTCATTATAATCCTTTAAAACTGAATTAGTTTTTTTTTGTTTTTCTTTTATTCAGATACAGGACATCTGCTTGTCACAACTGCTAACAACACCATAATTGTCAAGGAAGGCAATGAAGCTGTATTGCCATGCAAAGCAAAGGATCCCAACACCACTGTTAAGTTGTATAGGGAGTCTTTATATGGCTTTGAACTTGTGAGCATTAATTTATTACCTACTGATATTTAAAGATGATTGGTAACTCTAATTCATTATAAACTGGTAACTCACATAAAGATATTGTTTCATATGTGAGGGTGGAAAAAAAAAAAGAGTTTACAAGTCCTCTTATTTGATATACAGAACTTGTTGAAATTTCAGATGCTGTTGATGTATATGATTTAGTGGTCATGGTCATGTGGTTTAGGGCATATGCACAAAAGGAGCACAGCTGTGGCAGTTCACTCTGAAGATCTACTTGAAAAACTGGTCTCACATGAAAGCCTGTGGAGTTATACACATTTTGTGGGCATGTAATATGTTCTGGTCATCTTAGCAATGGGGTGATTCTTCTGTGTGACAAAGCTTGACTGCACAAAGCACAGCAGACTCAGAACTTTCAACAAAATTTCAGTTGGGAAATGTTGGACTGTCCCTCGCACAGTCTGGAATTGGCATCCAGCAGTTTTCAACTATTTTTCACCTTGGAGGAGTACTTGTTTACCTGTGATGAATTGTTGAATGTGCTGTCTTCACATGTCTGACACAACTTTCTATGCATTTAGAATGGGCATACTTGCCACCTGCTGAGACTGGGGACTCGATCATAAGGGGAACTATGTTGAATTGTAGCATACCAGTGACATCTTCAGTGTATGTCGTCAGTTTCCTCTCTTAAAATCTTGTCTTTGATTGATGGGTACCATAAATTTACTTTCTTATCCATCATCATAAATGATGTTACATATCTTCTGTTTTAAATCATTGTTAACTACTAGAGCTTGTACAGCTCAGTCAGTATGGTGAGAGTGTTATGGGTTGAATGGATAGGGTTTCCTTACTATAGGATGAGCAGAGATTATTCTCTGTGTTTTTGCACCTAGGCAGACTGGGCAACACTCAACCTTTCTACCAGGGGTGTCCAACCTACAGTCTGCCAAGTTGTGTTATGTGGTCCACAGCTGCTTTTGTAATTTATGTGTATGCTACAAAAATTACACAATTATTTAGAAGATTATTGTGGTTTTTACATGTGTGGTCCATGAACCGGCTGACTGTAATGATTGTGGCACTTTGTCAACAATAATTGGACACCCCTGCTTCATACACTGACTACAAGGGACCTATTCAACAGAAGGGAAGCAGTCAGGGCACAAAGTTGCCCACATATATCGTGAGGTTTCAAAGTTAAGAATGTGTGTCACTATACTTCCAGTCTGTCATACATCTTAATGGCATGATGCTTCATTTGGCACATGGACAAATTTATCTTTTTTCGCTATGACTGGTATAGTTCTTGTCATCTGCAAAATCCTCAGGAGTGAGCAGCAATTTCAGATGCATGTGTTGTGTTGAAATACCAGACCATATTCATTCACAGTGATAATCCATTATAATAAGAGTTTATAATGGCATGAAAATTTGTTGTTATAGTGAGTGCTTGTTATAGCCCGATTTTCCTTTGTCTCCAACTATGTTCTGTTTTCATCTTTTTGACTTCTTCCTGTGCAGGCAAGGTTGTAGAATCCATTGCTCAAGTGCAGACACATATGGTGGATTTTGTTTCCTCAATTTAAGGGTGATCACAAGAATCATGGTTGGTAGGTGGGACATTGAGTTTGAATTGGGCTTCCAATCACAGGGAAGGGGAGGCATAATAGCCCCCACATTTCCAACATTTTATTTTTAGTAGTTGTAAAGGTTTTAGTTTGTGAGCATAAAATGTGTGCATACATCTGACTGGGAGTCATATTCATAGATCCCAACATAAGAGTCCAGGTTTACACCCTGAGACCACCCTGGAAATAAATTTACTGTAAAATAGCTTGAAAAGTAGTTATGAAATTCTCGAGGTCTGATATTTTGAAAAATAATTGACCCAGAGGACTCAAACTTTGGAAACCCATTGAATGAATGGTGCAATCAAGTAGTTTTGGGATGACAAGGAGGTAACACTACTGCTGCTGGTATGAACTTCTACCATTGGTTGTAGGTAGAACAGACTGTGCTTTTTCATTTCCTGCTTGGAGTAATGCTGTAGTGTGTATGCTTGTTGAGTAATGTCTCATTACATACAAGCATATGTTGTTCCGTTTGTTATTTGGCATTCCTAGAATGTAACAGACTTAAAAGAACAGCATATCTCTATCAAATTTTCCTACATACTGGGAGAAAAGGCTGTGTGAACTTTTTAAGAGTTGAAAGTAGCTTTTAGTGAGCAGACAGTGGAAAGAATACAAGTTTTTTTGTGGTTTTCCAAGTTAAAAATGATATCTTGTCTGTTGAAGTTGCTGGATGTTCAGCCAGTCCACTGATGAAGAACACAGTTGACAATATTGATCAAGTAAAGAAACTCTTATTGCAAACAAAAGAAACACTACTGATAAAGTTGTGAACATGTTGGAAATATACGTTGTTCAGTCTAGAACATTTTGAATGACACTACATTGCTGCCAAATTTGCACCCTGTCTGCTGTGAGGAACAAGAGGACAATTGTACTGGCACATACTAGGACCTTCCACAAACCCCCCCCCCCCATCAGGTTTAGCACCCTGTGACTGCTTTCTTGTCAAAAAACTCAACATGGTGTTAGAGGGAACGAGATTTAATGATACAAGTGTGATGCAAGCAAAATCTTGGGAGGCACTTCTCAATATTTAGACTGTCTACTTCAAAAAGCCTTCAACAGCGGGGCAGTCACAGGGTTTGTTGCATAGTCCCAAGGACACTACTGTGAAGGAGACAGTATTGATTAAGTAGTGTTGTTGATATATAAAATTGCATTCTGGAAAATGTTTGATTGCACCATATTAACAAATTTTCAACAATTATAGAAAGTAGAGGTTTTTGCTGTGGAATCATGCACCGTCATCCTACTGTGTAGCTCAGTGCAACCTACAGAGTTGATAACTCATCATTATACAGGGTGTCCCAGGAGGAAAGGACCTAACTTCGGGAGAGTGTTCCTTAGGTCAAACTATACTGATATAACCCAAAACACCTATATCCAAAGTTCAATGGTTACGGAGATATTGGCCAGA
>Ga0123354_10004908_pt1 | contig 19187 bp, 5 predicted proteins | sample TergutLab28metaG_2_FD_97872 | JGI IMG/M metagenome (GOLD analysis project Ga0123354, IMG submission 97872) | Labiotermes labralis P4 segment gut microbial communities from Petit-Saut dam, French Guiana - Lab288 P4 | ecosystem: Host-associated > Arthropoda: Insects > Digestive system > Gut ...
CAATATCTCCGTAACCATTGAACTTTGGATATAGGTGTTTTGGGTTATATCGTTATAGTTTGACCTAAGGAACACTCTCCCGAAGTTAGGTCCTTTCCTCCTGGGACATCCTGTATATATATAATCTATGTATTTATTATTATTATTATTATTTTTGGCGCGCTCGCAAAATTGCGAAAAGCACCCATTACCTTCGTCATGTCTGTCAGTATGTCCGTCCCTCCGCTCGGAACAACTCGATTCCCACTGACAGGATTTCCATGACATTAGATATTTAAGTATTTTTCGAAAATATGTCGAGAAAATTTAAAAAATTCATTAAAATCTGACGAAAATGACAGGTACACTACATGAAGATCTATGTAAATTTATGACAGTATCTCGCTGAATTCTTCTTAGAATGAAAAATGTTTCAGACAAACTGTGTAGACAAAATCATGACACACTTTTTATATTCAATAATCTTTTTTCGAAAATTGTGCCGTTTATGGTAACGTAGAAAAAAATACTGTAGAGCTGGGCAGGACACAGATGACAATACGGCCTATGCCCATTACATGCTGGATGCCTAAGGCTACAAATACACACTAAGAATATGTACCACTTATTGCTTTTCCACTATAACAATGGTTGCATGAACATGCCTCAGTTTTGCATTATACGTCCATTGCCTCTCTTGTTACATTCGATAAGCATAGCGGTGGGAATTTAACGATTCAACAAATATTATGGTTGTATTTTTATCATATTTTATTACTTTTCAAATATACTGGTGTGTATACTCCGTGATGAAGATGGTTGGCCGCCGAAACGTGTAGAAGGAACTAAGAAATTGCACCTCTGTCTGTACTTATGTGTAAAGGTTTCTTAGAAAGGGAAAGGTGCAAGTATTTTAGACTCATGCTTGATGGTGCAAGCAGATCCATTTCCCTAAAAGTTGTGTTTGGAAAAACCCAAAGCCGATGGACAGTGTCCAAGAGGACAGTCATGTTCAATGTCAAGTACAGCTACACCGAAAGCAATAAAAACATACGGTGATTAGAATCAATATTATCCGCATAAGTACATCAAACCATATAATAAGACATATCATCATCGTGGCGTGTTTGTACATATTGTACGTACAGAAGACTGCTTTGTTAAAGCCGGGGGTTTAAATAAGCAGACATTTTTATCTAGTTTTGTAAATAATGATCTGAAAAACAATTTCTCAATCTACCAGCCATATTTACCGACACTGGCGGAACTCCGAGTCTAGTGGTCTGAGTATCTTAATTATAAAAAACCTAACACACTGATTGGCTTCCTTACCATATTTTGTGACGTTTTAGTCAATTTTTTACCTTCTATTCTCTTTATTCATATTATTAATAAAATTTAAAGGTCATCAGCCGATCCCAGTGACCGTGCGGTCTAAGACTTGGGTCTGCGGTCGCTCTCTTGCTGGGATGCGGGTTAGAATCCCACTGAGGGCATGGATGTTTTCTGTTGTGAGTGTTATGTGTTGTCAGGTTGTCTCTGCATTGGGACGTTCGCTCGTCCAGAGGATTCCTACCGCTTGTGGTGTGTCCGAATGTGATCGTAAAACCTCGATAATGAGGAGGCCTTGGCCCACTGGGGGCCTGTTATGCCATGGAAAGAAAGTTTATCCCGTTCATTTGATAGGTTTATATCTTTCTAAAATTCAGTAAACGCGTCCATTATTAAGATGCGATAGTTTGGCTCCCTGATGATGATGATCTCCCATGGACCGAAAAAGAAGGAATTTTAATTGTTTATAATATGAAATCAATGAGAAAATATAAAAAATTGTGCATCTGTTGGTGAATTATAATAATTTACTTATTACAAATGCTTAAAAGACAGCGTAAAATTTAAAATGCGAATTTTCGGATTACGTTGAATCGATTTATATGTTGAAATGTCGGATACAAATGTAGGTTTATGTTTCAGAAGTATAACTGACTTAAATATAATTACCAAAATACGTGACGCATATCTTAGGATTGCGGTGTTCAACAAACCGCTTGTGCCTCAAATCTGGTTTCGAAGTCTCAGTCAGCTCCAGTGCCTGTGCCCACATTTTTTATGTTTTCGGCACTTGCACCTTAGTGACAATACAGAAGAATTTCACAAGAGGAGGACGCGTATCTCTTTTTTTCTCCCTAATCTAACTACGTAGCCGATGTCACTAACCCAAGACTCTAAGCTCCAGTATCTCCTTCAAAAACTCTTTCACCACTTCCAGTGCATTTAGTTCTCTTTCATCTGTCTTCCCCTCCAGCCTAAAATCGCGATATTAGTGTCTCTCTATCCATCTGCCCTCAGTTCTATTTTTCTAACTGCAGTTTTAAGCCTTTCTTCCCACTTTCGTACTGTTTGTCCAAAGCGTTTAAACTAAAAATTCACCGTGTTTATTGCCTTACTTTGTTTCTTCAACTTCACTCCGAATTTTTACTTCCATTCTTCTTATAACCCATCTCCTTCTGAATCTCTTTGCTGCCTTTATATCCTGATATATCATGCAATATTATCCACAGTGGATCTAAACCGAACTCAACGTCTTGCTTACTAAGAACAAAGATAAACGTCAGCAAAACAAGAAAAAGATACCAGCAAATCCCCGGATTGATAAAAAGACAGTCTACGAGTATCTATACTCCAAGGATTGAGGTTTGTAGACTGGCGATTTAAAGATTAGGGTCTTCTGGGACATAATGCCATGCCTGTGTTCTTCCTTTCTTTGCCCTCCCTTTGTAGATTCAGAAATGGTGTCAGAAACTCAGCTACTATAGCGTCGAATGACTGGATGGCAATAAATTGGTACAAACGTGGGAGAATCGGTGTTAGCCTGTTTTAAGACACTGTTGATTGTATCTGCCTGACAGGACTGAGTTTTTACTAGGGACAACCTTATTCAGAACAGTTTGTGTTCCAGCTTGTCATCAAGGTGGAAAATTATGACTGTAGATAAACAGAAAGTGGACCGCGGTGGCACAGTGTTTAAGGTGCTGTGCTACAAATCTGAAGGTCGCTGGTTCGATCCCAAGTGGTGTCATTGGAAATTTTCATCGACATAAAATTCTTCCGATTCCACTATGGTCCTGGGGTCGACTCAGCCTCTAACAGAAATGAGTACCAGGAGCATTTCCTGGGGGTAAAGGCGGCCGATGCGTAGGGCTGACAACCTTAACACCATCATGTGCCGATGTCATGAAATGTGGGAACCTTAACTTCCTGGAACCCTCTGGGCCACTCCAGGCCTCTAACGGGACATCTTTACCTTTCTACCTTTTAGATAAATAGAAACCTTTTGGTAAAAACTGTCTGGATCTGCAAGGTACAAGATCCAGTTTTTTCTTAAAAATGTCACTGAACCGTCAGCATTGAGAGAAAAAGGTATAAGAACCATTCTAGAAGGCGTCTCATAATCTAGACGACTTCAATCTAACTAAAATGATGTTATAAAAGGAGGTTTTCTGTATATAAAACACAAAATAAATAAAGACATTCTATCACGTTCAGAGGTAATGTAAATAATAAGATATGCCAAATGCTTGGGCCACTACAATAGTCGTAGTCTAAAGCGAACAGAATAATTGCAAATTCGTGAATAAAACATCAAATGTACTAAAGAATGCTGGGTCAATGGGCTTCATTACGTCGCCGACGGAAGCGATGTTGTCCGTGTTGCAGGCTTCAGCCTGCAACACGGACACCACTCAAACCCAGCCGCACCAAATCTCCAACACACAACGAACCGAGAACAAAACGACCGATGTGGTAATTCAACAGCACAGTTGCAAGCTCCTGATGATGGATATATTAATGTCCGAAACATGTTGAGTACATAAGAAGTGAAATGAAATAGCAAGTGATGTCACGTTGGTTTTTTATTCTTCAACTATTAAAATGATGCACGGCCCAGTAAACATATGATGGTATTGTTGAGTCCAGAGAAGCTCTAGGGACCACCCATTTTTCTATCCAATAGGAAAGGGGGTCCTGTACTCGGGGTTAAAGCAACAGCAGAGCGAAAATGACTAATCAAATTCATCCTGTGCTCCGAGGCTAAATATGCTTGCAACTATACGCGTATTATTTTTCGAATCTGTCTACTGGTCTCGGTAGCCTGACCACAAATGTACACTTAGCAAACAATATCAGTTAGAACTGCGCTCTTCTGGAACTAGGGACGGTGAATTTTTGGCACAGAGCGGCCACCGCTGCGAAGAAAACGATTCTGTAATTCTTTAAGGCGCAACAGAAACTTCTTCATCCTGAACAGTTCAAAAGTAGGTTTATCCGAAATTTCGGTATCGATCCAGTACTGTACTTCATCCCACACGGAGGACTGTAGCTTACCCTCGGTCCCTGAGATCTTTAAATCTGAAAAAAAAATCATTTGGTTCTGTATGGTTGGTTCCATGGTAAACTCATGACTTTTATCGTGGAAAAGTCACAAAGTATCTGCACTCTTTCGGGATTTTGGGCGGCGTAGAATTGTAGTTTCGTATCGACGTTCCGGAACAACCTATCAGTTCCACCTTCCAGGGCCAAGCATTTGACCCTGGCAGATGGAACCGATAGGTTGTCCCGAAACGTCGATACTAAACTACAATTCTACGCCGCGCAAATTCCCAAAAGAGCGCAAATAACTTCTTAACTGCGTCGGAAACCTGAAATCGCGCAAATCCACAAACATTTACTTTACGGAATCAATAATATAAAAACAATAGAACTTTATTTTTCCATAAGAAGGATGAATGTTTCGTGCAACTGGTATGCAAATATAGAGTGCATTTAAATCAAACCGCAATGATGAACAAACAAGATTTCATTTTTGGCATTCATAGGGTTAAGAAAGCAACGCTTACAATCATGTAACGAATTGATTCGAGGCACAGTACATTTTACATGCCTTACTTCCATAAACATCTGTCAAACGTAAATCCTGTCCCTAAAAGCGTTATGTAGCTCAGCTCTCTATAGGCATTATGCGGGCTTCGTTACTGTAATGTGCAGTTGGGTATTTAGATGGACATCGGCGCCGCACTGCAAGATTTATTCCAACCAATTTAAACAACTGAAAAAAAAGGAATCAACCAATCGTTACAACTAAACAGGAAGCTCTTTTGGTAACGTTGTTAATATAACGGAAAATACGAAGAATTTAATTCTCTGTGCACATAATACTCTCGCTTCTGTAATGAAAGAGTGCCGCTCCTAAATGCTGACGTTGGTATGGGGCACGAATAAATTGCTACTTTATTACGCAAAGGGCTCATGTGTTGTTGAATTTCAACTGGCCCTTCAAAAGATATAGAATCATTGCGTTTCCTTTTTGTTTCAGTGCCCACATATCCTGGATTTGCTCTTGTCTCTAGATGTTAATTACTTACGCACCGATAATCCTCGAATAAACTAGTAAGCTGTAGAAATTACAGGTTAACACATACGTAACAATAAGAAACTTGGCGAGTGTTTTCATATGAATATATTAACAGTAAATAGAAACCGATTACTTTTGAGGGAAAATGTGCAAGTCACTGATACATAGTTCTTTCTAAATACATAACATGAGATGTTTCAGATTACATGGAAAGGGACATTTCTTACACAGCGAACTGCAAGCGGAACTGTGGTTTATGTGAGACGGCAAATAAAACATTAAAATAACCAATGTATTGGTATTTTATAAACTCACTGCAGTTCCTACGCTTACATATCGCAGTCCAAACTGACGTAGCAAAGAAAAAAAATTCAGTTTTTTTAACGGAATGTCAACCGAGTTCAAAATTAGAGTACACGTGAACACTAAGAGATTTTGACGTTCTGAGGACCGTGCATCGTGATATATTCTTATAATAAAACCAACAAGAAACACTAATTTCTCAAATTTATTTTTTGAATAGGACTGTACATGTTTCGGAGAGTTTCTCTGTTCATCATCAGGAGTCTAGCACTGTACACACAGCAATAGGCATAGGTCATACAGGTTATGCTGATTGCTTGCTTGCAAGCGGTCAGCATAACCTGTATGACCGATACCTATTGCTGTGTTTACAGTGAAGACTCCTGATGATGGACAGAGAAATTAGGGCTTCTCGTTGGTTTTATTATAAGAACTAAAAGATTATAATGCGCATTTTAAGTAACACAGCGCAACTGCTTTCTACAGAGCTAGTTAGTCACGCCGCGGCCCACTTCTAATCGAGAAAATGACAGCAGTCTTAGGGATTATTCACGCGCGAAACCAAGGTCAACTGAACAGGCTCTTGGAACCCGAAGACATTGATAATGTCACGTTTTTTGCAACAATTTGGTTTACTCCCATTACTGCACTGTTGATGACACTGACTAGAATCTATGCTTAGGTTAATTGGCGTACATATACAACGATATAACAAGCGCATTTTCGAGTCCTCGGACTGCATCGAATGCTGAAATGCGTTGTATCGTTGAACTTAAACTAGCGCAATACCTTGACTCAATCTTTGCTAATCACAGCTCGCAAAATACATGGTGTATCTAAAACGCTTAAGAAAATATCCAGGAGTAGGTTTCCCGCAACGAAACAAGGATGGCAGTTCATATCAGTATATGTCCGCAAACAGTAGTCTTCGTGGTACAGCCCCTACGTTCGCCCGGCCCCAGTCATTTACATTTTTATTCGCGGGGACATTCTGCAAGCATAGTGCATTCCGATCCATTTAAAAACGAAGAAACACTTCACCAACATAACTCTGAAGTCTGTCAAACCATTCGCATCCGCCTCGGGAACTTTGAAAAGGTACGACAGTCCATGATCAGACATGTCTATTCATACATTGACCCACGTGGAGGATATTTTGAGCCTTTGTTGTGAATTGTGACTTGACAAACAATAAGAATTCAATACTTATTATTTGGTAACGTGTACTGTAAATGTATTATGGCAGTGGCATGCAAATGCTACTCATTTAAGTTTACTATTGTTGAAAGTAATCTTTCAACTAAACACAAAAACCGCTCATTTCCGGACATACGTTCATATGAATTTTTCCTATGTTTTGATGTGAACCCATTCTTGAAGTTTGTCCATTCACCCTGCATATATTGTCTCGGAAGACTAACACGGAACGACGCCATCCAAGCAAGAACGACGCTTTTCAACGCATCTCTCAAGGTTCTGTGATTGCAAATTTTGAAATGGGGCTCCTTGATTGGTTCATTAAATTCCTGCGTAAAAATCCTGCATGGCGCAAGGTAGTATCAATCTCACGTGACCCAGATTTCCCGGCGGAATATTAGCATGCAGGTATTATTATTATTTCGCCGAAAAAGGAAACTGTGTTCTCTGTTACACTGATGATGTCACGTGGATCATCGCCCACTAGGTGACAGCCACAACTGAACATCTGTTGTATGTTGTTAAGTACGAAATAAATTCGTGCACTCCCAATGATTTCTTTCAATGAAGTGTGGTGTGTTCAGATTAAAGGCAGAATTACGCCTTCTTTGTTATTTATTTGTTATTTGTTATTACTGGACTGATTGCCAAGTTTACAGTTTATTTTCCTATCTAAGGAAGTCTGTTCGAGAATCGAACTGCGGTCCATGGCCGGCTAATGTATGTGGAATATTGTAGCACTACGATGTGTTAATTAAGTCTGATTTAAAAGTAGGATACAAAATAATCATTCCGCATATTTAAAAAAGGGTTAGTAAGTATAATAACATTCACCCTACCTGCTACCTACTCAGTAGAATCTACAGAGCTTCCCTTCAATACAAGAAACAGCTACTTAGAAACGAAGGAATATCTACGTCAGTACTACTAACACGGTCAGAGTCAATATCAAGTTTAATAAGAATATCACTTATTAATGTTTTCAATCCATGCATCAAGGGAACATATATTATGCTTATGCAGGAAGAAATTAGGAGCAGATTGAAGCCAGTCTTCCAGTTTGCTATCGAAAAATATACAGATTAAGACATACAGAGCTATATTTTTGCTTTTTTTTTGTAGGAGTGTGAAACTTGGTCGCTCACAATGAGGAAGGAATGTAGGCTGAGTGTGTTTGAGAGTAGGGTGTTGAGGAGAATATTTGGGTCTAAGAGGGATAATATAACAGAGGAGGGGAGAAAACTACATAATTATGAGCTTTATAATCTGTACTGCTCAACAAATATTATTCGGGCTATCAAATCAAGAACAATGCGATGGGCAGGGCACGTAACACGCGTAGGAAGAGGAGAGGTGCGTACAGGGTTTTGGTGGGGAAACCTGAGGGAAAGAGACAACTTGGAAAACCCAGGCGTAGATGGGAGGATAATATTAAGATGGATCTTCAGGAAGCGGTATGTGGGGGTATGGACTGGATTGATCTGGCTCAGGATAGGGACAGGTGGCGGGAACTTGTAAACGCGGCAATGAAGTTTCAGGTCCCATAAAATAGGGTAACTTTTCGACTAGCTGAGAACCGGTTGGCTTCTCAAGGACACTGCTCCGCGGAGTTAATAAATGTAATATGTTTATGTTGAGGTCGTCCATCTTCAGAGAACTTGCGCAGCGCAAGTGGGCACACCTTGACCCTTGAAGTTGGGACTGACATGTCCCGAAACGTCGGTAGCAAACTACCCACTGTCTCAATAACCAAGACATCGAAGACGACAATTACACTGCGACAGAAACCTAAAATCTTGTATATTTCATTTAATTCGTCTTTGTGTAAATGGTAATTCAATAGCATCGTCTTTTAATAGCAGATCTCGAAAGACTTCTAGGCAGACTGAAAGCAATGAAAAGTGTTTCATGAAATAAGTCATATAATCCCAAACTGATGCCCCTTTAGCTATATCACAAACAAATGTACTGATCTATACAAGGGGAAGAACAGATGACATGCTGTCTTTTAAGAAATTATGCAACAAAATTCCAAGAAGGAAAGAGCATGAATGTGTAAACCACTAAATTTTTATTGCTGTAAAATAAGAAAATCAAATCATGGGGATCAAAATAACATTAACGACAGTCCCCTTAAAATGAAAACAACCGACGGGCCCAATGGACCCTCCACAGCAGATTTCATAATTTCACAATTAAATCACAGGAGAACTTCCAAAACGTTATGGTTTTAACAAAACGACCAGCAAAATTAATAACAAAATTAAAAAGATCAATGTATGTGTCTCCATAATAACACATGTGTACATAATTATCACAGTTTTATTTATTCACCAACTGAGGCACTAGTGAGTTGTCTTAAAACAATATTAAAATTTGCATTAAAATTTACATTAAAACAGCTCCGACATGTTTCGGTGTTACAGTTACACCGAAACATGTCGGAGCAGAGTTTCGACTGTGCGTTGGGCATGATTGCTTGGGTGCACATCTTCACCGCACTGCAATCCGCCCTGGCCCCTACTGCATGCTATGCAGCCTCCGCGAACCCATGGACAGAAACCACCTAGAACAGTATACCGCACTGCTTAATAGGACAGAGTGTGGGCGATACTGGGAGGCCAAGACAAAAATGATGGAAAATTGACTTTGTCTTTTTACTATTACTATTTTTGTAACTACTCTTTAAGACTTTCATATTTACTTTGAATGTTTTTAGTATCTGTACTGTAATTTTAACGTTTTGCTTTTACTGGTCGCATAGGTCAATGATAAACAGTCAATGTACCTGCCATTAGGAAAATAAGAACTACTTGTCGGAGCTGTTTTAATGTAAATTTTAATGAAAATTTTAATATTGTTTTTAAGACAACTCACTAGTGCATCACTTGGTGAATAAATAAAACTTTGATAATATGAAGATGCACGGTACGAATGTGGAAAAAAAAACATATGTACCTAAGTTGACAAATTGTAAGAGGTAAATGAAGTTTAATTATTTTGAAGGTAAATGTTGGATCTAAATTTGTAGCTCGAACGTTTAATTACTTCGGGGTTTGAATGAGGGATGGTATGGCTTCAAGCCCAGGTACTTGCCAGAGTAATCCTGAATGAGAGCAAGTCCATTGTTTCCGTATTCATCCCAAATTATCTTTCGAAAAACCATTGTATCACTCGACGATAAATAGTCCAGGGAGGTGCAAACTTGGTGTTAAATAATCCAACACCCAATCAACTATACCACCCGCATTTCAATGGGTTCAGTGAAATGTAACATGGAGATGGATTCCATATTTTTAAAAACCAACAAAATGGAAATGGATCACCTAATTATAAAGAGACTCATACAGTATTTATAGACAGAACAACAGAATTGCTATAGAACTGTATAGATATCGCTTCAAATTCCAAACACGAAAGCATACCAAAATATGGAACTCGTAACTTTATTTAAACGGTGACTAATATCATTATTGAGAATTTTACATGTGGAACAGGATTACTGATAGATATGTCAGTGAGTATGAGAGTAATGAAAACGGAACGTAGGGAGCGTTAATTGGTTCCAGTCACAAATGAACAGCCATTTATAATTAAGGGCCGTGAAAGGTTCGTAACAGTCATGGTATATTAGAGCCGTGGGTTTCATAGTGGGTCATTGCTAGGGTACAATAGCTGCAGACAGATGTAACGAATGCAGAGGTGTGATAAATGATTCAGCAACAATGCATGCAAATATATTAATAATGATATTACTGAAATAATTAAGCGATAAATGAATAAATTACAGCAATTAATTAAGGCAAATATGTAATAAAAAACACCGGCACTTTATTATTATTACAGAATAAGAAAAATCCGGAAAAAGAGAAAAAAGTTACTATCGATTATTAGGTTATTTAATTAAACTCTTTCAAATACAAATGAGAAATTAGAGGAAACTGATTCGTCAGGAGTGAGTAGACGAGCATTTGGAATATTCTGATGGGACAGAATAAAAATATGAAAGACAGTCAGGATAGCCGTGAGAATCGAACAGATGTCAAACTGAATACACGCCCACAGCATGAATAGTTAGTTTAGGAGTTTACAGCACATTCAGTTACTAGAGGGTGTATGTTTAATCCGTCCTATGAACATAGGAACACTTGCTGCCTTAGGCACTGACCGAGGGTTCATCTTATTTGTACCGGAACACGAGGTGCTTCGCGCGGACGTTAGATAGCATCATATCAGACACACAGTTCACTCCAATCTGTCGCCCGCACAGACAAGACATCTGACGCACAGTGTAATGTCATTTATGTTTTTGTGAGTGTAAATTTGGTTTCAAACAGAGGAATTTCATCGTAGAAAATTACATAAGGAAGAAATTGTATAACAATATGTTTACATTATTCTTAACGTGCTTATTCTTAAATCAATACCTCTACCAACAAACGAACTTAATTAAATACAATTAATGATAATTATTAAAACGCCTACATGTTTCAGTATCTAGGTTAGCGTTCTAAGAGAGCTGTAGAATGAAGGAGAATAAGCTCAAAAAGTTAGGCTAGGTATTGCTCTGTCGATATTAGAGTGTCAAATCGTTCAAACTTTAATATAAAAATATTGTAAATTTTATAATTATCAATTCTTATATATTTTAGAAATTTAACACTGTAAATATTCCAATATGGGCAGTGTAATACTTAAGACTAAAGTGTTGGGCTTATACCGTTTTGTTCTGTAACTCTATAAGGATGGCAAACAACTGCCGAAACATGTATCAGTTCTAATAATTATTTTGAATTGTATTTCGTTATGTGCATTTGTTGGTGGATGTACTGATGTTATTGTAACTGTCGTAGGAAATTTAAAATACGTTTTATCGGTGTTTCAGGTCACTACAAATCAAATGAACCACTCCTGAGCGTTGAAGGAGGCCATTTCCAACACACATCCTGAACGTACCGCAAGTTGTACATATATTATATATATATATATATATATGTGTGTGTGTGTGTGTGTGTGTGTTATATATTAGGCATACATGCGGAAATGTAAGGATGCAACGACTGTAGAGCGTCTGGGTTATGTTATCAATTAAACCGTCTGTAGCTTAGCGGTCAGTTACATGAGTGTTTGCGAGTACAGCCAAAACTGAATGCGTCACAAAATTGTAATCTGACTGTACAATAGTGTATGTATATAACAGTGAAGAGACTGCCCGCTGTCATGGTAACTTGGTTCGTTGGTTCTCCGAAAGAGAAAACCGCTGCCAGGAACACAATGTTTTGAAAGATGCGATAACTCCCGGGGTATTATTACAAAAGTAAAGTTAATATTGGAGTCTTGTGCAACAACTTTAAAGAGTTTACAGTTGCTTGAAGTCTAAGCTGAACCGACAGTGTAACGTCCTGCAAGCTTTGGGCCATGTAACAAGCATCCGTATTACTGGGGGAGGCTACGGAAAGATGTGCCATGAACAGTCGCCAGGGCAGTGCTCCATTATTCCTCTTTTCTGCCTATTTCTCTAATCTCTTTCAACTCCTTTTCCTATGCCAACCAGCCTAAAGCACGTGCAAAAAGATAGGTATCTTACAGTTATCATTACCAGCTTGGCAACTTGAGGGAAAATTGTAACAGCTCGAGAGAGCTGTGGAGAATATCGGTCCGTAGGACTTCTTGCTTTAGTCTGATGGCCACTACACGACATGTCTTGATGGATTAACCTTCTGTTATTGGAGTGACTTTAATGAAATTTCTGAACACATGGGTCCAATCCAGGCTTACACTTTCTTTTAAAATCTCACTCCTTCATGAAGACATAATCTCATAAAATTCTGCAGCAAAGGAAAAGAGGATTTAGTCAAAATTTACAAGAAGGGAAAGGGGCGCGTAACATAACATTATGAAATTTTTGGGTCCTTGGTTCCGGCAATCCTCGAATGTTGTCACACAATTCAATCCGCTTTGGCCACACATTTTGTTACACTTCACGTATGTGAATGCATTCAAATATTATTATTTTTAGTGTTTTATTGCATTCCTTCGTACAACTTATTATTTACATATCTACGTTAATTTTGATAAACATATCAGTCATAAGTAACTTTGGAATATTTGTAATTTGTGACATAAAAACAATATTTACTATACATTTTTCGGTATATTCATACCTCAAATACAAAGCTTCATAGTTGAATAAAGATAGACCAACTTGATGTCACTTGCTTTATTATTTCATTATTTAATGCTCAACATGTTTCGAATGTCAGTACATCCATCCTCAGGAGCTTGCGACTTGTTTGTTGAGTTATTTCATGGGTTGTTTTGCTCTGTTTCGATGTGTGTTGGTGTTACGGTGTGGTTTGGCTGGGGTGGTGTGGTATCCGTATGCAGACTGAAGCACTAGTGCTTCAGCCGAACCACACCGTAACACCAACACACATCGAAACAGAGCAAAACAACCCATGAAATAACTCAACAAATAAGTCGCAAGCTCCTGAGGATGGATGTACTGACATTCGAAACATGTTGAGCATTAAATAATGAAATAATAAAGCAAGTGACATCAAGTTGGTCTATCTTTATTCAACTACCAAGATGATGCACGGTCCAATAAACATAAAATTCACAAAGCTTCATGTTCATAGACATAATAAATACATATTAAAAATTCGTAATGCAAATCCTTATCGTACTTAATTAAAAATCATATAAATCGCACAAATGAATAAGGTAAACTGGTATCGATTACTACAGTTATCGATTAATATCAACGGCAATTATGGCAGCACTCGTACTCAATATACTCACTAACGTGATTAGATTTTCAAAACGTGCCTACTGTTTATTTAAGTAACACACCAACAAATGCGCATATATAGTCTTTAATAAGCTAAAATTTACATTAAAATACTTAAAACGCTCCTACATGTTTCGATCATACGATCATCCTCAGGGAGCACACTTTGTTCCTTGCTAAAGTTACAGTTTAAAACACTCAGTGATTTACTTCGTTATAATTAATTTGGTACTGTACTGACAGCATGATGTCAGTACAGTACCAAACATAAAATATATAAATAATATAATTATAGTTATTACTAAGATAGTTGTAACGGTACTACAATGCTCTACCGTCTGCTGTTTTTACAAGGTAAGACACATTTACTGTATTAAATATTAACTTTGCACCGAATTGAGCAGTTTGGAAATTACACTTCAAGTTTTATTCCAAATTCATGCGTTTTGATTTATAAACAGAGAGGCAAGTTAATTATTTAAATAATTTATACTACATTTTGGACTTATTAAGTTTGTAGGTAATGATTTGTTAGTTATTGTAATATAATATTTAGTTTAATAGAATAGAATATACACTTTTCTATTTCGTATTTAAATTGGGAATGCCTCAAACGATCGTTCTTTAAATCCTTGAGTCCTGACCATAACAGGTTTGCCAATTCATTTGGCTGGTGGTGGCGAATATTACTACCATACGATTTAGTGTCCTTTCCCTGGAAAACTTGATGGAAGTCAAGCCATCATTCGAGTAGGAAAGCATTATAAATTAGTATATAATATAATATTAACTAATTAAATATTAACACCAAATGAATTATACGAAGTAAATCACTGAATGTTTTAAACTGTAACTTTAGCAAGGAACAAAGTATGTTTCTTGAGGATGATCGTATGATCGAAACATGTAGGAGCGTTTTAAGTGTTTTAAAGTAAATTTTAGCTTATTAAAGACTATATATGTGCATTTGTTGGTGTGTTATTTAAATAAACTACAAAATGCACAGTGCAACGATAAAGATGGTGCCTATTGTTTATTTATAACTTTGACAGAACTTGAATTTTCGACATGTTTTTATTAAAACTCTCAGTATTAATTTCCAGGAAAATTCTTGCAGCAGGAGCCGAATTGTTTTAGCGGACGGACAGACATGACAAGGATAATACTCATTTTTCGCAACTTTGCGAACAAGCATATATATATATACATATATATATATATATATATATGTGTGTTCAAAATTTTAATGAAGTTAAGAGATAACTTTGGACATATACGTGTGGATTGGACAGCTCTACGAAAATAGTCCATAAAGAAATTATATTTCATGGCTTGGTATTGAATGGTGCGGTTTCTGATCTTCAACAATGGCAAAATCTTGTAAAATTGATAATCCGGTGATTCAGTAAAAAACGGGCAATGCCTCAATCAGTTGGGCAACTATCAGCTTCTCAAGATCAATTCGGACTCTTTAGGGCCATGACTCAGGCGGTTAGTCGCTGGTTCCCCACAACAGAGTCCCGCGTTCCATCCAAAGTTACTTCGTGTGCGATTTATTACGTATAAAGTGCTATGGGTCAGGTTTGTTTTCGAAAACTTCGGTACTTTCTTCTTCGTATCGTTCCACTAATGCTTCATATACATATTTCATTCATCCACCACCAAAACCACACAATCTTAGCAAATGCCTCAGATATGAAGAAGAGTTTACCACGAAACAACGAAACGGCGTCGTCGGTTTCCAAGCATTATAGTTACTCTGTAATGAAAAGCTTTCATTATTCGAGACGACACTCAACTTTGTACCTATTTATTTTCTTTTGTGTAAGCCAAACAGAGAGACAGAGACAGGAAGTATTTTGTGGAACCCCTTCGCCGATTCTCAAAACCAAGCAAAAAACAGGGCACGTGTGAGCTTCTCAGGGCGGTATGAAGATTGTCGTCATCTGGAATGTAAGATCACGTGGCCTGATAAAATCATACTGACGTTTCGGACAAAACGTACTTCCTTCATGACGGTAAATTTCTCTAGACTGCACAAGACTTATCGTACAAAACGACAACCTTCAATAAAGATCAGTTTTCATGTCATGACGTAGATTGAAATAAAATTAGCGAAGTAGGTAACAAACGTAAAACAACAACAATACTTTGGGAAGTACAGAGTGTGTGAACACTTACCAAGGCTAGCTCCGAAATAAGCATTATTGTTGTAACATAGCCAGAGCGTACAGCAAGAGGGAGAAACGCGCAAGGGTATACAGACAGTATTATAAATGTGCACTGTCCTTTGTCGGGAGAGGTCAGGAGAACAGCTCACGTGCGAGGCTTCATTGTAGACTGAAGTGGATATTTAAAGCACATTAATTGTAAGTTTTCGTGTGGTGTGTGAAGCTAAGGAATGGAATCGACTATATGCTGGCAAGGTTCAACGGCAGATTATGCGAATAACTTTGGTTTCAGGGACCGGAATGGCGTAGTCCGTATAGCTACTTGCTGCGGGTTGGACAGTCTCCGAGGATCGAAATTCGGTGAGGGCAAAATTTTCCGCACTCGTCCAGACCGGCCCTGGGGCGCACCCAGCCTCCTACACAATGAATATCGTGTTATTCCCGGAGGCTGAGCAGAAGCTGTGAGACCTTAAACACCCACCCTTATCTAGCGCCCAGGTTAAAGAAAGGGTACAGCTGTACCTCTACACAACCTCATTGACCTTCGAGGCAAGTTTTAGGGTGGGCTTCACCATTTACCTTCGGTTTCAGTTCAAACAGGAAATTGGTCAAAATTTGAAAGGACGAAATTCCTCTAAATAATATGTCAAAATTCAGTTCACACCTCACAGAAAACATAGTGTAACTAAAAGACAAAAATAAATCTGTTGATACTTTAGAGAAATAAAAGGGGCATATACTGAGAGTCGTAAGTAGTGAAAATACACTGTGAGGGCAAAATGAGGAGTCGCTGAATGCAAGACAGGCGGTACATAAGCAGTGACGCTAAGCTGCTCTGAAATGTGGCTTCGTTTTCGCATCGGTACCCTTCACAGCAAGGTCCACACACTTGCTGTTATCGGCAAACACCTTGTAGTATAAGTGGCCAGTTGTTGCGAACAATATCGCGACGAAATATAACGTAGGGCCGTCGAAATATTCATGTAACACAGCAAGACTTTTCGTAAACTCAGCAGCTTTACCATTTAACCCGTACGAAATGAAGGAATATTTTTCTAAAACAAGCCGCTACAGAAGTCTGTTACGGTCGCCGCTCTGAACTCGATTACCTGTCGACGAATTAACTACGTCATATCATTGGTGACTCTGCTCGCCACCCTTCATGTTACGGATTTACGTGTAATCTACGTAAGTTCGTGTAACCTATTGCGGCAGCGAACTATGACAGAGCAATAAAAGCGATTTGTGGAAGCGTAGTATTGAGGGTGGCTAGGCGACCAGGCTTTCAAACGGCAGAGAGACAGCCTAGCGGCAGTTGACGGCAGTCATGTGACATAGTAGTTATCATCACATGTAATCTAACTTGTAAATTATGTAAAGGTAAAAGCCTCCCTGTAACTCGTCATGCAGGCACAGAGATACAGTACAGATACAGCTCTATTCATTGTTAGCTTCTGCACCAGATGCAGAGCCGCCGACAGGGGGTTCGGGCCTCGGTGAAAATATTTTTCGGTACCCCCCCCAGCAAGGGTGGACGAGCTAAAAATGTTTAAACGAAATCGGTAAGACTGACCCCCTAGTTACAGAACGACTTGGGCCTGGTCTGAAAGGGTTAATTTCCACAGTCGACAACTGATCACACCATCGAGAACGACAAAAACACAGGCAACCTAGTCGGTCCCCGGCCCAATCCGGAAGGCCGAGTCGCGGCAATTTGAACCCGCTTCCTCCCACTCCCTTCTGCACTAACCAGATAGGGTCGGTGGTCAGCGCCACGTTCCGGCCGATTTATCCTCGGGAAAGAGACAAGACACCCACGAAGTAGGACGCTGGGTAGGTCCCAGTGCCAATACGACAGTGAGTGGAGAAGAGAGGACCTCTTACCACACCAGGGCTCGAATTTCGAACAGTCCTGTCCGTAGCGAGTTGCTAACCTGGCCCTCCTGTAAATTATGTAATAACAGAGATGTACACAGGCTACGGCGCTATTTTATTCCGGTAATGTGTAACAACACACACTTCACTCTTTCCCACATTACCTACGCCTAGATCCGATATCGAGAGAGCAACAGCCAGGGCAGTTGTCTTGCGAATGAGGCACCTCTAAGTAACTATTGTTCGTTCGGCGGTGGCGGTAAACTAGCTGATAGTTTTGACAGCCTGGGACTGGCTACGTAAGTGGCACCATTAGCACTTCGAAACAGCCAGGGATGCCGTAGCCGTGCTCGGAGGCGGAGGGGCTGACCCCGTAGCACACACTGCATCGCCTATGGTTGGAACCACACTGTACGGTGTTACGACGTAACAGACCCCAAGTGGTCAAATGCCCACAAGTTCAATTCTCTATGCAACAGCTAGCATTCTGAAATATATTTTTTGTATATTAATAGTATGTTTGTCTTTGTATAGCAAAAAACAACGTCGTATGGACAACAAAGTAATAATATCCTAAAAGACTATTTTAAATTAATAAAGCAACACTCAAAAAACGAACCAAAGGGCAATTAAGTTAAGCAAAATATATTAATATATCAGTTGTTGGTATCCGGCAAGCGACGGCCCTACAGTTTGCAGCTCTGGGTAGAGGGTAATAACTTTTGATCATACAATTTCACCGCGTCGTTATTTTTTTAACATAGCGTCGGGCTAGGTGAGCTGTTTCTGAATACGATGATGAACACCCGGTCCCATAGAACGCAAAATATTTCCAATCACTGCAGAAACTGCCAGATTATAAGCACTGTGTTACACGGAATTAATTGCGTAGCAAAATAGAAAGAGAGCTAAAAATTAATTTAATGGAAGCTGAAGACATTAGAAAGAGGCATAAGAGAGGAAAAATAAATTACGAAAGTTAAAGCAATTAATGAGGAAGAAGGGGAATAAAGACAGAAGGAAGGGAAACTAGCAGGGACAGGGACACAGAGAAGGCAAGGCAGTAACACAAATACATAAAAGTAAAACAAAAAAGACAGGCAATGTATTTGTAAACGTAACACTGGGGCGCTGAGGAGAATATTTGGAACTAGGAGGGACGAAATAACGGAGGAATTGAGGAGACTGCATAACGAGGAGCTAAATGATTTGTACTCCTCACCCAATATCATGCGGGTGATAAAATCGAGAAGAATGAGATGGGCTGGGCATGTGGCGCGTATGGGTGAGGAGAGAGAGGTGTATAGGGTCTTGGTGGGGAAACCGAAGGGGGAAGAGACCACTGGGGAGACCTAGGCGTAGATGGGTGGATAATATTAGGATGGATCTCCAGGAGGTGGGATGTGGGTATATGGACTGGATTGGGCTGGCTCAGGATAGAGACAGATGGCGGACG
>Ga0123354_10004913_pt1 | contig 19183 bp, 13 predicted proteins | sample TergutLab28metaG_2_FD_97872 | JGI IMG/M metagenome (GOLD analysis project Ga0123354, IMG submission 97872) | Labiotermes labralis P4 segment gut microbial communities from Petit-Saut dam, French Guiana - Lab288 P4 | ecosystem: Host-associated > Arthropoda: Insects > Digestive system > Gut ...
CCCTGGGGCCCACCCAGCCTCCTGTAAAATGTGTACCGGGTCTTTCCCGGGGGTAAAGTGCGGTCGGGGCGTGCTGCTGACCACTCACTCCCTTCTAGTGCCGCGGTCATGGAAGAGTAGAGCTATACCTCTACCCACCCTCTGGGCCACACCGGGCCTGTAACGGGAACACTTTACCTTTTTTACATTACATATATACAGTATATTATATATAATACATGGTTTATGTGTTATATACAGATTGTACCATTTATTTGTATTACATTTTCACAAAACTTAGTTCTGCTTATATAACTCCTAATTCGTGCAAGCCTATTTCTTATATTGGCGCTAATATTATGAAATTCTTCATTGTAATGATTTGTGCTGTAGCTAACGCAGTCATCATCATGACGACGGTAAACAAAGCCACTTGTGTGCATGCTAGAGGCAGAGGGCAGCACCGTACTAGAGCGATTCACGACATGATTCATTTCTGTTACTACAAGCCGACCTCTGTCAGTGGCATCTATATAGACATGCTTTTCACTTTAAAATAATGTCCAAATACCATTTTAAAATTGTGGCACATGTCAGTGTAAAGGTGGGAGGGGGGGGGGGCTAGGAGTGTGTATGACCGTATTTTATAACAAAGAGTTTGGGGTCGACCACGTAATAATAGAACACTGAACAATGCAGCTAGGTAAGCTTTTGTTGGCCGGCCGTTTACAGGCGCTCTGTGCTGCCAATTCCGTCTTGTTATTTTTATATTCGTAACATGATGTTCACAGACACTGTGGACAAAAGTGGTGTAAGGACTGAAACATCAAAGTTTTGTGCGTTGTGCGTGCAGCAGTGCGAAGTTTTTCACATTACAAAAAAATTGTCAGAATTAAGGCTGTGCACAACGCAGAGCTTTATGTAGAAGATTTAGACAATTAGAGATTCTACCTGTTCCATGCCAATATATATATATATATGTATATATACTTTTATTAACGAACTTCATTATCTGTAGTCAGGAACATTTTCATAAATATTCGTCTACACAACAATAACACAAGGTATCAGCATATTCTTCATTCACCAAATGCTAACCTTTCTTTTTTTTTTAAATGTACTTTCTAGGCTGCATCAAAATTTTCAACTTTTTTAATTCGTAGCCTGGCAATCCTTCAGACTGAAAAGACAAACTTCAAAGCAGCCATCAGAAAGTATTTAAATACACGCTTCTTTTACTCTGCGGATGCTTTTGTTTGTGTAAAGATTAATATTAATACAATTTTATATTTTGTTTATAGTATTTTACAGTCTAAAAATATGTACATTTGTGTATTTATGACGTGTTCCACATCCTATTGCCTTTATGACCAACTTCTGAATTCATAGAATGAATAATAATATGTGTATGTAAACTGAACCGCGAGGGACCAAGAGGACCTCAGACTGAAAGGCTTAAAGCCCCATTTTTTTCTGCACACTTACATAAAGCTCTTAAACTTGGAATGCGGCGTTAGAGCATGCATTGATGGTGTCTGAGAATAAAAACTTGACAAGAAATTATGAAGATATAAGCTTCGTAAATATCCATTTAAAGACTAATGTTAATCTACATTACTTACATATACTCAGTTGGAACAACACAGAAAACGCTGTGAACTTCCAATAGAAAACAAAGAGCATAATTCTGTATGGAGAAATAAACGTGATACATTGTAGATATCATAAGGACACAAAAAATATTGAAGCAATATGCAGAGTTTTAGTCTTGAACAAGGCGGTACGTACAGTAGCCATTGAAAGTGAATGAGATTACTATCCTCAAAAATTTATCTTTTACAATGATCCATATTCATGACTCCCGCAGTTTTATTCCAGTACTCGCAAAGGTTGCCATGCTGCCCTGTGCTGAATTACATTTAATTCTGTCCGCGAACTCGAGGAGATGGGTATGGTTCTTAGCACGCGTGAACTAAATGGCAGGACTTTGAGTGTACGAGAGCACCTAGGATATCTACAGATGTATGGGAGAACAATGAAAAGAGATTAGAGTGATATGGGCTGCACTTCGTTTTCTCACTTGATAGACCAGAAGCTGAACTTTTTGGAAAAAAAAAAATAAGAACAACGACTGTTATAGGGACATTTATTTTATTGACGAACTGCGCAACTCTAAATGTTTCGTGAAATGAGTTATAATAAACATAAAGATACTCACTTCTGCCTAGAAACATTTTCGTATTCTCTTATCGGTTATCGTTATTTACAGTTGTCTACGAACTTACGTAATCCTCAAATAAGCCTGTTAAAACTACATTCTGCCTTGTGTGGTTCCAAAGAATTGAAATTTGTGAGTAATAAAATATAACCCTAATTTGCCCTTACATTTCTTCGCAAAATTACGTCTCCTTAGAGCAACTGTCTTTCCTGTGCGCAGTCATTCAAATTATGACGGTCGTGACAGTATGTTCGACCTCGAATCTGACCCACTTGTTTAAAGGACAAGTCTCTTTCTGGTACGAATTTTGACTCGCAGCATCACAACGGGCAGATGAGGCAGTTTACTGTGTCGCAAATAGCTGCTACTGACGAAGAAAACTTGCTTTATATGAATAAAATATTACATTATAGGATAGTATTTTCAAAGTATTAATTCAGCAGAAGGACGGATACTTTGAAAATAATGCTCACAATTTAGTAAACATGAAGTCGCTGTTTGGCGTTAGTGTCGCTGCCACCTCAGAATTTTGCCATGTCATCATCATGCTGTTACTGATGTCAGCGAATTAAACGGTGTTATGCCGTTCGTACAGAATTTCACAGATGTCCCGGACTCGGTATTTACAACAATGATGTGAGGTCTGTGTTTGTGGCGAAGGCGAATATGAATAGTGCAGTTTTCCGGGACGTGACGCCGTGTAACTTCCACAATATACGACGTTTCGAAAGCTCACGCTATTTCCAGCCTCACTGCAGAAGATGAAAACAGGGGATCCATTTGGAACGGCGCTAACTGTCGACCAGATTAGACGGCGTCACGGTTTAGAACAGAACATTCTCTTTAATATAGTTATCCGAAAAGTCAGAAGGAAATCTACATGTGGATGGGTAAATATCCATAGATGTACAAGGGGGTTTCAGAGCTTCAGTACGATTCATTCAGAAAAACAAGAACAGGGGTACTTCATTTCGAGCGTGAAGGTATTACTCATTCACTTCCTTCTAGCCATTACAACATCAACGAATCAACCGGCAAAGTACACCATTAACGTGCGTGCTGTAACTGATCATGCCTTCTGGTCTTCTGATCTACTGAACCGAATAAATTTATCCAGCCCTGCCTCTCTGCAACTTTCAAATTTATAATGTCGGTGCGAAAGAGCTTCTCTTAATAGAAATGTCTTATTGCGTTTTTCTAACGACAGCTGTGTTAAAATCTCCACGTATATTTTGCATGAAAGAAACAAAAATGTCTCTGTTACAGTGTATTGCAACTTGTATTATAAAGATGTAAATTCGAATTAATGCCTTATTTTGGTAACGCTGCTCATTACTTCTCATTCTGCTTGATCCTCCTCTTCCTGTTCATTCGCGTGCTAACAGAGGGCTTCAAATGCAGATGGTGATGAATTTGCTTTTTTTTTTTTTAGTTTCTGGATTTGGAGTTACCTTCCTTGTAGCCTGTTGGCATACCAAAGGTTCCTCAAGTCTGTAAGGAGAAACAGTGACTCAATGGCAGTGTTCTCCGCGTAAGACGTGTTCAGGGATTTTTCAAAATGCACAGTTTACACTCAACAAACATTTCGCTAGTTTATAAAACTGAGAAATTTATTCAGTTTTAATAGGAGAGTAAGCAAATCTTTGTAGTAAGTGTTTGAATAATTCGCAGCGCACTGCTCGTTTCTAATTATTAGAATTACGAAATAAGTGAGATCAGTGTGGGAAGAGAGTACAACGCTCTTCCATCCGGTAGGCAATGTGTCCAAAGTCAGTGCTCAAATTTAGACATCTAAGTATGATTAGTAAGGTAATATTAATATTTTCTGACAGAAACCTCGGCTTCCATATCAGAATCATCTAGACGGATCATATGACCGTTACTTTTACATTAAAAAGCGAAATATTCCTTGAACTGGTGAGTGACTGTCGTCATATCAAGAAAGTCTTGCAAAAAGGAATAAGATATTCTGTAGAATGCTACTTAAAATGACTCCCACAGTTTCTGTCGCAATGGGATACAGTCAGGAATGACGTTTAACTTCCGTGCTTTCTATTACACAACGTTCATAAAATGGGCGACAGAACAATATGTCCGTCCGTCAGTCTGAATGCTGATTCATCGAAAATACTGGAAGTAAAATATTTTTGTATTGAGAGTCCACATTTACAGTTAGAGGATTAACTTTATTTCTCATCAGCATAAAAAGAGGTAAACCTTACTGAACTGAAGCTCAAATTACTAAATAAATATTGTCATTGAGGTTTGACTGAATATTCTGTTATAGCTTGGAATCCTGAATAAATATTGTACACGACAACTTAGCTGTTGTTGAAGGAGCGGCGGATATGAGGGGTGTAAATACTGTGTGTGTGTGTGTGTGTATGTGTGTGTGTGTGTGTGTGCGTGTATGTGTGTGTGTATGTGTGTGTATTGCGTGTGTGTATGTGTGTGTATGTGTATGTGTGTGGGTGTGTGTATGTGTGTGTGGTGTGTGTGTGTGTGTGTATGTGTGTGCGTGTATGTATGTGTATGTGTATGTGTGTGCGTGTATGTGTGTATGAGTGTGTGTGTGTGTATGTGTGTGTGTGTGAGTGTGTGTATATGTGTATGTGTGTGTGTGTGTATGTATGTGTGTGTATGAGTGTGTGTGTGTGTATGTGTGAGTGTGTGTGTGTATGTGTGTGTGTGAGTGTGTGTGTGTATGTGTGTGTGTGTGTGTCCTGCAGTACAGATTTTAAATTTCTACTTAATACATTTTTGTTGTTGTTGTTGCGAATATTTACCACCTTATCTATGCATTACAAAAATCGTACTGTATGTAGCAAAATGGGGAGGAAAATAATTTACGTCCACTGGCTTCTTTATCTGTAGCATGATGATAATGACTCCCAGAAGATATGTCTTCAATACATGAACTTCATGCGAATGATGGGGTGAAAATAGTAAAGGAAAAGTTTAGGAGATTAGTTAAGGTTTTCTCTTTACTTTATGTTGTAGAACTGGATATAGGTCCTTGTGCGCCTGACAGTGTGATGTTCTCTTGTGGACGAATAAACGGGCGTCACTGATCGTTACTGTGGCAACAGTTCTCATTATCAGAAGAGAGAGACAGGAGATGCCACTACGTTACCTCCTGCCTTTAGGCTTTTGGGCCCAACACGCGTGTTTTGTGTTTTCAAGTACCGGCAGCCGTTCATAATACTTATTTTTAATCCACCCTATCCACTCCATTATGTTGAGTTTCAGTACCCTGCAGCCCTTGCATATACAGAGTGCTATTTATCAGGGGAATTCATTCTATACTTTGTTACATCCACGTTGTTGAGCATTCTGTATGTTCAAGAGGCCTGTGGTCATCGTGTTTTTAACTAAAAGCATCCCCCGTAATAAAAACAACCTCTTATATGCGTTCTGTGGATTTGTGTGAATCTATGTGGTGCTTTTACATGATTTACACTGTAACTGTTACATGGAGGTTCTTATCCCGTGAGTACATTCATATGAACATGCATGGGCTCTATAGAGTGAGATATATTGTATGTATATTCTGTCAGACGGTTGTCCATAAATCGTTAGAAATACAGTTCTAGAATGCTTAAGTGCTCTGCAGAATTGCGTAAGAAGTTGTTGTTCGGATATGAAATATAAACACTGAAGTTGTATTAGAATATTATGCAAGCTGTTTGAATTTAAAACTGTCAGAATGGAAAGTGCTGCAGTCTGCTGTATCTACCATGTCTGCCGTAATTTCACATTGCGAATGACAAATTTCGTGGTTTGCATCAACATGTGTGCGGATGATTACTGTCTTTGGAAATATGTTCCCTCCAGCATATCAAACTTAAACGTATGCGTGTAGGTTCGAAGTCAGATCGTGTAGTTTAGTGTAACATACCGCTGTTCGGTAGGGCGTTTTGTGTTACCGGAGACCAAGAAGGCGAAAATCAAAGTAATCAGAAACGTTCGACTCCCTTTTTTAAAAATTGTTCTCCATTCTCTGCTCACAGTAATAAAACAGTATACCGCAAACATGCAGCTTAATTATATCAATGCAAGCCCGTGAGTGCGAGCTTAGTGTAACAGGGACAACCTCTGAAGAGACAAATGTAAAATAACTGTTAGTAAGATATAAATATGCGCCCTGTTGCAGTTGGCCATTATTGCGGTAGCGTCTGAATTCTCCTCTTTACTCATGGTATAGTGACACGTAAAGTGCTTGCCTGCTGTTTCTCAGGTCTCTATTTTTATCTCGATTTATTAAATTTCTCACGCAGTTAGCGCTGCTGTATTTTATCCCACTGTGTCAAAACCACTAACACCAAAGCCTGACACCGGATAGATCATGAGCCCACTACATTTACCTTCTACTCCTTATGTATATCTTCATTATCTATTTTTATTTTACTATATTACTGGAAATTTCTATCACGAGCTACCCAAGATAGTTATTCAAAACAAAGTTTTCTGCATTCGTTCTCCTCCCCATTTTGGCCATTTACGTTCTGGCGCTACTGATTTGCTACCTTGCATAGTTCGACGTGTTGTTTTTTGTTGTTGTTGTTTCTGCTGCTGCTGCTGCTGCTGTTGCTGTTGTGTTGCTGTTGTTGGTACTGTTGTTTCTCTTGCTGTTTTCATCGTCGTTGGTAGTGGGGGTGGCGGTGGTAGTAGTAGTAGTAGTAGTGATATAATTATTGTTCCCTTCATATACACCTATTTTCTTTCTCTTAACATAAATGTACATACAAAATATTTCAGTCCTTAATACTACTGTATTTCCACAAATACATGATCATTTAATAGACATATCGGACTGAGGTATTCAAATATGCCCCCATGAGGTCTCTGTCTCCTGTATTCATGATCCACTCTTCCCGCTAACACTACACCACCCCTCCCCCCCAACGCACGCACACAAACACACGCAAACACATCCAACTTAATATTTATCGTTTGGGCCCATACATTACTTCATGAATATCTAGTGTTATGGTTGTTTTGTGTCATAGCGCGTTGTTTCGATATTTATCAAGAGAAGAACTGGGTTCACACCCCGCAGACAAGTCAACCCCCACCCCCCACCTTCCCTATCGCGCTGTGGGATCACCAGTCCTGCGCCCGCCCGCCTGTCCGTCTCCACGTGTTGTAGATGTGGAGACCTGATGGGTGCCGATATCCCGACAAGAATACTCCCTTCTTGTTCCGAAACAAATTTGATGTGGGCTCCATATACGGCAGACAGTTCCTTCAAAATCCCCTCTCATGCTTCGGGAATTGCTGAAGTTATTTTACGGCCCTCATTTCTGAGACGAACAAGAGTGGACAAATATACCCTCGTGCGTCGTATTAAGCAGCTGCACCTGACAGTTTTCTGGATGTGCTTCATACACGGAATGATTCAGGGGAAAAGTTAAGTTTTTGGGAGGTGACAATATCGGTCGTTTTGAGGAAAAGAAGATCGTACAAACGTGTGTCTAATTCTGAGTGGTTACCGAGATAGAGCTGTTTGAATCTCCAGAACTAACTGTGTTAGGTTTCCTGTTTTGTGGGACTGGATGAATAAGGAAGTTCAAAAAAGAAAACTGGGTACATGAAACGGGTCGCTCTTTCCCACTTTCGAAGCTGTTGCCTGCATAAAGAAATATGAAGTTACACACAGACGAAGAACGTGCGATCGTCGCACACGAGTTGCAATTTGAATTGATGTTGGCGGTGGGTTAATCGAATATTGATTGTGAACTGTAACAAATCTGTCATTTCTGTGTAACGCGTGTCTCATTTAAACATTGAATTAAAATCAAAATACAATTAACAGTACTTAATTTCTCTTTTCTTTTTTGCATTCATATTTCTTTTGTTTGTAGACTCAAACAGCTCTGTCTAGGTAATCATTCAGAATTATACAAAAGTTCATACGGGAACACGCGTTAGCACAGTTGGTTGAGGCACTGAGCTACAAGCCGAAAGGTCGCGGCTTCGTTTCCCAATGATGTCATTGGAATTTTTCTTTGACATAATCCTTCCGGCCGCACTATGGGATATTTCCTGGGGTGGGAGTGGGTAAAGTCGACCGGTGCGTAGAGCTGACAACCTTACCACTTTCATGTGCCGATTGTCATGAAATCTGGGAGCCTCAACCTCCTGTAACCCCGAGAGCCTGTCCAGGACTCTACAGGAATTGCTTTACCTTTACCTTTACACATGTTCATACGGGTGGAAGTATAGAACTAGACCTGTAATAAGTCTTGAAGGGGCTGGGTCAGGATTTTGATAGAACTGTAACTTGAAATAAATATTTTCACGCTACGGCTGAGTCTACCTTCATAGAGAAGCCTTTATCAAAAAAAGGTATGTTTATTTTTTCATGTTCTGTTAATAAAGCAGAAGTAAACCTGACTAGCGGTCTCATTCTGTACAATGTTGGAGGAAGGTGGAGTTCTGTCTAAACGTATTCTTTTATTGTGGAGCTCGACTGTCCGTAGAATTTGGAATAGGTTGGCTAACAATTGTCACTTGCAGTAGTTTTGAATTTTAGCTAATAGACAACCCGAACAACAATTCTCGCCAACATCTGGTTCTTATTATTAATCAACACATATTTGTAAATTAAAAAACACTGGAAAGAAAAAGTCGATATTAAAGGATGGTTAAACAGGAACAAAGTTTATGATAATGAAGAAAGTGCATTGGCCGAACCGTTGCTGCAACAGGAGTGCAAGAAGTTTGTTGCTGCGTGTTGGCGTAGTCTGTCTAGCTGGGTACCGTGTTAATATTGCTTTATTAACAGAGTCTATGTGGTTTGTTATGCATTATATACGTAGCCCATCCATCTGCCATAGTAACACCCAAGTTCAAGCGGATGTATCTGACATATCTACCCAGTTAATATTTGTAGTTCATTAACAGACTTAATTCAGTAACAAGTAGCACAGTCGTTTAGCTAGTGACTAAAGCAACTGATTAATGTGTCAGCCAGTATGCCAGTCAGTAAGGTAGCGAATCAGTCGCTCAGCCAAACGACAGTGTGTTAGTCATTCACCTATTTATTTGTTTAACACCCTTTCTCCATAAAGCGGAATGCAGTCACTGTCGTCTCCTCTGTAGCGTGTTCCGTGCAGAGGTCAAAAGTTTTTTTTAATAATACACAGAATTAAGTAGGCCGGGTAGCTCAGTAGGTATAGTGACTGACTACGGGCTGGACGGTCCGGGATCGAATCCCGGTGGGGACGAGGTTTTCCGCCCGTCCAAACCGGCCCTGGGGCCCACCCAGCCTCCTGTACAATGGGAACTGGGTCCTTCCTGGGTGTAGAGGTGGCCGGGGCGTGGGGTTGACCCCCACCCCCATCTAGTGTCTAAGGTCCTAGAAAAGAGTATAGCTATACCTCTACGCACCCTAAGGGCCTGCGTGGCCTATAAAAAGAGTGAAAACCTACCTACACAGAATTAAAACTCAGAGTTTTTTCAGTGTTCGGCACACAACCAAACGGCCGTACAGTCACAGTACCGGGGTCAGAAAAACGGTCTAATTTCTGGTGGTTCTCTGAGTGTGGGTAGATATAATAGAGGTAATAGGCACAACTGGCAAGTATGATCAACTCTGAGGGTCGCAATCTTTCTTGAGAAGCTGATTGCCCTTAAAGTCGTCAAAAAATTTCCTCGTATGCAACCCGATTGTTTCTTTCGTACTTTCGTTTAAAATAACCCGCTACTGGGCCCAGTTCCCAGTTTAATCCACTCCACATCACCATGTGTTACCCTCAGCAACGAGTTTAATATTATTCTCCAATATAAGAACTTTTCTACATGAGTTTTGCCATTTAATTATCCTCGAGATTTATTATGTATTTTGTAAGGAAATATAAAGGAGAGGAAAAGAGAATGCCGTCATCCGATGCTAAATGTTGCAATGTTCTGGTCACACAGCTCTATTTCAAGTGAAATAGCTGCAAGTTAGATTAGCCGCCTTTTACGCTATGAAGGCATTTGGAGATGGAATTAACGGCACCATGACTTTCTTAAACTCGGTACCACATGGAAGAACGTGGCTAAATTCATTCTCCTGTCTTCTTATCACCAGGTAAGTCCCTCCCCCCAGGTACTTACTCAATTTGGGAGTGTGTTAGCCCCCAGTTGTCGGTCTGGACGTGTTGGAGAAACGAGAAGTCTCTTACCCCTGCCGCAAGTCGAAGTATTCCTTGAATATGCAGCTTGCAGCCTATTCACTGTATTGACTATGGCTTACCGACTTACGAAATAATTGTCAGGTGAAAATGAAGTTACTGTTTTACCTAAGTACTGTGCCATAAAGCGTATAGGGGGCGTGAAGTTACTGCTACATTCATATGCTCGGCGAGGTAAAGTGATGTGTCAGCATCACGATATTAAAATTATGCAATTAAAAACTAATATTCCTTTTTACCAAATTCTGAATTGGGCGACTGTTGAATAAAGTAAGCAGCAAGATCCATTCTAGGAGAAGGCTGAATAGGTCTAAAAAAGAAATCGAAGGATAAAAACAAAGGGAGAAGAAAAAGATAAAAGTGGCCCCTAATTGATGTGTCGTCTTTGTTTTGCTTAATTCCAACATGGTTTGGCCATTAAAATGTCCCCTGGTATCGGACGGCCCGATCTCTCCCGGTAGATAAATGATGACACCAAGGTCTCGGCCGAAGAGGGGGGGGGGGAGGGCCTGGGTTCGGAGCCAGTTGACAGCGAACAAGGTATTGTCCGTGTCGCTCCGGGCGGTCCGACAGACCTAACGAATGACCGTGCCGCGGGGGTCGTAAGCCCTTACAACACAAGTACAGTTTCTTTTTATCTTTTATTGTACCTACCCTCCCGTGTGTCTGATTCGGCCATCATTCTCTCTACGCCTTTGTCTCTCCACGGTTTCATTGACAACAACCGACATCGGGTTTCGTTCATAAAAGTTAATTCATAGACTGAATACTAACTACATGGTAGAGTCCTGCTTGAAATGTTGATAGCCTAGTTGTTTAGCCGCTGGAGAAGGTACTTGTTTTTTTATTGAACCCAAGTTTCATAATTGTGTTCACAAACAACTTCCATTGGAATATGTAAAGGTACAGGTAAATTTGTCTCTGTAAATACCATAAAGTCACATGGAGAGAGAGAAATACAGCTCCATGTATTCTTAACCTTGGCACTAGATAAATGTAATTAGTCAGATTCACCCTCCGGCCGCTTTTACCTCGCAAGAAAAATCTTTCTATGCCTAATGAACAGCAGATGTTAGGGCCCCAGAAGTCATCTGGGCTTTCTTTATAGGTGAATTCCTTGTACGTGCCGGGAATAGAACAGACATTATTCTGTATTTCAACATGTTGCTCTGAACCAAATATAACTACAATTAATTTCACTCCCTGCTTCGTATTTGGAAGGAATCACGGATTCGACGGTCGACTCTGAGTTTGGCTAATTCTCCCTAATGCCGAAACACCACTGTTACGACGACCATTATTGTCGATCGAACTCTTACAATTTAAGGGAAAGTCCACTTCTTTCGGTCTCTCTGTTGACCGGGCATGTCCCTTCCGTCCTTGAACAGATCTGAGTTCCGCATTTGGGCATGCATCATGTATTTTTCCATCCCTTGCATATTTCTGCATTGATATGTTCATTCCAATTCCTCTGTAATGCATTAGAAGGTTTGCTATCCGTCGCTGTGTATCGTGCGACCTCTCTGAGAAAAGGCATGTCAGCTTTCCCCAGTGCGCTAAGTTGTTACTTCTCTATCGTTCAACACTCCAATCCGTTAAAATGTGGCTGTGCTAATGTGGACTTTCTGTCCAGTTACCAGCAGCTTTATTCGTAACAAAACTGCATGTCACCACGCGTAACCGCTAAAGAATTAAACTTCAGGGCGTTGTTGCAATTCCTTCCCCCCATTCTGATCGCTCTGGACCACCGTCCTTTGCTAAAGTATTGGCACCAGTTTTCTTTTTCAATGCCTTTAGACTGGACAAATCGGCGGATTGCGCTATAGTAATATAATTCTTGTGAGATCCGTAATGGTGGAAGATTGAGTTATACAAGTCAAAACCACTTTCTTTCTTGACCTTCGTTTTTCGATATTTGTAATTATAAAGATATCTGACACGCTTTGCACAATTTACGTAATTCGAAAAATGTCTTTATGCAAATTATAAAATGGGAGAATTGTAGTTTTAAATTTTACAACAATGATATCCATAACTGTAACACCTCCAGTGTCTGTTGTTTGCAAAACTGGAAGAAAAGTTGGGAGCAATATATAAAAGTTGAGAAGAGCACTTCCAAGTGGACAGAGCCCAACAGCTCCAAAGTAAGTGAGAAAACAATTTATTTAAATTGTTCGGAATCTATAGGGACAGACCTCGTAGTGTTTTGTTTGATGTAAACCCACACGATGGAAAGTAGCCGACAGCATTCGTTCGTTCACACATGAACGCTTCTGACTTTTACCGAAGGTTCTCGGCTCTCATCACTGCTGGGGCACCGACTGACTACCTTAATTTACCCCGCGATCCTTCTCCGTCTCTGTGCGCAATGTCGACAGAGTTGGCCGACTTTAAATTAGGCCACGAAATCTTGCTCTCTTATCCTTCAAAATTCATTATTCAGTCTCCTCCGCTTAATCGCACTTTCGTATCTGATTTATTTCTAATGTCGTTTAGTTTAAATAAACTACAAACACTAATAAATATAGTAGCATTCAGGGCATTTCTAACATAAAACAGTAGGCCTTGGTTCTTGTCACAGCTGTCTGGATATATCTCAAAAATTTCTTATGGCTTTAGGATCGTTAAATGTTAATTATCCATTACCTCACATTTCGAATAGACTTAAACATTTCCCTTGAGTCTTTGTGATGGTCCCACTGCGACACGGGGCAATAAAATCAGTTAGCGTCTCCGAAAGTTGCGTCACAAGTATGACGCTAAGAGGACAGAGAATTGGATGACGAGAAAGCACACCTGCTTTATCTAGGCACGCAGACATAAACAGGGTAATAACGCTTTATTATCCCCCCACATATATTATACGGCATGTAAGTTTTCATTACCAAGAGGCTGTAATTGTGTTATGATTGTGTTTAGGCAGTTAGCACCAGGGAAGCGACGGCTATCAGATATGCTGGCTCTTCATAGTGATTCTAACAAGACATTCCTTTGATTGTATTATCTATGAGCCGGAAAATTATTTAGCAACCCGACGTTTTATTGCAGCGTGAAAGACGTAAGGAAAGCACGTATTAAAGGCTAAGAGTCTCTGTCGTCCTTCATTATTACATGATAAAATATCGGGTAGGAAGGGAAGGTAGAGTAGCCATATTGGATGTGTGACTGACACATCAAAATTCTGTGCTAGATATGTACACAACGTATGTATTGCCTACAATAGCAAAATAATAGACGCAAGGACTACTAGAAAGCACATTTAAACAATATGCAAATATTTGTAAGTGAAACCCACAACTGAATAAAAATATAATGTTAATTATGTGGCTGTTACTGTTACATATCTGCTGGATTGCAGTCAAATTGACTTTACCGAAATTCTATTAGCACAGTCACCACTGTTCACCATACAGCTGATCTTTCCAAGGTGCATAAACTGAAGCACGTGCTGTGTAGGTTTTCAGGTTTTGACGGCGATTTTTGATCTGTGTATTGTGTTCTGCGGTTTTCTGCGCCCTCTGATAGACGTATGCGTCGACGCGTCGGAGTAACGCACTTTGTTCCGACTTCAGCGTGACTGATTCCAGTTCAGGTGGATGCTGAAGCAGTGGAGCATAAAGGGATGTTTTGGTTATATTGAAAATCTGTAGGTCCGCTCTTGGAACGCTCTCCCATTGGCTCGGTCCGAGCCATGAATCTTCTTCCCCCTCCCACAGATCTAATTGGCGAGATTTATTTTAACTTTCTCATACAAACGTCATACTACTTGAACGTCACCAGTACCCGATTCAGGCACCCTTAAGCTGGGGGCAGTACGTTCCACCGAAATGTAAAAACACACATCTTTCAAATAGCATAGGAACTTAAGACAAGACCGTCAATCGATAGCAGCATATACATAAATATATATATATATATATATATATACACACACACACACACACACATATATATATCATATATACATACAGCACACAAACTGCAGGCAGTGCTGTACATAACAAAAAGAAGTAAAACCAACAATCATAAGGGAATAAGCAAATTTGAGTACATTTTCCTCACGCGTAATCAAAGGTATTCAAAGATATAAATATAGATTCAAGCAGTTAGCGCCGAGTATTAGAAGACTAGATAATATGTCGCCTTTTCAGAGACATTTTGCAAGGAGTTTGTTTAGCCGCTTGGAAGACATAAAGATTTTGTGTGGAAAAGACTGAAGTCCTTACCTTTCATATTACTTTACAAATGTAATGTTGGACTGTCCATGCTGGATAGTTACGTATCTGAATGCTCAAGAGGGGTGGTTAAATTTCTCAGTGCACCTACTGGCATAGCGAATACAGGAGACTTAAGGAAGTTTCATCCCACAACACTCAGCTATCATCCACCTTCAATATGCACTGTTGAACCCTTTAATGTGTAGAATGATTTAGGTGAGAATAGAAACACTTACTTATAGCACAAATATTAGACATTAGTCAATAAAAGAGTAGATGTGTACCCTATAGTGGCAAATACTTATGCTAGCATTCGCATCCAAAAATATGTACATGGAACCTTAAAAATGAATTCGATTTTATATTAGTAGTAGATCCAAGTCTTCTGACATATGACGCCATTTAAACTGCTAAGTTTTTAAGGGCATTTAGAAGTATCGCAATGTCTTATTCTTCAGAGTCAAAGACTCACATTTCTTCTTTGACTGCTTAACAGAGTTTAGCTTTCCAGGTCTGAATCTTCAAAAGCACTGCCGTCAAAACCTAAGATCTCACATAGTGTGATAGAACTCGGCTTTCCCACTATGTTGTAGCGGTAAACCGTTCATGCTCAAAATCTGGACTTTGTTGCTAAAGGGTTTGTCGTACCTTCCGATATTCCGGTCTCCTTTCCTGTTTCTTCTGCTACCGACAAAGTGTAACCCCCAATATCTAATTAACCAACCAAGCTCGACTCTATCTTCCTCGATGTTTTAGTGTTTACTTATCGGTATATAGTGTCCTGCTTTTCTGTAAATGGAAAGCGTCATTAAAGTGTTCACAAGAATGCGGCATGTAGCCAAGGCAGTCCTGCTGTCGTACTGATATTGTTCGTTATGATAAGAATGAAGTTCAACACTGCCAGATGAATTTGCTCCCTTCCTTTCAACCCATTATTGATTTACCTTACATCTTCAGGTACAACATAAAAACATCAAGAAAATAACCAGGACTGATATTTTACGGGTTTTGTAGGGAGAGGAAATTAACGGGATGGTAACAAGTGTTTCACGAGGCAGAGCTTCGTAATTTGCTGTGTGGTGTTCAACAATATGATGTCTATAAAACGATCAACAATTGGTCACACTACTGCAATTTTCATCAGCACAGCGTCTTTTTTTTTATGTCGAGCAAACAAAAACGAATAAAAGCGTTTTTAAATTGCATCTTAACTTCCACTACAATTTATAATCTTAAGGTTCTATACCATTAAAAAAATTAAAACTTGAAAGGATATTTTCCACGCTTAAATATATTAGGCTGCTACTTAAGGGTCTATCATATATTCCTTTTCCCTTTCCCTTTCTTTACTTTTCTAGTAATCACATTTTGCTTACCTCTATCATTGCCCTGTTGTCCAATATTTTTTTATTATCTTCATTTCTTCTTTATACAAATTCTTTACCAATTTTGTACGCTGACGAAGAGTAGAAAATTTTCCTCTTGGAGAAATATCATTTCGTGACAAATTTTAACGCTGAAGTGTTCCATTTTTTATATATCTGATTTTGCGATGGTTGTTAGACTACTTTTGTACTTTGGACAATGCAGCCATTACTTTGGAAGTTTTTACGATGTATTTGTGTATATGTGAGTGTGTTTGTTTGTGTCAACTGAATCCACAACTTAACGACCACTCTGTGCTCATTTCGTCATCATAAACGGGGTTATCTTAACGAGGTATAACTAGAAAAGAATACGACTGATCAGATGTTCCCGGACTGTAGGAGCATAAGCGGAGAATTTAAACAACGCTGCTTCTCGTCCTCCCGATAAAAATACGTTACGGTTCTTTTCCTCGGTATAATACTTTTTAAATTGGTGACATTCCGATGGCCGATCTGGCTTTTGTTTGTTGAGTCTATATAAATTCTTTGGTTTTGAAATTTAATGGTACTTCCAATAGAATGTGAATTGTGTACTGTGGTTAGAGTTATGTGTTTAAGACTGGAAACAGGATACTGTTTTTCATTTCATAAAGTTCGGTAGCTGCTAAATGTCACGAATCTCAACAACTTATATATTAAATGATACTTTCCTCATCCGAACAGCGTTTCTGACTTTGTGTACATTGACGTTATTTCGCTAGTGTTATTAACGTTTATGAACATGAGTTATGTAAATGTTAGCTATGTGTTTGATGATAACAGAACTGTGATAAACAATAAGGCTTAAATTATTTTACAACAAACGAAACTGTAAAACAAATAAAACTACATAACATTAAGTTTATGCGAATATTTAGAAACAATAAACCGCAATTGATATACGGGGTAAAATTTAAATAATGTGAAATAGTTAAGAAGACTGGAACTGTGATAGACATAGGTCTATTAGACATTGACCTCTACATCTTCTGTTCATCATTATATGATATGGCAGATTTGTCGGCCAGTCAGGTGGATAACGTTTCAGGCAGGCAGCCACTCGTGGTTGTCAATACATTAGCCAAAATACCAACCATTCTGAACCATTCGGGTTATTTTAATGATTGTCAAAAAGACAGATGGTGTATCGCCAACTGTTTTGTGAGTTCTTCTGCACAAAACGTCGCCCTCCTCCCACATTCCCGCGTCCGAAACCCTAAAAAGTAAAAAGAGCGGGTTTCTTCAGGTATATTAAGTAATATTAAAAAATATATTATAAAAATATATGATGTTAATGTAATATTAAAAATATATTTTTCGATGGTTTTATTGAGTTGTTACTACGTCACAACGAGAGGAATCACTTCAACAACAACTACTACAACAATAATAATATGATAATGTTTAGCCGATGACTTTTTCCAGTTGCTAATATAATTTTTAAATTTCGTCTTAAGTATTGTTTAAAATATACTACAACTATACAAGATTTTAGATCTATAGTCTGTTGCCTTGCCTCTTTGGAACAGTCTGCCCCGTTTATTTAGTCACGCATTTCATAACTTTATGATTAAAGGAGAAACTTCATTGTAATGGTTTTAGACATAAATATCAGGCTTTCTTTCGTAGATTGCGATGGTGGTGGTGGTGGTGGTGATGGTGATGATGGCAGAGTTAATTATGATTATCATGGTGATGATGATGATGATGATGATAATACTAATAATACATGCAACCTGATCATAGAAGTTTCAGTCAGAAGTATGTAAGAATGTCTATTAAAGATCATTTTCAGGATTTCAAACACTGTACTGTTTGTAGCTTGGCTAAAAGCGCCCACACTTAATATTTTCATGGAATTGTAGTTCGTTTATTGTGACATACTTCGAGATAAGATAAATTACTTTTGCACATGACATGATCAACTCAGCTTGCAGGTCTCACAATTTTTCCGTATTTAATTATTATAAAGGACCTTCATTCGTTTAATCGTCACCACCACCGTGCAATGTTCAATATGCCTGAGAGCTTTGGTGTTTAGTTTAAAGTGAATGCTCTTAAAGAACTCATGTGTAACTCCAATACATTACACCAGGGGTGCACACATATTCCAGATAAGAGTGTACAGAAGCCGACTCAAAATCCTAGGCGCCAGAAGGTTGACGTGAGGCAAGTTCCATTCTGAGGATCCACAAATAGTGGGTGCCACTGTAAAAAATTTATTTGTGACGGCGTCTTGAAGCCCGGTATTTATGCACCCCTGCATTACACCATCAATAATCCAAGAGAAACAGTTCTGATCCAGGAATACATTAGCTCCAGGTGGTATGGGAAGACTTTTGAAATTCATGAAGGGTACCTGAGATATTTCATACTGCTTTGTCAAATGCTGGCTGCAAGGCCTAAGGAAATCTTGACAACTTTATTTTAAACAACTGTATCGGTGCATAACAAAGTTTGTTTAAAATGAAATAACCTCTGCAATGTTATCGTGATTATAGTACGTAATGACAGATACTTTGCGACAAAATTTTGAGTTCAGTTTCTGTTGAAAATGTCATTAAAATAACATATGAATCGGTAAAAATTGGGTAAAACGTTTTAGAGACATCCGTGAAAACTGAAGAAGGAGAACAAACGTTAAATAGATAATGTATCCATTGTGACCGGTAGAGCTGAACACTTTAAATCCCAGTGGTCGTTTTATGTACCATCAAGTTTTAACATGAACAAATTCTACATTCTGCCTAAAGCGTACATTTATGCGTTCTATCTGGATCTCGGTACATACAGAGTTTATTTCCCACTACAGCATTAACTGACTGGTTTTTACAACCCAGACGCAGTGTTACTATGCGGTATAAACCGGAACTTTAAATAAAATTTAAGATAATCTTACTTCTTGAAGGGTTAAATGCCACGCGTAGCACCCGCAAATCTCTGGATTCTTTCTTGAGACGTTTACATTCGCGTAGTAGCTCAAATAATTTCCCGATTTTGTGGTACTTCAAGGTACAATGCCGCTTTTACACAGTTCCGACATTGAAGCTTCACTAGCCCGTAGAACTCAGTTTGCATTCTCCTATCCCCCCCCCCCCCCCCCCCCCCCCCCCCCCCCCCCCTCCCCCCCCCCCCCTCCTCGTTTTCACTCACCCGACCCCCCCACCCCCCCCCCGCCGCCCC
>Ga0123354_10004914_pt1 | contig 19182 bp, 9 predicted proteins | sample TergutLab28metaG_2_FD_97872 | JGI IMG/M metagenome (GOLD analysis project Ga0123354, IMG submission 97872) | Labiotermes labralis P4 segment gut microbial communities from Petit-Saut dam, French Guiana - Lab288 P4 | ecosystem: Host-associated > Arthropoda: Insects > Digestive system > Gut ...
CCGCCACCTGTCTCTATCCTGGGCCAGCCCAATCCAGTCCACATACCCACATCCCACCTCCTGGAGATCCATCCTAATATTATCCACCCATCTACGCCTAGGTCTCCCCAGTGGTCTCTTTCCTTCCGTTTTCCCCACCAAGACCCTATACACTCCCCTCTCCTCACCCATACGCTCCACATGCCCAACCCATCTCATTCTTCTCGATTTTATCACCCGCACAATATTGGGTGAGGAGTACCAATCATTTAGCTCCTCGTTATGCAATCTCCTCCATTCCCCCGTTACCTCGTCCCTCATAGGTCCAAATATTCTCCTCAACACCATATTCTCAAACACCCTCAGCTTCCTTTCCTTCCGCAATGTCAGCGACCAAGCTTCACACCCATACAAAACAACAGGCAAAATTATTATTCTATATATCTTGATCTTTAAATTTTTGGATAGCAACCCGGAAGAGAGTGAACGTTATCTTTAAGTTTTTTTTTATGAACGAGTATTCGTTATGATGAAAACCCGACGGATATTTATCTTCAATTAAAGTGCACATTATGTTGTCGCATTACAAAGTATTTACAGACTGTTTTTGCAGACTCGCAATAACGAATTTTTTAATGTCCTTCATGTAGTTTGCAAAACGAAACTTGTGAAGGTTTCAGAAGCCATCTGTACATTTTTTATGACTTCATTTTCTACACTTTGTGTAAAAAGTAATAAGTATTCCAGACACGCGGCGTAAGTCTGTCCGCTTAGAAATGGGCCACCCCTAGGCAATACACACACACACACACACACACACACACAATGTTTTGTGTATGCGTATATGTATTTCTAACTTCTAACGCATTTTAGAATTCCGGAGTGTTCATGCTGTGCTTTTGTATTGCACAACACTTCCATCAAGCACCGCCTCTCTTGGGTATTGTAAAATCACATTTTAAAATACGCTACGCAGATACAGTGAATAGGCCGTGCCAGAATAAACGCATGGCACCACAATACGTCGTGCAGAGTCTGAATCTGAGTCCCGCTAGAATTAGTGGCACCGAATGTAAGGGGTGGGGTTAGGGGGCGAGAGAAAGGCGTTAGTTTGAAGGAATTAGTACTGCTCCATACTTTGCCTTTATTCGCTCCAAACGCAAACGGCAGACTTCTAAATTTTAGCAGTAGGTGAGTGATTCCCATTACTGATTTAACTTTTTTTTCAGTTGTATTGGGTTGGGGCCATTTAACTACGCTTGTCAACTGTATTATTCATACGGGGTCGACTGGTCAGATGTTTGCGAATGAAAAATTAACAAGGATGTGGAAGGAGACGGTCGTAGTCTCTTTGAGCATTTTCCAAAAAAAAAAAAAACGTATATTTTATACACCAGCAGAATGTACGAGTACATATGCAGTAAAATACAGTATTTGATTACATACCTCAAGGTACATTGTTATGGGATTGCAATATTATTTTCATTTAATTAAAAGACCCTATTTGGTTCATATAAGATTTAAATTATAAACGTTCTTGCATAAAACTCCTTTAACACTTGTCTGTAAATAGCTGCTGCTATTATTTATGGCAGGTACTGTTGCACATGTTGTGGCAGTCCGTGTTCGATGGTTGTTCCAATTTTTGTAGGGTATGCTGGGTGCAAAGATCGTGAGATGACCCCTAATATGTGAATAGATAGGACTATATATATATATATATATGTGTGTGTGTGTGTGTGTGTGTGTGTGTGTGGGCCGGCTAGCCCAGTCGGTATAGCGACTGAGCTGCGGGCTGGGCGGTCCGGGATCGACTCCCGGTGGGGACGAGATTTTCCGCCGGTCCAGACCGGCCCTGGAACCCACCCAGCCTCCTGTAAATTGGGTACCGGGTCTTTCCTGGGGGCGTGCTGCTGACCATTCACCACCTTCTAGTGCCGCGGTCATGGAAGAGTAGAGCTATAACTCTACCCACACTTTCGGCCACACCGGGCCTGTAACGGGATTACTTTAACTTATATATGCATGTGTGTGTGTGTGTGTGTGGGGGGGGGTTCCTATCTGTTCACAGATTAGGAGTCATCGCACGATCTTCATATGTGTGTTTGTGTGTGTGTGTGTGTGTGTGTTTGTGTACGTGCTTGTAAGTGATATTGTGAAACTCATGTAGGGGAGTATTGATGATAATTATACATGTATTTTATTTCATATGTGCATTTTGTTTGTGTATTAAAAGTGTGGTTACTATACGAAAAATACACGGAAATGAAAGTTTCAAAACATTCCACAACATTTGTCTGGACGGACTCGGACAAAAACACGCGAGTTTAAATAGAAGTGTTTCTGATTTCCCAGACAATCGGAACATTAACCTTTTGGCGCCGGAATAATTTTTTTAATTTTAGCACACCTGTATATAAAATGTGAATAATACAGGAACCAAATACGTTAGATTTATGAAACAAACTGAATTTTGAAGAGAAAAAAACGGAGAGTATACACCATGTTTAAAATATTCAGTACTTATATTTGTTGAATAAATATATAAAATGCAACTTTCGAGGTTAGCGGTGCGGTACGACCACTATAGTTGACATTAGGCGTCAAAAGGTTAATTTGTTGGGTGTCATTCTTTTGTGTTTTAGATATCAAGAAACAAGCATTAGAATTTTCGGTCTAACTCATCTGCGTCTTAGCCACATGTTTCATTCTTTCCACGCCAGTGCTGTGACAATAGCATGAAGCAGTTAACGACAGTATTCTCTCGGACACTTACTGACATCTATGATTATCTAGCATAACGTTGTACAATTTCGTCAGGTACAGCAGCCTCGACAGTTATCCTGATATTCGTAAAAACGGTTCCGTATCTTATGTGAAAGCTGTAGTAGTTTCTAGTGCCCTCTCTGAAACGGGTTCTTGTCATAGTCTGTGTCGTTGCTTGCTGTCCATAAAAACTATTCAGTCCCTTTGTCTCTTCTTATTATAGAAACAAATCTCTGTTTTCTGTCGCTTATTGCCTACTGTGTGCTTCTAACCTTACAAATCTTGTTTTGCTAATATTTCACTTGGAAAACTGATAGGTAATCAAATAATATAATTGTGTTTAACACGTTAGCTGAACTCTAGCTCATTTGGTCATGAAGTTTAACCCCAGCTAAGTCACACTTTTTATCTTGGGAGTGTAAACATGAAAAGATTATTGTTATCATTATTATTTATAAATTTCTTAAGATAGTTTTCGTTATAATTTTAAAAGGGTTCTTGGGACAGTTTTGCCTCTTATTAGGACATAACCTCAAGATTTTTCACTGTCACCATATTCTTAATTGTTGCCTACAAATAAATCTTTGTGCAGAGTTAACACCGATGTTCTCGTCTTCAAGTACAATTATGTCCAGCTGCAACTATTCATCGATCATCGCCATCAGAATGAACATTAATCGTAGAAAGCATGGAGCCGCCGTGTTGGGTGATCATCTTGCACAAAACAATACTCTTTATATCAGTTCCACATATTTATTAAGCTGACTACTGGACCTTATTTCAGGACTCTACTCTAATGGAAATAGAATCGCTTTCACCTCATACGTTTGAGGCTTTTCCGTGCACTTATTACTGAATGTAGGAAATTAAAAGTTACGAATTTTGTGTTTATGGTTCCGTGCGTCGCTGATTATATTAATAATTGTCCAACGAGATGCAACGCAAAGCAGTCTATTTATTATTCTGCAAGTTCACTCTGCATGTTTCGGGTGTCAACCACACCCATCATCAGGACTACACAAAACTGTAACTACAGCCTCCGGTACCGCTCAGCTACTGTCCAGCTACCTCCCTCCATCGTGGCCAAGCTTAGCTGCGTTGAAGGGAGGTAGCTTAGCAGTACCGGAGACTGTAGTTATAGTTTTGTGTACTCCTGATGATGGGTGTGGTTGACACCCGAAACATGTAGAGTGAACTTGCAGAATAACAAATAGACTGCTTGTTGTTGCATCTTGTTGGACAATTATTAATATAAAAGTTACTAGTCCATCCCCGATTTCATAAAAAAGAATTGCCAGTTAAAGTTGACTCTGAATTCAGTGAACATCTGCCGTGTTATTAATTTCTCTGGAGTGATTTTTTTTTCTGAAATACATTTACATCACGGCTAATGACGTATGCAAACTGGTAGAGTTCGCGTTTGGAAAATACGGGTCTACCCCGTTGCTGTATAGCCTTTTGTCTTTTTGAAGTTAAGTTAACCCACAGTTACAGCGAACGTACGTGTGCTGAATCACATGAAATGCTCTACGACAATCAACATTCCATTTTAATTCCCGTTACAAAGGTTTATACACAGTTTTGCTCATAGCAGAAAGTGAAATCATATTCAGTGTTCACTTTAGAATGTAATCATTTATTGAAAATTTTATACTGAAATATACGAATATGACATTCGTATTCACGGGCTAAAGTAACAGGCCATGTAGTAGCTGGCAGCCTGATATGTGTGAATTCTTTCAGAACGAGTGACTGTCACATCTGTCTTTTAGTGAACTGGCAAATATTGAAACGTCCATAAATGAGGATAAGTGGAAACCACGTAGCTAACTATGACGTAATAATTTCCATCTTCAAGTAGGCTATATGCCTGTAAATGTTTGCCACCAAATAAACCGCCAGATTATAGAAGAATGAATAAACATATTTTTTTAAAAAAAAGCCACAAATGTATAAGATTTTGAAATTAAAAATATTAATTTTGTAATATTAAACATAAACAAATATGAAAAGTACCACCCTTAACAAAGGAACGTAGTAATAACGTAATAAAGTGACAAAACAGAGCGCGATAACTACTGGAACGCGGCCTAGCACGGCTTGTGAAATATGTGTTGAATTTTAAAATGACGCAGTAGTCCTGTATCTGAAAGGAGTCTCAGCACTGTGGCAATTCCGTAGGCCATTAGAAAACTTTTAATTCTTTGTAAAAGAATAACATGTTTGCCGAAACACGGGTAGGATCAGCTGGGTCGCATTTGCACGATCGCACAAGCGCACAGATTTGCTGTCATAAGCTGACAGTGTTTCAGTACAGGCTCGGAAATATATCTAGCAAAGTGTCAAAGTACACCAGCAACGAATATACTGAAGCGTAATTAGTAATATTATCATTAATCTCTTCTGCATGTAAGGTAAAATCAGTCCCTTTTACTGTGTCGTTAAGTAAGGCCATTTAGAGGAATATTTCACAATTTTTTTGTTCGTATTAGATAAGGCCACGAAGGTCGGCATTCGGAATGAAACTCCGTTGCGCTACATTCAAATTCCTTTGGCATGTTTCAGTTGAAGATTAAGCTTTATTACTTGATCGTGGTCAATGCGACAGAACAGGCGAACCAAGGGCACGATTTAAGAGCGACACGTCTTACGATCTTTTATTCGTCTGTTTTGTTACAGGAAAATTAATTTCTGGTGATCTTTTGTTCATATCATGCCCATTCAAAGGCATTCATTTAATCATGTTATTCAGCAAGGACAATAGACCTGTTTTATGAATTAAGGCACGAGTAACACTTTCCATGCCAGGGAATGTTTTTTCATTAATTTTGACAATGTTTTGAATTTAGCAACAAGTTGCATTTTGCAGGAAAATGTTGGGTAAGGGGTTTGCTTACTTATAATTACTTAATTAATTACTTACTTACTCCATGGTGCAGAGTCCTTCTTGAGAAGCTAACTGGTTTGCAGCTAGTCATGAAATTCCCCGCATTTCACGGATCCCGAAGGTCATTACCGCACTCACAAGCGTCCGCCACCTATCTCTATCCTGGGCCAGCCCAATCCAGTCCACATACCCACATCCCACCTCCTGGAGATCCGTCCTAATATTATCCACCCATCTATGCCTAAGTCTCCCCAGTGGTCTCTTTCCTTCCGTTTTCCCCATCAAGACCCTATACACCCCCTCTCCTCACCCATACGCTCCACATGCCCAGCCCAACTCATTCTTCTCGATTTTATCACCCGCACAATATTGGGTGAGGTGTACAAATCATTTAGCTCCTCGTTATGCAATCTCCTCCATTACCCCGTTACCTCGTCCCTCCTAAGTCCAAATATTCTCCTCAACACCATGTTCTCAAACACCCTCAGCTTCCTTTCCTCCCGCAATGAAGGTGTTTGCTTTAAGTGACTGAGGGGTTTGCTTAGTCACTTAAAACGTCTTAGTCTACCAGTCACAAAAGCTGTACCTTTCCTCGGCGCGCAAGTTATATCAAATGAGAAATTCAGTACCTTTACTATTACGTCTGCAGTGTGACACCTTCTCCCACTAGAATAGGCAGCCAAGCTCTTCAGACGTGTGAAGACTAGTATGGAGCTGATTTACAAGCTCAAGGAAGTAGTTTGATAACATGATAAGTGCGAGGTTTTTAACGAAACAAACTGCGAAAAACGTGAAACTGCTGTTAACTGCTATGGTGTGACTGTCTTGCTGTGGACAGCTTAGCGCTCAAAATTCACCGCTACAGTACTATTTGTGGCGTTTATGTGCCATCTGTAGTAGAAGTCGTATGTACCCCGAGTGACCGCATGAAGAGAGAAAACCTCACATAATTCCGACGACGCCTGTGCCTCAGAGGTCTATTATTTCGTGTAATCTAATCCAAGAATATGTGCATCAGTTTCGGGAGCTCACAGATCACTAAAACAGTTTCACTACGCAAGGGAAGATATTCCTAATTTTTGTGGGAATTTTTTTTCCTTTCTCACACCTGGAACAAAAACACATAAACCTTGAGAAATTTTCAAGATAGATATTTTTAATTCCACATGCAAAAATGGGCATTTCTTCTCGAGATTTAGTTCAACAAGTTGAAAGGAAGGTATATAGAATCGTCAGTGGGATATTGTACGTGTGAAAGTACCCAGCAAATGTCGCTGACAGAACCATCAATCAAACCGTCGGTTACTAGGTGATATAACGCTTAGTGACTGGGGAATGTAAACGATATGCTGCCGCCAAGTTATTCGTGCAGGGAAAGAGGTAATAGTTTAAATCTTTGTAGCATGAAGATTGCTGAGTTTAAAATGGCGGAAGTGCAACAGGGCGGCAGATTGTTTCTTTGAGTTCTTTGGTTTCATTTCGTGTAAACTTTCTATTCTTGAATACCATTAATCAACTAACATTTGAAGGCTGTTCTTATGAGTTTTCATCGGCCTAAAAATCAAATTTTAACCGTTTTCGTGATGGCACTTTAAAGAATAAACTTTTTCAAATTTAACACATATATGGTCCTAAATATGAAAACAGGGAATGGAAAAGTCGGACGATTCGAGAACTAGAAGAGATGAACAAAGGAGAAAATATAGTAAAATGGATAAAAGGGCAAAAGATAAGCTGGTTAGGTCACCTAGAGAGGATGGAGGAGGATAGGATGCCCAGAAAGATCTTCACTCAAGAACTGGAAGGGACGAGAAGAAGGGGAAGACCCAAGGAAAGATGGAAAGAGGAAGTAGAAAGAGATCTTCAAGTGCTGCGAGTGAGAAGATGGAGAGATTTGGTGGCAGATAGGAAAAAATGGAAGGAAATTGCTCGACAGGCCTAAGCCCAAGTGGGCTGTAGTGCCAGTGGAAGAAGAAGAAGAAGAAGAAGAAGAATTTCACACGGGCTCCATCTTTTCTTCGTAATTATCCATTTCACAGTATTCAGGTTAGTGCGCTTGTTAGCTGGTCCTGTAAAATCTTCATTCCGAAAATTTTAAAAGTGATAACATGATCTGGAAACTGGCCATTCTGTCTCTTACTTGTTTACATCCTGTAAGTAAATATAGTTTTTCTCCTTTGCACTTTTATATTCAGTTCCTTGAAAGCTTAAAATATTTAGCTTACATCGTTTGTACTATATTTGTTCTCAAATCTCCTAGTACAAAACACAGAATTAAGAAATAGATTAAAACTATTGACGAGACAAATGTGTCTGACCATTCTCCACCAGCTTTGTGCCTCCGAATGTTTTGTGTATCGTCGATACCCTCACATATTTCCCCCGTTTTCAACAGCAACGTTTTCCTGATTACACAAAAGTGCGTTTCTCTTATAATCGACCTCCGTGTATTCTATTAAATTTTCTTCCAGAGACTTTACTTTTGTGTGTATCTCAAACTCCTGTCTTAATTCAGCGTCGGCTGTCGGGCCTGGGGTTCCAAAAGACGTTCTTTTTCATCTTAATTAAAAGCGGGACGAATTTCCTTTCTTCTCTTCCATGGAATTTCTAAATTAAATATGCTTGGCGTCCTTTCTTCAATTACTTTTTTCACCCTCACACGAAAAATAATAAAACAAGTAATTCCATAGCTTCTTCATCAACAGACTTCCGGGATCAATCATCCGTTTGTTGAAGAGCGATCCTGACAGCGGGACGACGAAGCAGAGCCGTTCATTTGTTGACTCACATCTGTTAGGGCAAACGGCTGTTTCTATTACGTAGTTCGAAAGTCAAAAAAATTCAATTTTAATTTAATATTGTCGAATTCTTTTGAAGATTGCTTAACTGTGCCTTCTTTGCTGTACCTGCTTTCATTCTTTCATTTTATTTATGTTCTGTTGGGTTTTTTTTACTGTACGCGATTTTTTCTGCTCCATATTCTACCTTCTTCCGTACCTACTTTCTTTCTTTGCTTTTTCGTGTGATTTTTCTCCTCTCTCCTTTCCTTTATTCCTTTTTACGTCATTTCCTGTTGTATATCTTCCCTCCTTTTTATCCAATTCTTTGTCCCACTGCTTTTTTCTTTCGTTGCATTATTTTTGTTGCGTTTTCTCTCTTTTCTGCCTCTATTCCTACCGTTATTTCTTCGTACATTTTCATTATTCTCTAATTATTATGTTTGTCTCGCTACCGCACTCATTCTTGGCCTGCTGCAGTTACGAAATATCCGTTTCCCATAGCCCGACTCTCCCCATAACACGAAGCGACTGGCTGATCAAAGCACTATAACCCCGTTTCCACTCCTTTGCATCAGTGTAATTTTCCAACGTCACGGGTCTGATTAATTCGCATGTAAGGACGCTATCGATCTCAGTCTATCGGGTCACCTACAAACACTCACAGCCCTGTTCCATTATGTCTTGATGTGGTCGTTACGGAATAAAGTGAGTGGGTTGAATAATGATGGCTATTACGATTGTTTATAACTACATCTTGAAATCGTGCAATACCAATTATCATGGGCATTATTTATATATATATATATATATATATATAACTTTTTGCCCCGCGTATGTTATTTTGAAGGTCAAATATAATATAGTTATGTATAGTATATGTATTATGTATATATATATATATATGTGTGTGTGTGTGTGTGTGTGTGTGTGTGTGTGTGTGTGATACCTTTTCCATATCCACGTTGTCGTTTAAAGAAAATCTGTCTGGCTTCTTTCCGTGAGACTTGCCAGTGATTAAAATTTCCCCTGAATGGGTTACAGGCCCAGAGCAGGGTAAGTCCAGTGGTAGGATTGCTACCTTTAGCCTATGGTCTGGCATGTTTAGGGATGGCATTTCCTTCATTCCTGGTGAAAGAGTTATACTACTCCCCGGCTGGCACAAGGAATCATGGTAGACCTTTGAAGAGACTTCTGGATACGTGAGACCGGAACTGGTCAACAAAGTGGCCCAACTCCATGAAAGATACGAGTACATGATGATGATAATGATGATGATAAAATATATGTATATATACTGTACGTGGGTTACATTACAGTTCAAGAGTGTATTTTTCCTTATCTTATTGTGCCTTTAGATGCCATTTAGCTATAATTAATTATCTCTCAGTTAAAGTTTGTTAATTTTCCACTACATTCGTCAGTAAGACACTTCTGGCTTGACATTTTGGTGCTTTTCTCCTTTAATGGTATGGGGACTTTTTAAAAACCTAAAGAGGAACTTCCTTTAATCATATTCACAACAAAATGAAAAGTACAAACCTGTTATATTCCTTAAATATTTTCTTCTTTTCCCGCCTTTTTATTTCGTTTTAATTCTTTTCTGTATTTATTATTTATTTCTTTCATTCTGTTTTTTAAGCTTTTATCTTCTCAATTAAATCTCGTCTAAAAGCAATCACAACTTTCCTATTCCATTTGCTGTGTTAACTTGTGGTTCATAATAAGGTGAAACATGAATTGAATGTCGGCTACCTGATCGAAAATAGTGATAAGTCATTTCATTGTTTTCTTCACTTCCGGTAGAGGAAAGCTGGAGTAATACCTTAATTGGTGACAGAAATGATCGACTCGCGCATTAAAAACCAACAGGATGCACTGTTTTTCTCTCAGTTTATTTCATTAATTAACATCTACATATTTCGAGCCAACTTACTACTATTCACCAGGAGGTACTTGTCTGTATATACAGCAATTGGTATATATCATGCTTTTGTGTTGATTGGCTGTTGGCAGGATCAGCTTACAGCTATCATCAGGAGGTACTTTTCTATGCATACAGAGGTTAATTATCGAAATAAATTGGGATTAATATAGTGCATACTGTTGGTTCTTATTGTGCAAATATATAACGATGCACGGTCCACAAAACATTAAAAATAAATAATGGATTTCTGTAATATATAGTGTCCCTTTTTTATGATTTTCCTCAGTACGGAAATTATCGCGAAATATTCTGGCACATTACGATTCTTTTTGTGTTGTTAAAACCACCTTGCTCAGATATCGGGCGCAAGGGACATTCTATATTTTTTTTAAATGTTCATGATCGTTCTACTGAATCGCTATAGACGATGTGTGTTCTTTGTCTCAATAAAGCGTCAAACCTCGGCTCATCATGTCGACGGACAGACCACTACGCGAAGTTCAGCAGACAACACCTGCAGCATATTACTCAAGAGGGAAGAGTCTTATTTGACTCTATTTGAACATATCTTGAACATTGTTAGTACTCCCGAAATGTGTGGCGTCGATGCAACAGTGTAAAGACCGTCTATCTACCATAACATAAGCTAGAACAACGATTTCTTAAACCAGCGACACGTAATAGAAATCCAACTGCCAGCACTGGAAACAAAACAGACATCGGACGTTTCCGGCCTCGGGTCTTAATTTCTTTAAATATTGTGCCCTAAACCAGCGTTAATGCGTGGGAATCTGCAAAGTTGATCGTGATTTCCAGTTCATAATGTGAGGTTACAATACACGTAGTTCTTTTATCGATAACAGAGCAAAACTTCTTCCTGACCTAAGATATGAAATGAAAATTGGCCCTGTTTTGATGAAATTACTCCATATTCACCTTCTTTTCGTTGTTTTGGTGAACGTGGATGAAGTCCTTATTGCAAACCAAGGTACCTTTCTGTAAACATTAACAAACAAGTTGTCGGGAAGAGAACTTCCCTGTTCTGGGTTCTTTCTCAGCGAGTAGTGTTCATTTCTTACCGACGTTTCAGGACATTTCTCCGTCCCATCATCAGGGTTCAGGCTTTTGGATTCATGAAACCTGAGGATGTTACAGATAAGTTGTCCCGAAACGTCGGTAAAATTACCACTGCTGTCCAGAAGAGCGCAGTTCTTATCTACTTCGCGGCGGAAGACTGCAGTCACGTAAGTTGTCGGAAATTTTCTTTAGAGGATCTAAGTGTTGTAAAAAGTAGGTTTCACTTATGAAATTACGTAATACTTGGCCGAGTAAGATTCTTCTATATCGAGTCTCTTACGAAGGCAGGCAGTATTTCCCAGTTGCAAATTTATTGAACTCGATATTAGATTTTATGGCGTTAACAGAAGGAAACTTTTTGGATGCTGTAGATCGTGGGTCTTAGTGCTTTAAACGTGTTTTCTTGTAAATAATCATAAAGGGCCAATTTCGATTGCCATACCTGACTGATGAGATAAGTTAGGTATTCCAGTCGTGATGGCGAGGAAGATACGAATGAAGTGTTTTGTTCTCCCAGTAGCGGATGCTTCAACATCTCTTCCCTTTTGAAGATCTCTTCACTTATACGCCTGTTATAGATGTACAAAGAGTCTTCTTGGTTAAATACAGTTTCAGTTTTGTTCATATTCTTGCACAATTGAATTACTTCTTTATGAGTTATATTCTCCGGAATTAATGCTGCTCGTGGACTTTAATTCCCTTTTGAAATCACAAGTAATTATAGAGTTACCGAGCAAAATATGCAGCGATATTCTTCAGAGGGAGCTGACATCAATTAGGCAGCTGCCTTTGGGAAATGCTAAGTCTCTGTGTAAATGATTCTTACCAGAGATATTAATTTAGCACTTAAGCGACTGAAGGCTTGGATAATTTGCCTAACACGCTCTAAGTTTTGAACTCATTTTGCTGATGGCATTCATGTTTAACAACTGTTATAGGCTATTCGATATCGGCTGATAACCCATCCAGGGATATCTGTCACATTTGGGGAAAATCCGTCCTTGTAATTTTAATCTTTACCAGATATTAGTATAAGGTTCGTCAGATTCATTCATTCATTCATTCATTTATCCATTCGTTTTTCTTTCCTGCTGTTGTCTGTCTTACGACAAGTCCATAACCTCTTCCAAAGCGAGGTCTCCACGGAATGCGATGTAGGTCTTCCTCTTTCAATTCCCAGTAGCCTGTCTTTTCTTTAAAGTAATCCAGTAACCGCTTACTTCTTCTTCCTCGTCTGCCTATCACCTCTCTTCTTCCCTCTACCTTTCTTTCGTCAGATACATAAAAATAAAATGAACGGGCGTGTGGTCCACCTTTCGAAAGGCGATATGTGCATATAGAACATTAGTTTCGAAAACCAGAAACACTGAGACCCTTGAAGGAATAGGAATTGACAAAAAGGTAATATTAAAATAGGTCTTAAGTAAATAGTTTCCAGAGGACATCAATTTGATAAGATTGTAGTGAAGCGTCAGAATGGGTAATAGTAGTAAATTTGTTACCCACCTGAAGGGTCATCGAAGTAAGCCTGTGCAGTTTAAGTAATGATTACTGCCTGCCGTGACGTCCAGGAACTGGGAAATTAGCTGAAATTAGCCAACAAATTTTATGGAGTTGCTGAGTCCATCTTTCTGGACAGACATAGATTCTCTCAGTAAACTGCCGACTGGTCCGTTTAGCACCAGTGACTAGCGGAAGACCTCACTGTGTACTGAGCTAAGAAGACCTTAGTTATTTGTGAGTCTCAAACTTATTTCCTCAGATTATTACAGTATTGCTGTATAACCCAGACCATCTAACATTCGATCTGTAACCTGTATAGACCCCCCTGTAAACCCAAAACATTTCATACGCGCAGATGTTACTGAATCACCTACCCTATGCATGATTTTGATTATCCCTTCCCGTGTTTAAATGTGGCTGCAGATTTACGCAGACTTAAATAGTAAATCAGTCTAAATTCCTGTAGCTTTGCCTTCACGGTCCATGTTAAATCAGCTCATTGCCTAAATTCGTTAAACAAAAAGTCGAGTAAGAGCTTTTAACTTTGGAAATTACTTTAATGTCTTCAATGCATTCTTAAAACATTGCATAATGAAAGTTTTGTAATTAAATTCAATTTCTTATTACATTTACAGATTCTCTGTCTTGCTGAAAATCTCGTGAATTATTATCTGTAACAAATGTAAAAATAACTTTATTTGCTGGGAATTGAATATTTCCTTTCTTCTCGTTTACTGAGACATGTATTTGGAAGAAAAATGAACAAAGAACCTCAATAAACTAAATTAAGAAGCAATACATCTCTTTCTATTCGAAACTTTAAAACTGCTTTAATATAATTTCTAAAGATATGGAATTATGGCAGGACATTTTTCCGGTTGTAGTCGATGGCATGATAAGGTGATGATGCTTGCCTGCACTGTTAATTGAACAGTGCGAAAGTAACTTTACTGCACTCTGTACCGTCTGTGTTTTTGCAGAGCTACGAATGAATAAACATACATGTTTCTTTAAGAACGCATCCTTTATTTAACTCTTATTTTTAAAAAAAAAAACATTATTCAGAATCCGTTTAAGTATGTCACTATCAGCTTTACATGCGCAGTGTCTGTGTGCTTGCACTGAGCATTTACAGTAACGGTGGTTAAATTTTAAGCTCGTCTTTTACCCCCAGTTTTGAGAGATTTCTTATAAGAAACACTCTTGTCCATTACATACGATAACGGTTACCACACTGAAAAGACGCCTAAGTAGAATATTTACATTCATATGTATTTACAAGAATATACAAATTGAAATTTGAAACTTGAGGGGTGTTTGACCGTGTATCTTCCTCATGAAATAAAGTGAAATGCCAGCTTGATGCAACTAGGTAATTTTATTGATGTATTCTTAGCTCGACATGTTTCGGGTGCATAAGTCCATCATCAGGAGCATTAGATGTTGAGTTGCAGCATATGGTTTTCTGCACCTAGTTTTTGGATGGGTGGTGGTCATAAGAGCCGCTGCGTAGGTCGTGTGTACGGTGCGGAGGGTGCCGCACGGCACCAACCGCTGTGGCTAGACGCTGCTACACCAAAGCATGTCATTGTTCTCACTTGACCTCACCATTATGTGGAGGTGAATGGTTTCGAAATCAGGCTGCACAGCTCCTAATGCTCGTCAGACCGTGTCTACTTACACATCAAATTGTATTCAGCAGCGAGGATCAGCTCTAAGTTTCCTGCCCGCACACCTCTTCAAGCTTGTTTCATCAGCTACCAGTACAATTTCGAATCAGCCATCGTCGCTTCTATGGTCTGCCCTACTGACGCGACAGACTGCGGTTGACTCGTCGACTGACACGCCATGCCATACCGCCGTCGACTGCATCACTGTCTGTTGGGATGGTGGTACTTGCGTGTTCGGAACCTTGACTCCGTTCTTGACCTAATACATACGCCCCACAAGCCACTCATTTTCCTAAGTTTAATGTAACCCAAAGGGGAAAATTTCTTTGTACCCCGTAATAAGGCCTAAAACTAGGTAGTAGGCAGAGGAACCTGTCTACTATTGCCACCTCATGAGCACCATCGTCCGAATTGTGATTAAGCCCAAGTAGCTTTGAGCTCGGATGTTTCTTGCGTAGTCCTGAAGTGACCAAAGGCCATGGCTTTCAGCAGGATTAAACGAGTAAGATAAGCAGAAATTTAATAAGTTCCGGAACAAATTTAGAGACAAATGTGAAATATTTTTTCAAAATATATCTTTGGACAATAATGTTTAAGAACTGTAATTTATTGTAGTCGCGTTGAAATCTCGGGTTCTAATTTATCGCGTAAATTACTAGTGTTTTGTTTGCCACATTGTAGAGGTAATTATGCGAAGTAGGTAAGGCTACATTCAACAGTAGTACTTCTGCTATTAATCGTTAGATCTCAACTATAAATAAATTAATATTTAAACATAGTATACGCCGTATCACATTTCTTATCAATCAGTAGAATGGCATATAAAAATTAATAAATTATTCTACTTACTCCGACATGAATTATCCATACCTGAGGATCAAAATGGAACATTTGAGTAGCAAGTGACCTTTATTTGCAAAGACAACACGGTTCCAGTAGGATAGCAGAACTTTTACAAATCCTGTGCCACAGCAATATTATTGACACCTTGAAGGCCTGTCGGAATCCGTTGGCAGCTTGAGTGGAATGGCGTGTAAGCTGCTCGCCTATCAATTAATATCGGAAAGCGCGGTGCCGGGGTGAGAGAGTCGACATTAGAGTGCTGCCAGGTTTGCAGAAAATCCCAGTAAACTGTAAATTAACAACCCCAAATACACACCGGATAGTAAAGGTTGCCTTTCAAGACAGTTCCACAAGAAATGCTGTGTCTTGTGCAACTAAGTAATGTTCGCGTTAATTTATGTGTGTTACATCTAACTAACTGAATGGGTCAGCGTCCTTCTTGAGACGCTGACGGTCTTTAAGTTGGTCACCTTATTCCAGAAATTCCATGAAACACAAAGCGCTATATTCTTTCTTCTAAACGGTCACCGCTGGCTCTTTGTGAATTCAGCCCACAACTTTCCAAACCGTTTCCTCAAGATGTATCTTAATATATGCCTCTCCTTCAGTCCATGCTGCATGCTTTCTAAATAGTTTCTTCTCTTTTGAGTTCTGCGATTAAAATTGGGTGTTCTTCCTCTTTCCCTCCCCAATGCATGTTACGAGTCATGCACATCCTTTTCACCATTTATTCGCAGTAATCATATTTGGTGAAAAGCAGAAACTTTGAAGCTCCCCATATAATCGTCTGCAGCCGCAAGTTACTTTATCTTCCAAAAATAGCCCAGTAATGCTTTAAGCACGTTATTCTCAGACTTTCGCTACATTCGTTCCTTCCCAAGACGGTGCTTGCCACGCACACATACCAATAGGTCCAGTTATAATTTTTAAAACTACGCTTAAGGTTTAATTGTTAGGATTCAGGGTGGGAGGCGGGAACATAAAGATTTCTGTACTGAATTTTAGATTTAACTTCCCTGAAGTGATTATCGCCAGCTATTCTACATCAGATATATATATAATATTATATATATACAATATCTGATGTAGAATGATGGGAGTGACTCGTAGCATGCATGGGGGAAAAGAGGAAGAAAACCCAATTTTAATTGAAGAACTTAAAGGGAAGAGATTATTTAGAAGGCATGCTGCATGGACTGAAGGAGAGGCATATATATATATATATGCCTCTTCTCTCTATCTTTATATATATGTGTAAATATATATATTTATGAAGATGAATTAAAACTACGATATTAAAACATGTTTATAAAATTGCGAGGTCACATGTCCAATTCTCATGTGTGTACGGTTATATTAAGCATAACGGACTGTCAGGATGTAAGGCTTGTAATATTTTCCACGCTTTGAATGTAAGCTTCTATTGAGAATTTGTTTTTAATTAAAAGCAAAGTTATGAAGTGTCTAAACATTGTTTATAACGCACGTGGGTTCTGAATACAGTAAACATCCACGGTTCCCAGTTGACGGTATTGTACTTTAATACTTCCGTTAATTTGGATTTACCACGTTTTATGCATCATTGTTTGCACGACGTTGGTTCAGTTTTCAATTTCGTTTATTCATTTTAATTAATCATAAGTGGAAATCCATCATTTTAATTCTATTCTGAAGGCCAGCTGAGTCAGAAGATATTAATGTACGCGTATATTTTGTGTTTATGTGCGTGCTTGTGCGTCTGTGATATTCACTCTCTTAGATTGACAGACACCGGACGACTACCAACACAAACACCTGTCAAAGCGAAACGCTATCACCAAACAGCAGTAATGTAGGTATGCAAATTGCAAAATATATAGTCTAAAACAACTCAATTAATGGTTATTATTAGGATTAATGGTATACTTTACATTATTAATCCCAGCTACATGTTTCGGCTCTTTTTATTTGAGTAATTTTCAGGCTGAAATATCATTTACTTAAGAGGGTGATACGTACAGTTGATAATATTGTAAGTTGCGAGATCTCGCATTACATGTTTAAAATATTGTAATTAAAATAATATGCAGTAAAGTAATATAATGTGCATCAAAATAACTTTAAGTTAAGTATGAAGCAATATAAGTTAAGGATGCAGTAAATTGGAGTATTTTCTGTTTATATATGATAGCAACCCCTGTGTTGCAGCAGATAGCCGATAGGTCATCATGGACGTTAAACAACTCGGCCAGGACATCTTTTCGTCTTCAAAATCATAGGATAGCTTGTAGGCCTACTTTTAGTACAGGTATCAGGAAAGCGGATCTGTTTGGAACTGATTTCGGAATCGTTCCGTGTATGTTATTAAATACGAGTGATTTCGGATAACTTCAGACAAAAGCGAAATATCGATATCTTCGATTTATAAACAGAAATATAGTTGACTGTTTAACAGTGTTGTTCCTGCATTTTGTTGTTTCCTGTCTATATACATATATAATGTTGCAGGATGAAGTGTAAATACAGTTATTACAGTTGCATCTAATTTTATTGGCAGATTTTACGGCGGTAAATACGTTTTCTCGGTCATTACGTAGAGGGCGTAGCAGACTGATAGTTGGATTGATACGGACAGCTCAAATGCTTACAGAACTCAGACGCTTCGCAAGGCTAAGGCCTCAAGTTTCCGCATGTGATGTATATCGTATAACTTAACGCGTGGTGGGAGAGGGTGTTGGAAATGATCTTCGGTTGTAAGACGTGCCTGATTTCGACGGACCTGAAACACAGGGAACCCTGTTTGAAATTTCCTACGACGAGATTTATACAATTTATTCTTTATACGGAATCTTATGGTGAAAATCCGGTGTATTAACCTTTTGATGCCTAATGTCAACTATAGTGATCGTACCGCACCGATAACCTCTAAAGTTGCATTTTATATATTTATTCAACAAATATAGGTATTGAATATTTTAAACATGGTATATACTCTCGGTTTTTTTCTCTTCAAAATGCAGTTTGTTTCATAATTCTAACATATTTGTTTCCTGTATTATTCACATTTTATATACAGGGTGTGCTAAAATTAAAAAAATAATTCCGGCGCCAAAAGGTTAAACGTTATTTCACACTCACGAACAAAAGAAATTGACGTTACAGTGTGCCCCACAAGTCTGTTATACATAGCAGATTAAAATGGATTGTGTGACTGTTGACGTCAGATGATTCATTTTAACCGCTACTGCCTCGTTTATGTGCTTGGAAATTTTGACATTTCTTTATAAAACTGCGAGGAAGGATGGGGAGCAATAGAAACCATGACGTGTTTCAAAAAGCCTAACATTCTATAACAGGAGTGTCTAATCCGCTGCGCGCGGGTCGCATGCGACCCACAGGTTTATGTAACTCTGGCCAGGGCCACATTTCTTTTAGTTATGTACGTTGTATGTATACTATATGTATAGTGTGTAATATATACCTTATATATGGTATACATACAATATACAATTTTATAGTTAGTATATATATATATATATATATATATATATATACACACACACACACTAGATATACAAGAAACATACACAGCAGTTTAGGCATTATAATTTTTAAACCTACAGCCACGAACTAGCCCACAGTAAACGGGTGTAGCCGTCCCCCCCCCCCCCCCCCCCCCCCAAAAACATATGAAAAACCCCCCTCTTACTTTCTTCCCCTCGCTTCGGGCCGGGCCCCCTCTTTTTCCCCCCCTATCTATTTTTTTTTTTAACA
>Ga0123354_10004915_pt1 | contig 19181 bp, 11 predicted proteins | sample TergutLab28metaG_2_FD_97872 | JGI IMG/M metagenome (GOLD analysis project Ga0123354, IMG submission 97872) | Labiotermes labralis P4 segment gut microbial communities from Petit-Saut dam, French Guiana - Lab288 P4 | ecosystem: Host-associated > Arthropoda: Insects > Digestive system > Gut ...
AAGAAGGGGAGAAGGGTGGTTGTTCCCCTCCTTTTTTTTTTTTTTTTTTTTTTTGTGGAATTGGGGGGGGGGGGCTGGGGGTGAAAAAAAAAAAAAAACCCAAAGTTTTTGGGGGGGGGGGGGGGGGGGGTGAAGGTGGTCGGTGTTTAGGGATGACAACCTTACCACTTTCATGTGCCGATTGTTTTGAAATCTGGGATCCTCAACCTCCTGGAACCCTCAGGGCCTGTCCAGGCCTGTACTGGGATTGATTTGCATTTTACGTTTTGTATATTATTTTAAGTTTCTCACCCGCATATATATATATATATATATATGTTTGTTAGTGTTGTAAGTATTTGGTACACTTATAATTATTATAGATCTCGGTAATAGCACTTAAATCGAAATGACTCGTGACGAATAAATAATGTAGTTGTGGTTAAAACACTTTAATATCCAACAGATGAACAAATATATAATTCGTAGATGCAATTAGAATTATTATAAAATATTAAAAAATTGCTCCAACATGTTTCGGATCACAAGGGATCCATCATCTGGGATCTCTATACAGTGCTTGGCTAAAATTACAGTAATGGTTCTATCGCTTCCCGTTGATAGGGACGTAGTCTGTGTTATGGCATCATAATTGCCCGTGGTGTGTATGTGTACTGCACAGTGTAGAGAGTACCTCTCTAGACTGTGCAGTACACACACGCATCACGGGTAAATATGCTGCCATAACACCTGCTACGTCCATATCAACGGACATGATAGAACCATTACTGTAATTTTAGCCAAGCACTCTATAGAGCTCCCTGATGATGGATCCCTTGTGATCCGAAACATGTTGGAGCAATTTTTTAATATGTTATAATAATTCTAATTGTATCTACGAATTATATATTTGTACATCTGTTGGATATTAAAGCGTTTTAATCGTCGTTGATGCACGGTATAAACATGAAGAATGTAGTTATGATTTGCAATATTGTTGTCCATCTGTGTTTGTGTATCGATTCGACTGCTGCGATATTTTCTGTGTGTCAGGAGCTGCACGCGTTTAACGACAATGTAACTCTTAAATTATGTCTGTTCCGGTTTTATGTCAACATTTAGGTTAATTGTTACACATTAATTTTGTAACTGATCACTCCTGCACTTTAACGATTCGTTGTGCCTGTTTTACTGTAAATAGGTTGGGTCATAATTTATCGGAGAGAATTTTTTAAAGTCGTAAAATTACAGGAAGTAAGTACTTACAGAGAAGCGAGACATTTTTCTTTCCTCCGAATCATGTAATGTGTAGGGTGCTTTTGCGTCGTTAAAACGTGTTTCCATAAGACTCACTTCTGTGCACTCATGCACCGTAATGGATTTCGATCTGTTATATTTATTCAACATTTTCCCTATTCAGCCGTTAATGAAACCTAGGAAGCGGTCGTATACACTCAGTCGGACGTTTCGTGATTCATAGGCGATTTAATACACTCCGTCAACCTCATTGCCTATGTATATACTCACTGGAATGGCGGGGCGCTGTGTCAAAAACTGGAGGGTGAATTCGGCGTAGGAGTTATGTCGCTGGGGCGCTGGGCTAATGCTCATCAACATGCTAACTCACAACTGGGGTAGTTCTTTATCAAATTTCAGTTTTTTGTAAACAGATCTCGTATTGGCATTCAGTATTAGTGCGACACTTTCCTGACATTGTCTGCGTATTAACTACAGGATACGAGTCCTGAATTTCCTAATGAACTGGGTATTCGTTCAGCAGAGGTCGGAAGCTGTATGGTAACTATGTAACTGCCCATTATTTTCTTGCTAAAATTTTATATTTGTGTAACGAACTTTCTGTGTTATCATCGATTTTTCATAAGGTTTAATGAGAGTTATAGACGTTGGTCGATATGTACTTTCGTATCGGTGTGGAATAGTTTCATTAAGGATAGAGTTTGCGTAAAATCCATTACGAATAACGGCTTAAATCACGAGTAATTATTAACTTTTTGAGGACTACATTTAATATGAGTTTTACTTAAACATTCATTGCGTACCGCGCAGTAAGCACACTCCATCTAGGTTATAAAAAGCCAATCGTTTAATGCCTTGCTAAAAATAATCGGTGTTATGAGATCCATTCAAAACGGAAATGCACTTTTTGGGTAGAACTTAGTGTTCTTGAATATAAAGCGTGGTGATACATTAGACAACGACTGTGATTTAGAAGGCGAAGCACTTACTTAATTTGCATGACACAGAATTCACTCATACGTTTACTTCTTGCGAACAGTTCTGTGTAATTTTTTACGACGCCAGCAATTCGGACCGCACAGCGTCGAATGGTGCGATGATTTATGAATTCGAATTCGATAGGATTTGGAAGGAAACGGTTGTGGTCTTTAAGGGTCACGATATTGACATTTACGTGGAAGGACTTAGGAAAACCACGAAAAGGGTGACGAACCGGCGGAGACTCGAAACACGCATCTCCAATGTGCAAGTACAGGGTGTTAGCGCAACACAAACCCGCTCGGTTTTTCGCCATAACAAACTGAATCACCCACCAAAATTTTCTGCAGATGACGATATTAGACACGTTTACCGTTCTGGCATAGATTACATGAACACTCGACTTTTAGCGTTGTTCAGTTCTTTCCTGTTGTCACTTTGCATTACTTCTCACTGATAATACTGTTCGTCTTATGTCAATGAAACTGTGAGAGGGCCTGTCCTTGCAGTCGGTCCCTTCTGGTCTGTCACTGTCGTAATTTTCTGTTACCACAAGTCTGAAAATCAAATTCTAAGAGATTCATAATTGAGAAATTGTAATCGGATTTCTTTGTCAGCCAGTCTCGTCTTCTATGCATAATTTTTCTGTAACCTTACTTCTGTCTGGTCATGTAATTTGACTGAACAGGGCGGATTCCATTCTTTTTTACTAATGTTTGAAGATTTTGATCAGAATACTTTAGTAGTTCTTGTTATTATCATCTACAAAGATTCAATATAAAGTCAGCTGTACCCTTCTACGATATTTCTCGGACTACGGTAATAAATGAACAATACATTTTCGCAGAACTGTACGGAGGTTCGCCGAATGAGAGGAACAGATGATAATTATGTGTAAGGAAATAACAACGCTATTCTCTTGTGCTTGAACCTCTTAAAACGTTGTTAATAGGCGTATGTAAAGGATAATGAACACTCATTATTTGCTATGTTACAACGAACACAGCTTTTATGAAAAGCTGCCGGTTGGGAAGAGGGGGGTAGGGGTGTGAGGGATGGAGGGGCGAAAAAAGGCCACCTGATACGGGACGACAAAATATCTCAGACCGTTCATAATTCCACTTTGCGAAAAGTCTCCAATAACGTGTGCAGTACGGCGTGGCTGCCGTAATGGAGGATCGCCATGCAGATCCGACAGACCAGCGTTTTGTAAGAATGTGACGCCCTATGAAAGGTAAACGTCACCTTAGGGTAGGTATGAAGGCCCAGAGGGGGAATATAGGTATATCTGTACTCTTTCTTTAACCTTGGCCCTAGAGTGATCAACGCCAGGCCTGCCAGCTTTACCCCCGGGGAAAGAGACTCGGTACCCATTACATAGGAGACTGGGAGGACACATTGGCTGTTCTGGACGGGTGTGGAAAATCTCCCCTCCACCGGGATTCGATCATTAGGCCGTCCAGCCCGTAGCGAGTCGCTATACCGACTGCGCTATCCTGGCCCACTGTGACGGCTTGTGTTATTTTAAATTTATGTCAGACTACACGGCGTCAAGTGTCAGAAGGCAGTTTTCTCCGAAGTTACAGCCGTGGAACCTCAAATTTCGCATTGATGTGCAGTTCATGTACAATATTCGGCTCGGATATGCTAATGGCTCACCCAAGCATAGCGACAGAATGATAAGATACCATTATTACTCTAGTAGCGCAGCCAAATTCCTCGTTTAACATTCACACCTGCATCAAAATAAAAATGAAATATATTTGTCTTTGTGCACGCTTTGAATGCATAGTGGGAATCTGGCGTGTAGCTCCGGTCATTATTAACTTTTGGACTAGGTGTGGCGAGCTGTTAGTTTCAATTCAGGGTCGCTGATCTTTGGGGACAGGGCCCTGGTACTCATTGAATAGGAAGTTGGGTGATCACCAGAGCTGGTCTGAACGTCCAATTTGGGGAAGAGTGGAACCTCTTGCCCATGCCTGGCAGCGAACCACGAATCGTCAGTCTTTCAGCCCGTAGCCTACCCCGTATATTAACTGCGCTTCTGTGACTCTTGTGACAAAGTGCTGTCCAGAAAGGTGCCGCTTTAAGTGTCTTAACAAGTGTTTGTCCTGCGAATTTGCCACAGACTGCGTTGCAGATAATTATGTTACATACCTCTGTCTCTCAGTGTGAGACAGAGAGAGATGGCGTTTATCGTGCGACGGCCTGTTCGTACACGTGTCTTCATGTGCGATTTCCCGTTGAATCTTCAAGTGGCCTTTGCTAATAAATAATTCATCTGTATTTACTTTGTCGTTAATCTGTTACTGAGGTGCGCTTTGATGAATGTAGAGAGACTACAACACACCCTTTAGATAGGCAGTGAACGCAGAACAACAGTATTTGTGTTAATACCCATTTTGTTTCCGCATTTACTAGTTTTGGACCCATTGTTAAGCAGTCCTGTCCTGGCAACACCGTTCTGCTAGGTTGTAACGATCAGTGTCAAAATGGTGTCGTTTCGGCATGTGCGCTATGTGATGATTCCTTACGTTTGAAACAAAAAAAAAATACTATGTGACCCAGGGTCCCCATTTTTATGTCAACTACTCACAGAACTTCGAAATGGTTGCTGAATGTTGTGCTAACAAGAAAAAAGAGCTGGCGTGCTAGGGTAATGGGATGCTCTAAAATATTCACTTGTCCCATTCAGAATGCGACCATCTGCAAACGAGTTCGGCAGCAGCGCTGTGTCGTCAGATACGCGCCATCTTCCGTTTTCTTGTACTTCCATTTCCCAAGATACCAACCGGTAGGGATGTGCAAACAACGAATTCAATAGTCCATCGGGGAGTTTTGCTCCAAGTCTGTTTAATAATATTGTAGTGAGAGCTTGATGGTGTAGTAACGCTGTAGCCTTGTGTTCGAGAAGTGCCCGATCCACAACTCAGCGTCTATACCGACTATCCTACATGTGAGGGGTTTCGTGGTTCCTCTCATTCCCTCCAGGAAAATGCCGGGATGGGCCACGATCTGTTCCTTATAACTTATTCCCAGTTTATGATTGTTATCCCACTCCACCCCAAGCAATTTGTTTTACTGACTGCGTCGTGATTCAACTACAGAGAATGTTTTAGAACCGGCTGACATGATGGTCTAATAATTTGCATTTTGAGGGTCGACGTTTGCTATGTGGACCCAGAAACAAATTATCCTGATTGTTATTTATAGCAATTTTCTTTACTTTTATAGAAAAGAGGTCCATTAACACGATTATCTAAGTCAGTACAGCTTATCGCAACATCCTGATCATGTAGCCATTCGTAATCATGCTGTAATTTCCCATATACTTGTATGTATATGCACGCATATGCATGTAGGCCATGTGCGTACGAATAGATTTATACGCACGCACGCACACACACTATATTTTACTCTCCAAATCCAATTCATTCTCCGCCTTGAAGAATTACTTTTTGCTTACCATGTTGCAGTTACTCCTGCTCACGCTGCTGCTGCTGCTAATAGAACCTCTTATTAACATTTAACCTATAAAAAAAAGATCGTGTTGATTTGGGGGTTCATGAAATATCTTTTTTTCTGTGCATCTGTTGTTCGAAGGTTGCCCGAGGTGTACGCTAAAACGTGGGCAGGTCGTAATGAAAATGTCAATTACGTTTTAACCGAAGTTGGCATGCGTTGACGAGTTCTAATGGACGTCCGTAATGTGACAGCTTTTATCAGTATCGGTGTTGCAGCTTTAAAGTCGTTACAAACGGACAGACACACATGGCGAGGCTTTTTACGGCTTTTCATTTCGAACATGCAATTACCGACATGAAAGAATTAAGCCTTACTTAACACTTACCTCTCTGTTCCAACTGTGGATTCTCAGTTATAATCACCAAAAACAGCGAATTCTGCCCATACGTTGCATTTATGTACTTTGCATTATTCTTGCAATAAAGAGCATTTATTCCCCAAACCGCAAAACCCCGTTGGTCTTTATACGAGAGACATTATTTGTTTCGTGTCAGGTAAGACCTGCCAATTTGTATTGGACGAATTGTTTGCTTCAGGCGTTTATGTAAGCATCTTTCGGGCACTTTCGCATCCCTGCATAGCGCCTATCAAAATATGTGTCCGTCCGTCCGTCCGTCTGTGTGAATGTAACATCTCGAGAAGCATTGAATGGTGTTTTAAATGTAACTGTATACAGTGTAGTTTCAGAAACAATTATGGTGTTATTTCCGTTGTCATACAACTCGGGTAAGTGTTACGACCGTTTTATAAGAAACTCTACGTTTTGCTGACCGTGCATCTCAGTATATTTATCGTAGTAATTAGCCAACTTGATGCAAAGAATTTGTTTCACAATAAGTTTAATTTCATGCCTGTACATGTTTCGAGCACATGCGCTCATCATCAGGACGTCAAAATTGCATTACACAGCCTCTGGTATCATCACACCTATAGTGTGTGTTAAGGTGGGTCTGGAGTAACTCGCTACATATTTAACTTTATTTTAGAGCGGGTTTTATGTTAAAGCGATTATGCTGTGTAACAGTCTAGTTCTGTTTATGCTTGTGTGCTATGAGAAAGATGCAATTTTATTTAATTGTAAGCAGTTTGAGGAGCGTGTATATATATATCAGTATGCCATCCGTAATTCCTTTTGCCGAATCTGCCTGTTAAGGGTCTATATAATATTTTTTTTCATTCTAAAGAGTACAACGATGTATTGCAGTTAATATACAGTGTTCGTAAACGTTAACTCTCACGTACAAACCTGAATCACATTACGTTTTGCTGCAACATTTAAAACTTTTTTTCCCCCCATAAACTGGAACACGCAGCTCATAGTCTACAAACATCAGAATATTATATAAACCAAACTGTTTTCTATTTACAACATTCTTTGGTAAATAAATCCCTTGATCTGTAAAATTCTGCACATTACAGGCAATTGATATGTATTTGAATGGAGTGGTACGTATAGGTTGTATTCGTGAATTATGTGAAAGATATTATTCATTTTTATTTTTCGTGTTGGCACTGTAATGCTCGTGAAGGTGTATCCAGTATTTTGAGTTTATCTGCTTCACTGTGCGCCAACATTACCGCATTTTTTAAACAACCTGTGGAAGAGTTCGTGGTCTTTGATTAATAAGACTACTGGAAATGATCTTTTTCAAAAGCAACTCTCTTTTTCTTATGCCAAACTTCCTGCTAGGCTAATTGCATTTAGTTTGAAGTAATTCCTTACGTATGGCCTAAGCATACTAAACAACTTAAAACCAATTTTCTCAGATCCCATTAAACACCCCAGGGAATTCTGCAGAGCTCACCGAATCTCTTGTTTTTGTTTACTCCTATAATCTTATTTCACAATGGCTGCTCATCTTTTATATTCGATTTCTTCTTCGAACTTTGTAATGTGTGTTTGTGTGCGGGGGTGGGGGTGGGGGTGGGGGGGACCTTTATGTTCGTTTTTATTTTTATTGTAGACGTTCAGTCCTGATTTTATGAATGCAAATAGTTCTGTGTTTTTTGAATATTCAGATTTATCATATAATGGGGTAAGCGCTTCATTTGTGTTTCCTAAATCTCCTTTATAGTTTATTAATTTTCGTTTAGAATCATTTTACTTATTCTACTTTCATAGGTTTTTTTTCCTTTCCTGTTTTATGGGAAAATTTCACAATAAAATGGAGCTAATTTATTGTTTATTTGTCTGAGCTACACGAAGGTAGAATTCGGATGTTGCTTTTTTGCAGTGGAAAGGCCATGCGCTTATGTTGAGTAAGTGATAATCTGGGATATCAGCCGGGACACCTGTTATCCTGACTGGGGATTTTCGTCGTTTTACTCAGACATGCCCGTTTGATACTAAGATAGATTCTTAAAATAGGCCACGGCCATCTTGTTCTACATTATTTTCGGTGCTTTAATTTAATAACGTCCTATCGTTCAGCGTCGAGCTACATACATGAGTGAGAGCTCCGCTAAATGTACTAGAAACAGACAAAAGTTATGTTGCTTCTTCGTGTATTGTGGTTATTTTTAATAACATTATAACGTAACTTGTAAAATGCTCGTGAAATCTCTGAGAAAAATTGTTATAAACAAACCACAAAGTACATAACCTCAGCCTACATTAAGGAGCAGATACGGATTCTTTCGGTCACAACTCGACTAGCTGTATTCGGCGGTTGTGTGATGATCCCTTCTATACGAAATAGTCCCTGACACACCATAGAGACTTCACCGATGCTCACATTTTTTATTTTGACATCAACGCTGCACTCGTCATGTTACCCATGTAGGCCTACATTTCTTGATGTTCGTAGTTTCGTTATTATGACAGATGTCAGTAATGCAACAAACATGCAGAAACGTGCCGAACTCCTTGATGTTGGCTGCTGTACCGACATCCATACTCCTGCAGCACACTGAACTTTCGAAATGAACATTTACCACCTGTAAATATATTTGCCACAAAATACTCCATAAATTACCCATGCATATACATTAGATCACAGTACCACCGGCATTGAGTGTACACTCACGTAAGGCAATTTGTTTCCCTGATCACTTTTTTTTATTATTATTTATTTATTAGCCATCAGATTGTAGGGGTATAAACAATCTATAATCTAATTTGCTATCTTATTATGTTAACATGGTAGGGTGCCCATCCAGCGATGAAACCTCAGTCATGAAGGTCGGAGGTCCAACGTCTTTTTAGCCTTTTATTTCTCTTCGGTTGTGTTAGTGTTTCCACCAGTGGGTTGGGATGGGATACTAGTTTATTGAGGTGTTTGTCAATTCTTTCATTGATGACCTCATTAACATAGGGGATGTTGAGGTCTGTATGAAGTGTGTGATTTGATACAAACCAGGGAGCATTTGCTATGGTTCTGAGGATTTTTGATTGTGATCTCTGTATAGTTATTGCATTGGATTTGCTGGCGCATCCCCACAGTTCTATTCCGTACCCTGATCACTTCTGCTTCGGGATCCTTCCTCCTACTGCTCTGCTTTTAACCAGCAAGGATGACTGCCTCATAGCCATAGACTGTGCTCGGTAGTCACTGCTTTCTGACTTCCGTGCCTGTTACCTTACGAGTGAATAGCTATGAACCCATGTGAATATGTTTGTGCTTAAGACATGTCGTTATTTTTTTTACTCAGGAAAACCCTAATCTAGTATTGACATACTGTAGAACTCCATTTATCCGGACTAATTGGGACGGCGATCCATCCGGATATGCAGAAAATCCGGATAATTGAATCCTTCTTTGAAAATAAAATACATAGGCAGTTTGAAGTGGAAAAAGTCTACTAACGGCTATCTTAGGCTACAAATTTATTTACGTACAAGTAAAACATTACTGTATAATTTCTTATGTGTATTTGACAATTGGAGGAAAAATTTAGGCCACAAAACTGTAGTACAATTACAGTAATAATATGTTTGGCTTGCAGATTACGTGATGAAGTCAACGAGAGTTTTCTGCTTCGTTGCCGAAGTACGTTTCCTTGCAGCCAAGTTACGAATACGTTTCACCTGAAGCAGTTGTAGTGGTTCGCATTTCTGCTGCCGCTCCATCCATGCTATAGTTAAGTTCAAAACTTCAAGAGCATCTCTGTGTGAAGGAACGTTTTTCTGTTCTTAACCTACTTCATCTTCGTTGTCGTCTGCAGTCACTTTATTACTTCTTAAACTGTCCACATTCTCGTCATCGGTCATGATGTCGTACCCAGGGTCGTCACGATCACAGTTTAACCAGTCATTCACGTCTTCATCTGCACAATGAGATGAACCAGGAATTTTAGAGACAATGTTTACCAGTTCTCCCTTGTTCGATTTCACTTATTCTTCTGCTGTTACTAATCACAGTATGTACCTGCGTCTAAGCATTTCGACCACGCCTAATTTAAAGTTCTGTAGGCCATAACACTGTACTGTGCTTGATCCGATAACCGGTAATTTCAAGGCAAGCTAATTTTGTAGAATTTCGACAAATTTACCCGAAGGGCCAAGCCGGTCCGGATAATTGGCGTTCCGAATAATCAGCGTCCGGATAAATGGAGTTCTACTTATTTTCGATAATCTTAGATGAGTGGGCTACGGGCTATACAGTCCGGGGTTCGAATCCCGGTAGGGGCAAGAGATTTTTGTATTTTCCTAAACGGCCAGACCGACTGGGTCCGTCCTAGCCTCCTATTCAGTGGGTACCGGGGTTATCTCCCGGGGTAAAGCGGCCGGGGCGTGAAGTTAACCACTCGCCTCTTCTTAGTGGGGAGATAAAAAAAATGAGTGTAGCTATACCTCTGGTAACCCTAAATGTCTTCATGGAATGGACAGTGAAAACCTTATACTTTTACCCACATCATATTTAACGTTTAAGATCAACACGGTCACGTTTTGTCCTAGTCCTGTGTATATGATCGTCTTTCTTAGCGGTCTGATAATTCCCCCGACCCTCGCTGCTAGGGCCTGGTAAAACTTCCCTTGACCGGTTTATTAGTCTGCCATTATTGACATGACGGCAAGGACTATTTTAAACATTCAAAGCAAACAGAATAATAAAAGAAGCCAGTCTTTCACTGTATTCACATTATTCATCTGTTTGTTAACGATTTATGTAACAACGCTGTCGGCATCATAATCTGTCAGTGTCCGGGACGACAGTTGAACACGAGACCCCCGGCATATGAAGTAGGATGCTGTATGCTGAACAGTGACGGTGTCGGCTTTTGGAATAACTGTTTTCTGTTTGTCTATTTTGCCTTAGTCGATTGATATGCATGCCTAAGTTTTGCGCTTTACCGAGTGTGAAGTTCAAGCGTCGCTAACCTACGCCAAGTCTGAGAGGCGACGATATTCTTGGTAGCGTTCCGATCCGAACTGTTGGATGTTACAAGTACAGTGCGATGTTCATGTTTGTCTTTTCTTTTTGTGACGGTTCATTTTTTGTGTGTTCGGGTTGTGTGACTGAAAACGATGAAAAGCCCATGAGATGTATCTTGTTGTTTCTTCTGTTTAATTCCAGGCACCGAGAAGGAAGTGTCACAATTTAATATGTGATGATTATTATGCTGTGTGATAAACACGCACCCTTGCGAAATTCTTGGATACAGAGCTCTATTTAAATCCAGCATCGAACATTTTTGCGTGTAACTATACATAAAAAAGGTAAAGTGATCCCGTTACAGGCCCGGTGTGGCCCAGAGGGTGGGTAGAGGTATAGCTCTACTCTTCCATGACCCCGGCACTAGAAGGGAGTGAGTGGTCAGCAGCACGCTCCGGCCGCACTTTACCCCCGGGAAAGACCTGGTACCCATTTTACAGGCGGTTGGGTGGACCGCAAGGCCGGTCTGGACGGGCGGAAAATCTCGTGCCCACCGGGATTCGATTCCAGACCGTCCAGCCATATAACTATATATAGGTAGGCCGTACCAATAAGTACGTATATGAACAATGTGTATTTGAAGTATTAATTTTAGCGCGTATGGAATATTAAATGTTTAAATTTAATAAAAGTTGTATGCCAATGTGATCTGTTTCAGATCCATCGTGAAGATGATGGTGGTAGTATTGCTGGTAGTGTATGATGTGTTAGGACCCTGGGTGAGGACAAGCATAAGAGTTCGGGAGGAGTGCCTGAAATTTATGTACAAACCAATCTGTTATTGGTATATAAAGCAAAAGTTGCTGTTCTGAGATCTGTACAAGAAAGGCAGTGTGAGTACCCTGTAGAATTTTTGGCGCATTCACAAAGTTGCGAAAAACGACTATTAGCTTCGTCGTGTCTGTCCGTCCGAATGGAATACCTCGGCTCCCACCGGACGGATTTTCATGAAGTTATTTGAGGATTTTTTCGAAACTCAGTCACTGATTCTGAAGTGTGTCATCCCGTTGTGTGTAGAAAGACTAATGGTGAGGTAAATATCAGTTATGAAAACACAACTATGGTAGTATGGATTTGTGATGGTGTTTAATAGCAAAAAATAACTATGAGAACAACAACCCCGAAGAGAACCCGGAAGACGTCGAACATACTAACCCACAAACCACGCACCCCCAACCCAATTGAATACCATAGACAACACAACCTATTATCACGGCCCCAAACTATCCCCCCCTCCCTAATACCTACTTCCATCCTACCAGTCATTGACCATTCGACTTCCCACTAAATAAACTGATTGTAACGCGTAGCGATGATGAGATCTCAGCATCATCTCGCAATATAGGCATATATATATATGATACTCTTTGAGCAAAATTGTAATTACCTGAAGATGGCCGCTATTGGCCGAAACATGTAGTTATTTTTTGCTATTAAACACCATCATAAATCATACTACCATAGTTGTGTTTCCTTGACAGATATTTATCTCACCATCAGTCACTGATATTCAAGTTTCATACAAATCTCACAAGAATAACGGATACTTTGCATGGACCGATCTAAATATGTGGTAATATATGACTGAATTCTCCTCAGAATGAGATGTTTCAATCAAAAATTGTACAAGAAATCAAAACACACCTTTTGTGGTCATGATTTTTTTTTCTGGCAGTCGTGGCATTTGTGAGATAATGTGGAAAAAGGTGGTAGAGCCAGAGAGGTCACAGATGGCAATATAATACGGTGCATGCGCTTTGCATGCCGCTCATGATATGTAATACTTATTGCTTTTCCACGGCAACAATGGGTACGGGAACGCGCCTCATTGTTACTTTTTACGTACGTTGCGCGTCTCGTTTAATTGCCTTGAGGAAGGAAACAGTTGTCGAAACATTGCGTTATGTTATGTGACATTGATAAAGTGCCAATAGATATGCGACAGAATCGTCACTAAATCGTTGTCAAAAGTGTGTATGATTTACCTAACAAAAAACGTTTGGACAAAAGCTCTGTGTCCGGTTTGTGGTCCAGATCGGGTGCAATTAACAGTATAGTTTTCACCGTAAAACTTGGTGGTCTGAAACGTTATTGTTACCATACATAACAGCTGCGTGATCCCGAGATTAGTTTCTTATTTTTGTTCCAGTGGCTAAGGTGTCATCAAGCTTTGCTTGTTGACAGGCCACTAGGAGAGAGAGAGAGAGACTTATAATTTATAGCAGGTGGATGAAGAGGCGAATGGAAATAGTTGAATTCCGAATACCTTTGCACCTCGTGTTCTCACAATAGGAAATTTTGCCAGAAGTGTTTTGAAACCCACATACAAGTACCATGAGTAATGGGCCATTTCGCTGAAAATGTCACAGTTGTTTAAATCAAACCTTTTTAATTTGCGTGAAATACTTTTTGAACTCCTCGGCTGTGGACAGAGATTCGACTTGTAGAGTTGAAAACCTTGGTGAAAAAGAAAGAAGTTATTGTAACTATTTTAAAGTTGTCGCATAAAACCCAGTTATCTTTCTGGGTTATGAATGTGTACACCGAAAACGGCTGACGAACTTTGCCCTAGATCCTTGTTGTTCTTCCCTGGTACATCTGAATTACTGCTGACGCTATTGAAGCTGGCAATTCTCTCTCGTACTCGTTAACTGTGTCTTTATTTTGTTTCTCTTAGCAGATGACTACCTTTCGTTTCTGGCTTCTCTCTACAAATGAAGGCTTAATAGCAGCTATCTCTCCTACAGTCTGATTCTCTGAATCGCTTCCCACTTTTTTATAAGAAATTACTGGAAATCGATTGGAAATTGAAGTGATAAAATGACATGGTCTATTTAAGTGTTTTATGTGCTTTTTTTTCAAGAGCTGTACAATTCTGAGCGTGACTGTCTTTATGGAAGTTGTCTGTGAATGGCAGTGTGAAGTGCCTTTGATTTATTAATGCGGGTCCACAGTATTGCATTCCATTTTTGAAAAGTGACCTTACTTTTCCAGTAGCAAGATAAGTGCTTCTTGGGTACCATACGAATGTGCACTACCACTTTAAAAGGCAGATAATGTTAGTGGGTAAGTTTATTAAAGAAGACGGTCTGCAGGAAAAGGGGGGATCCTTAGCTGGCCGTGTATCTCAAAGTTTGGGAAATGCTGCTTTAAATAGACAGCAAGGAATCTGTTGAACGTTGCCAGGGTCGTTTAGGTTGATCGTTCATCTTCTTCATGTCAGAAATTTTACACTGCTCTTCGAAGCTTAAGGTAAATTATATCCCGGGATTGCTAATACTGCAAGAGCTGAACAACTAGTTTGTTTCCGGGCAGGGAGGGCATTTTTCTTTATATGCACGTTCGCATTGCTGTTGAGGTCCCTCGAGCGGGGTAGAAACGATCGGAGTTTGAAGATCGGCAAACTACTCTTGTCTACCTAGTACAGCAGGTGAAATATGTAGAGTATACGATCACTCTTCGTATACGTCATGTTGTGGTGTTGAGGCACAGGGAATAGGCTACTGTTTACCTTAAACAATTAAAACAAACATAGTTTTCACCAAATAAAATAAAAATTAACGAGATTTAATTTTCACTTTTTGTAGACGTGCATGCTGCTCACTCTAGGGCGTGGTTTTCTGCGCCTTGCCCTCAGGAGAGACAACCATTTTTAACAGTTTTACATCTGTGATGTGTGTAACACTTTGTGACCACTGAGAAAGTTTAAGGAAAAGAACGTTCGTCCATCCGCGCATTCATTCGTTATTTATTTATTTATGTGACGGTGCTCTTAGTGGCTCAGATCATTTTGCGTCCAAGTGTGGATTGAACTGTAAATAATGAGCTGAAAGGGCGTACAAAACATGTGGCCGTGGCCTGGTTTTAGGAACTATCACGGCATTTCCTAGGAGAGCTCAGGAAGAACGCGAGAAACCTTGGTCAGGTTAGCCGATATCTGAACTGAGATATGAACTAGGGTCCGAAGGAAAATGAGGCAGGAGTGTTGACTTCTCAACCGTGACGTTCAAGGAGGCAGTATTTGGAAGAGCATGGACAGTGGTGTACGAAATATAATGTACGGTGCAAATGCCACAGTTGCTGTAATCAGCAGTGAAACGTAGGCTGAATATGATTTTATTGCACTTCAGGCTACATAGCTGCTATATTTTGTTCTGTTAATCGGTGCTGTTTCAGTTTGTACGCACACTGTATGTATAGGTGCAGAACCACTCGGCGTTTAGAAAGGAGGCTGTGTAGTGCAAAGCTTGTGAGTTAGAATCCTATGTGGTGCCGTACAAACATACGCCTACCCATTTTGTGTAGTTTAACCTTGTACTGTTTGCATTGACCTGTGTCTATACAGTATTGCTTAATGCCCTCTGAACAGTGTCAATATCATATAGATCGTCGTTTACTTCAAATGTGTGAATAATGTGGCGAACATTAATGATTTGTTTATTGACACGAGTGTAGCATCGAATCGTAGTGCTAAAGGATAGTTTTAATTTTTAAGTTACGAACTACTCAGGAGCGTACCGCCTAATTGATACGATGCTGAACCTTACTATCAAAGCACTTCCACACCCCCTTCTTTGTCATCCTGGATTTGAGAAAGAGTCTAAATCCGTAAAACAAAATATGTTGTCGCTTTTAAAGAACTGGTTTTTGGCTTCGTGTACGGATTTTTGCTTACGTGGCGTGCTTGTGATTATTATTTGACGTGATCTTTCGCAGTTGCTTTCAGTACGCTGTTGTCACATTGTTCGGAGTGAATGTATTACACTACTGTGGGTTTCGTCTGTGGGAATTTATGTTTTTCGAAACATTGCGATGTTAAGGGGGAGTCATGTCCAACTGATGGACGGCATATTCTAACATTCATATTTTCCATGTACAGTAATTGGTTACTGAAAGTGCTTTCTGTGAAGACGATATGTTAGAATGGAAAAAAGCCACTTCTTTGGCCCAGTATTTCGTTTTGTTTGTAATGCAAAGCTCACTTATTTGACCCTATATTTGGTTTCTGTTTATGATGCAAAATCTACTTGTTCAGCCTACTATTTGGCTCCTGTTGACGAATTTTGCCGTTCGCTGACCATTTCGAATGAACAGGTTCCTAGTGTAAAAATCCTTAAATACAAGCTACTTATCTTCACCTGTGATGTTTGCGTTAGCCCTGTTTTGGCTGTCCGTGACCCTTGACTCTTCCATTGGAGATTTATTTAGTGTTTTCTGCTGTGTCCAGCTAGAAGAGTCTTTGAATGTCATAACAACAGTCGCCTGCCTCCACCGAAGGCTGCGTTCATCAAACTGTTTGCCGAAAGCTGTTCCCGCATTTCGTTTTTCAGTTTGTGACAAACCAACAAAACACTGTGCCAGCGTACACTTGCGACGGTGATAAAACAAATATTTTTGAATCATGTAGTCCAGTGCTTCAAGACACGCCAGTTATTAACTTGCCATTTGTTGTACAAATATAATTTCTGTAACTTATTTATTTATTTACTTTTGACAGAAGCCATCTCGTTGTGTATTAACAAATTTGTATAATTTATTATATACCGTTAGTACACAACAATATATCAGTACAGTGATACAATATATATAATTCTCTGCCCTGAAGAAAGAAGCAGCAGTTTCTTCCTAAAAGGTGGAGAATTTGTCTCAGAATTTATGGCATCATATACCAGGCGACAGTACTCTTGAAATGTTCATGGCAGTATATATTCTAAAAATTACGATTCCGAAATCTTCGTTGAATGTCTGAGGAAGACCACAAGGAATCAGATTTAGTGTATCCGGTAACGCGGCCGAAATACGACCTCTTAGTTTTTGTAGTACACGTTCACTGCTTTACCTGTGCACCTTGTTGTTCGCTTAAACCATCTTATCATCATTATGATGTATAGGTTTTTTTTTGTTGTTGGGCCTGTATTTTGAAAATTTTGTCTAATTCCCATTGTCGAAATTTACGAACTCACTTGTTTGCTGTAAGACCAAAACAGATTCTGTCCAGAAACACTGGCGCTTTTGAGCGAGACGGTAGAGAGTTAAAGGAAGGAGGAACCCCGGAAGACTGCATAAGATGTTTACCGTCGCGCACCTTACACAAATTATGTTATTGGAGGGATTTTTGTTTTATTGGTTCCGCAGTTAATATGTTGATAACGGTGTTTTTTTTGGAGGGTTTTATTCAACGACGATTTTTTTTACTAAGTTTAACGCATTACTGGCGAAGTGATGGTAAAAGAGGGAGCCGAAATACGAGGCTTGTTCAAAAAGTAAGTACCGTTTCGCTGTAAAACAAACCGACTAAGGTTTCATATAAAAGTTTATTGTTATCAGATTCTACATTCTTCAAACTATTTTTCCACATATTCGCCGCCATTATAGAGGCACTTATCGTTGCGGGGCACAAGTTTTTGTATACCCTCCTCATAGAATGCGGCCGCCTGCGATGTTAGCCACTACTGACAATGTCATAGACTAGAGTCCTTGAAATCTGAGGAAAGTGCAGGAACAGATCAGAAATTGTGAAGCGTCTGTCGTCACGCACTCTTTCGTTGACCTTGCGCACCAAATCATCATTCACCAAAGATGGACGCCCACTTCGCGCCTCATCGTGCACGTTCATTCTTCCTTCATTGAACATCCGAACCCATTTCCTAACCCGCCATCACTCATCGAATTGTCACCATACACTTGACAGATATGGTGATGAATCTCACTTGGTAGCACATTCGTAGCGTTCAAAAAACGAATTACACACCGTATTTCACAGTCGGCGGCCCCTTCAATTGTCTTAAACATGTTTAACGCACAGGAACAAACATAAACATAAAACGAATTTCACGAAATGGCGTCTGTGTCTTCTCACTTGATAGAGAAAGTCAACTGCACATGCGCAAAGTGACAGTGTCGAGGATGCGCGAGAGATATGCGCAGACGGTACGTACTTTCCGAATAACCTACGTACTTTGAGGGTAAGCCCGCCTTAGTGCCACTTGGTCCGCCATAAATACAACATGGAATATAATACTCTGGTTTGAAGGGTTTATTTTGTTAGATTTGCAGCAAGATCTCTTGGCGCGGAAAATTAATGTATAATCCTCAGACTTGTATTTGGGCTTTCACACGACCGATGTCGTTGTAGGTGTATAAACGACGCCTGTGTGGCTGGTAATTTATCATTCTCGTTCACGTCCGTGAATTATTTCATTATCCACAATGAACCTCGCAGCTGTTGCGTATTTGGTATGAGACCACCGAAACAGCAGTGTCTCTGGTCTCTCCCTTTGTCCTCTAATTGTGCCACTCTCCACTCGTTTTTCCCTGCTGCAAATGGCCGAGGATAGTCATGAAAGGGTGGAAGTGCTGATGAAATTGATACGGTAAATTGGCTTGCCCCTAACCAGATGCAAAGCTTGTCACTCTTAGTGCTTAGAAACTAGACAATTTTAAGAGTGCGTTGAGATAATATTCATTCTACTCGCATATGGAATCGGGTTTTCTAAATGATACGGAATGGAACCACATTTTGAAGACCAGAAAGAGTATTATGGTTGTTCCCACTCCTTTGTTGCCTTCTTACTATAAAGATATTAACATTATAACAACCACTGATAATTAACAAGGTGGCACTGTGCTGTCAAAACCTGAACATTCAGCACCGCTAATAATAAAACGTAACATTGAACATGATTTTGACCTAGTTACAGTCGCCGCAATTCCAGCTCAATAATAAAGACAGTTGTGTCGGCACACAAATATCTTTTATTAAAAAAAAAAACTTTCCCCGTATGGAATGGTACGTGTAAATAAAAGATGGTGGTGTTGACTGCATTTATCTTTATTATTTTGTTTACAGTTATCATTAATATAAGAATTTGCCCAAACCTGTTACTGTAGGAGGTTGAGTGGTTTATTGATACGTAGTGTTACACACACACACACACACACACACATATATATATATATATATATATATACTACCCTTGTTTAAAAATAACGGTAACTGTCACAGATAACAATCTTTTATACACTGAAGAGTATATAAATTAGGAAGGTACATTTAAAGCGTTTAAA
>Ga0123354_10004917_pt1 | contig 19179 bp, 7 predicted proteins | sample TergutLab28metaG_2_FD_97872 | JGI IMG/M metagenome (GOLD analysis project Ga0123354, IMG submission 97872) | Labiotermes labralis P4 segment gut microbial communities from Petit-Saut dam, French Guiana - Lab288 P4 | ecosystem: Host-associated > Arthropoda: Insects > Digestive system > Gut ...
TCATCGTCACTACAACTACTCTGATCAGAAGCTGTAAGTTCCCCTAGCAAACTTTGTTCAATCTCATCCTCCAACAAACACTTCCTACTTGACACCATCATTGCAACAGACTGCAGCTTCAATTGAAATCCAGACCCAAAAACAACAGTGAAGGAACAAACAGTCTATTGAAATATGAGGGTGATGTCTTACACCATTTCAAAGCTACATAGCTCAGGTACGTGATGATAGCAATAACATTCGTTTCCTGTTTCATTTGACTGTTAGAGGGATGCATAAAACAGTCTGTGAAATTAGGGACTACAAAAAGAAAACCCAAACTTCGAGAGCAAAGAAAAAAATGAAGAAATAATTTCTAGTAACTGTCTCCCACACCATATGTATGTTATCGAGATATAGACGAATGAGTGAGAGCGTGCAGCATGACGAGCAGTTGCGTCACTCCACGACTGCAAAAAAGAAAACCCAAAATTCGAGAGCAGAGAAAAAAATGAAGAAATAATTTCTAGTAACTGTGTCCCACACCATAAGAGAGCCAACTCCTTCACGAACAAGTACGAAGCAGCCCGGTTACATTTTCTCGCTATGTTGTCGAGATATAGATGAATGAGTAAGAGTGTGCACCATGACGAGCAGTGCTCATCACTCCACGACAGGTGATGTTTTCGCTATGACGAGCAGTGCTCGTCACTCCACGCTGAAGGGTTAATCTCATGTACATAGGCTGCATATGCTATAATGCTTGTGCTTGATAATGGAAAGTGTGAATATAGTTAATTGATTTGGTACTGTTTGTTAGAGTAACACAATAGAGAGACTATACATATATGAAATGGAAGATAAATATTCAATGGTGGTGCATGTATGTTTCCATGTGTGACAGATGTCCTAATAATTTCTTAAAAGCTGTAACATACTATCATACAGGCATCCTAAAATTTATACCCACATTCCACAGAAAAACTATTTACAACCAACCACCATCAGAAAGTGAAAATGAGAAGTTACAACAAATTTTAAAATTGTTCCACCATATTCATCACACCTTCCATATCTCGTATGAATTGTTTCACACATTTCTAAATAAAGTTAAGTATCTCACAATATATCAGTAAAGGGACTTGAGACATCCTGTGTAATACAAAAGACAGGCGAATTTTAAGGAATAAGCTGTGAGGCTGTGGACTGAATTCATGTACCTCAATATCAGGATCAGTGGCATGGTCTTGTGAAGACAGTAATAAACCTATGGGTTCCATAAAAAGCACAGAATTTTGTGGTTGATGATGTTTGATAGCTATCTAGCCTCTGAGACTGCTGAAGGTTTCTGAAATGTTCTGGGGAATGAACAGTTCCATTTCTTTTCTTCATTCATTCACTTTGGTTGGAGTGTGATGATATAGAAGATGAAAGTAAATGTTATTCCTGTGCACACCATAAAGGCACATGGGGGAGTGGAGTGTTTTTAGAGTGACATAAATTACTGTTGTTACGTTGCTGCTACAGCTGTTCATGAATATGATATACAATGGAAGAGAGAAGTAATCATTTATATACACCAAACATTCACAAACATTGTATAAAATTACAAGTTATCCATTAACATGAACTCTCATATATGTTTAAACAATAAATCACTATCCTCAGGGAGATGTCAACACAAAGGAATATATAAAAGTATCAGTCTGTGTGTGTGTGTTTGTGTATACACACATACACAATAGTATATAAAACCTTCCTACACTAGACACCACAAATTATGCGGCGTACAACTTGATCATTCTGAATCAAAAAGTGATGTATGTAAATATATAGCTATATATAACTACACACATTGTAAACAATGGCATATCAATGAATTTTAACCAAGAGTAAGTCAACATCATACTGTCCATAATACTCACACTATTATATTTATAGCTCCTATTTTATAATTTTAACATTTTAAATGCAAAATTTGATGTATAAATATTATATATTCCTTTGTATTGATATCTCCCTGTGGATAGCGATGTGTGTGTGTGTGTGTGTGTGTGTACACATGATTACAAGCACAATGAACAGAATGAAAAATATAAAATCTGCAATAGAAAAAGCTTTAATTTTGGGAAGACATAAAAGAAAGAAGTAGTGCCACAGCAAATTTAGAAGTCAGTTTCCTGGTGTTTCAACCCCATTCAGAACAAATGTCCAAGAAAACCTCTGTTGCAAGAGTATGGTTTTGTAACTAGTTTTGTAAAGGTGCGTGAAGTGGTAAAGTTGATCCACTGCTACATCATTTTACAAATACAATGTACATGAGATGCTGTATGTGGTATTAAAGTTGGAACATTGTGTACTATTAGGGCAACAAGAATAATTGGATGCATCCTCTATTTCAATACAATAAATTCAGAATATTGTGGACAAATGCCTGCATCATTTTCTTCAAATTTAATTGGTGAGAAGAGGGAATACAGTTCTTCCAGCAAGATGGTGCAATAGTCCATGGAGCAAAAAATTCAATGGCTGCTTTATGTAACATTTTTGGCAACCACATTATCAACTGGTCATTATTCATGACATGTTCATTTATCTGATCACAAACAATGTGCCTGCTATCTACAAGGATTTTCAAAGATGACATTCATAAAAACAACACACACACACACACAAAGAACAACCTTAAAGATTATCTTATGTGCTGTATTGGCAATTTCTAGACAAGAACTGCACCAGTTGTCAAGCGTGGCTGAAAGTTGTAGGAGGTGAATGGTATGAATTATGCATTTGCAAGAACAAATTCCACATTGAATGCCTGTTGACACCCCAGCACACCTAAGTTTCCAGTATTGCTGCCATCTCATGCACATTCCATTCATATTACAACCTGTTACATTCTTTCTGCCTTCAATAAAAAAACACACAACAGTAAATGCCGTGTTAGTGATCAGTCTATAATTCAAACTGTTCCTATCATAACATCCATTTATAACATTGCTGGATACCATTACTACATATATTCCAATTCAAATAGGACTGCCCTCCCCAGTGACTCTAGTTTCAAGGCCACTGTGTAAAATGAAACCTACCTCTTGAAGCCTACTTGCAAAATTCTGTGTATATTTAGGACTAAACGGAGCTCCCTTCCATGGATGTGACACATAGTTAGGCCAATATAAAGATGTCAATCTCTCACATGTACCTTTCCATTTTTGACAGGCACGAATTGCCTAGAAAACAAAACAGACATCAGTAAACAAAATGATATATATATATTACACATATTTACATATACTGGTTTAAAAGCACACAGTATATACAGGCAATTCTAAGTTACTGTACACCCTTAATCATTAAATATGTGCATGCTACCACCATTCTGCACAAATACTGGTAAGTCCAGGAATAACCATAATAATGGGAGACAAAAATTCAATGTGCCATTATATTCTCCAGGATAAACTGAACATTTTTCAACAGCCATTTATGGAATAAAACCTTTGGACCCATTACACCAGGTATGATAGCAGCTCATAAAACAATTATGCACATAATAAAAATCAGTCAAATGCTGACATAGAAACCCTTAGAGTATTTAGAAAATAAATAAAAGCTAGCCTTACAATTTCACATCTTACTGATCTTCTACATTATCTAACACAGTTGGTTAGCTGGCTGCAGTACTGCAGTAAGTTTTCATCCTTATAAGCTTAAGAACACACAGTTATAAAAATGTACATTCATTACCTGATTCAATTGTACTTCCACTTGAACATATGCTGCTTCCCAGAGGTTGATCAGTTTCAGTTTATTCTGGATGAACCTTGTTAACATATTCCCTGTTTGGCAAATCAACATCACTTTAATGCTGAAAACATGTAATCTGTTCCTTAATGACATCTCAATCACATTTATTTTCTTTAAGCAATTCCTTCACATACATTACCACAACTGAAGATGAGAAGGTACTTTGTCATATTTTTTGCTGCTACTATATTTACCTATCTATATGATGACCCCTCTGCAGTGCAAATTTTGGGAAAAGGATAACAATGTGTCACTCATCAAGATAAATTTCTTGCAGACTTATTCTCCTTCAAAAACTTAATATCCTTCTCCAGTTTTATAACAGCCCACTCTAGAATGCTTTTCTTGTGAACACCTATTCAGCCTGTTCGTCCTCTGTCCTTTCTATTTTGCTACCTGTAGGCCCTGACAATCCATAACTATTAATCTCTTTGGCACACATAAAAACTATTAATTTAAAATTGTCAACATACACAGTTTGCAATACCTACATGGCATGAGACCTTTTCACTCTCACATGGTATTCCAGAATCATATCATATCATATCAATTAACATATTTTGGTTTAGTAGGTACAGTTACTACAATTGCTGTAATAATCAGATCTTCAATATTTGCGCCAATAACATACTGCACTTCATTGATTCTCAACAGTCAACACACAGAAGCACTCAAATTTGCACGCTAAATGGCAACTCTGGTGAATTCTGACATTAAAAAAAACTATCAATGCAAGAATATTTTCCAAGCCACAAGTTCTGTTTTAAGCACCACTTTCTTTGGCTGAGTGGAAAAAGACAGAAACACAGAATAACAAAAGCTGGATACTGCATCATTAAGATATATACCTCAAAGCCAGTGCCACTAACTCTGAAATGTCTTGGAACATGTGGATTTATATGAAATGTGTGTTAGTAAGAAGGTATCAAAAATAAAAATCTAATGACTATTGCACTGGAAACACCTAAATAATCCACAGCAATAAGAGTTTTCATATATTCACAATTGTTAGATGTCTACTTTACTAGAAATATTTAATTACACTTGATTTCTCTAGGCATATTTCTACCTTTGTGAATGTAAAATAATTCATACTCTTCAACAAAAATAAAAGTAAAAAGACTTATGTTACAATCAGGTAAATTTTCTAATTTAATTCCAGTCAAGACAGGTTATACCTGCCAGCATAGGGGTGGAAACCTAATCACCAAAAGAAACACCCATGTTACTAAATGTTACATATGACCTTGGGGTTTGCAGGACCCTGTGAACACGGTGTGACTCTTAAATCAACACAAGGTACAGAACTTCTAGTGTGGTTCAGCAACTATCAGCACCTCAAATGGTCTGTTCCATGAATTTGGTCATTCATGATTAGTTATAGTTTCATACTGTTTTGGAAAAACATAAGTGGAGTTCAGCATAAAAACCTCTTTTAAGTACCACATTTGTAACATTCTATTTTAGAGCATGTACACAAAAAAGTAACTTTCTGAAACCCTTGCATTTCTTTCATTATTGATTTGTTATTCCATCTGTATAGATTTATACTGTATGAGTTAAAATTGTCCAAGTACCTTGTGGCGTCTTGGGTTTGGGGACCATATCTTATCTAATTAGAATACTATCACACCTAGTAAATGTGAAATTCACCTAACACAGTTTTGCTGGGAAGGCATCCAATGTGTTAAGTGAGGACCACCTGTAATCTACAATATAATTCGGCTGCTCTGTTCCCTGGTAACCTAATCTTTCATGCCTTCCTGCTGGGATGTGGCAGGTATTATACAGTTTATAAAACTTATAATAACAAAACTGCCAATTTGTTTCATTGAATGAATCCCATCTGTACAAAAAATGTTAATATGTTTTCAGTTTCACTGAATTTATGGAAATTCCACTTCATATTTTAGATCAACATGGCTGCATTAATTCCTGCCCCTCTGTACTTCAGTCCATTTTCTAAAGAATTCTAAAGTGTCTTCTGCTGTAATTTATAATAATTTAAAATTAACCCATCAGAAATGTTAACACCACCTCTGCAACTTTATGAGCTAAAACAAAACAGGCTATGTACATATAAACATGACAATGAGGTGTGTTCACAAAATCACTGTTGCCATGGACAAGCAGTAAGTATTACATTACAGTATTCTGAGTGTGTGTATGTAGCCTTAGGCATCCAACATGTAAAGTGCATGCACTGATTGTCATCTGTGGCTTGTCTGGCTCTCCCATGTTTTTCCACATTCTCTCATAAACAGCATGATTTTCAGGAAAGTTACTTGACATAAAAAATGTGTGTTTTGATTTTCTTTACAAAGTTTTTTTCTGAAACACTTTCTCATTAAAGAAGAACTGAGCTCTATATCAGAAATGTACATAAATCTTCATGTGACATACCCATTATTCTTGTCAGATTTTAATGAAAATTGAATTTTCTCAACATATATTTGAAAAATACTCAAATATGACATTTCCTGAAAATCTATGCACTGAGAGCCAAGTTTTTTCCATGCAGGTGGACAAACAGTTGGACATGACAAAGCTAATAGTCCCTTTTCACAATTTAGGAAATGTATCTAATAAAAAAGGTATTATCTAACTAAGAATGGATTACATGGGGCAGATTCAGGACAGTACGTATTTACTATTCATATAAATAACACTTACTAAATAAAAATTGAAAACTAGTTTGTTGTTTGTCAAAATAATAAGAACTGACACTAAACAATTAATACAAGCCCATGTTTTAAAGCTACTGACCAATAATATCCATTAAATGCTCCATGCGTTGCTGTGGATACATGAAATCATCAAGTTTCCACAAGTCATCTAATGTGTTGTGTGCTGTTTCAAGTATTTCATCAACATCTGCCAGCAATATGGTATCTAGGGATCTGCAATAGTAAACATATCATAAACTCAGAACCATCTAAAGAATTTAATTTCAGTGGAAGTTTCAAGTAAGTTATGACCATGAACACCATATTACAAATAGAAGCAGAGTCTAAAATTTCATTCAAAATTAATCTTCCAGCTTTTTCAACATATGAAAGAAACTTCATATGAAATAATGATATTCAATGACAATATCAATTTAAAAGGAACTTAATTACAAAAAAGTTACAACACTTCCCTGCTAAAAAAATAAAGACTATATAACTTGCCATTATATTTGTGTATGTTCCACAATCAAATTCAGTTGCTAACTTGTTTCATTTAGGTTAAACAAATACTCTGCCATGGCTTAAACCCCCACTATGACAGCCCATTGGTCCTGGACGCCCAAACAATGTTAGCTTTTCTTTAACGTCCATAAACTTTAATCTCCATCCCCCCCACCACCTAACAGCTCTCCCAACACTCTCTTTCTACCTGGTTCACTTTACAATATCCCTTGTTTGACAGTCTTCATCACATGCATAATTCAATCCAACTAACAGTTCCTGATTAATGTTACACTGAAACACACACACACACACACTAATTCCAATTATTTCCTAATTATTTTATTTCTTTTGGTCTAATCTTCCTCAATATCATGAAGTTTCAATACTCCAGACACTTGGTCAATGCTGATATTGTAACTATGCATTATTTCACTGAAGATTTTTAAAACAGTGCTCATATTTGAAGGTCCACTGCTATACAAAAAATACAATACTAGTGCTTAAAATGTTTCATATTAGCGAAATGAAACCTGGGGGGATGTTCCTATTTGTGTATTATGTATCAAGGGCACTTGTTGTGGATATCTTGATTGTAAAACATGCACAGTATGAATGATATAAAAAACCTCTGTGCTCAGCCCAAGGAAAAATTCATAAATTAACCCTGATATATTAGTATTGAAACATGTTCTTCAAGAATCTATATTCTAAAGCTGCATAGTGATACATGCCTGAAATCCTTTACAAGTGGTTCCAATGCATACCAAAATGTAGTTCCTTTTTCTTTCTCATCTTTTCTTCCAGCAGAATTGGCAACACTGGACCAAAACTGCATTTCATCTTCAGGACTAAGAATTTCTGGAACACCAGTGATTATGACAATGCAAATCAATATAAAAACCCTCTACAAGGAACAGTGTTCTGCCACTGCTAAGATAGTTTGGATCCACATACTGAAATACAGACAATTCTTCACCACATATTGCAGGGAGATATGGACATCAAATTTGAGCTTCAGGAACAAGATTTCAAACATTTTATAAGAGATAGAGCAGTTCACTATCACAAAACAGTAGTCCTACACAACTTCTATTCCACTGGTTTTGGATCAGAATATTTTGAATTGAAACTCATCATGTTCAATCCCAGAAAAGTTCCAGAAAAAGCTACTATGTAATACATGGAAAAAGTGGAAATTATATTCTAAGCTCACCAACTATGTTCCCACTGAATTCTGCATTATGATAAGCAGACTGATCTCTCTTCTGCAAAACACTCTGCAATCCAGATTCAAGTTGTGTTATTAGTTCCTGAAGCTTTGGATCAACATTGTAACTCCACTTATCATCCTGAAAGCAAAATATTTCACAACCTTTAGAAATGATTTAAACCCTCAAATTTTCCTGCTCTAATATCAAATGGTATTTAATACACTAATAAAAGTGATATATGGAGTGATATGATGTATGTGTTCCAGTAGATTAATGCCCGAAAACAGTAAAATCTGAATTACACAGTTTCCTGTAGCCGCAGATAAATGGATTTTTAATGTAAACATGAAAGAACATTTTAAATTAATGAGCTGGGCAAAGTAAATGTAAGACTGAAGTATGTTTGTGCAAACACTGTTGCAGTGAGAAAGCAGTAAATATCACATATTCTGAGTGTGTGTTTGTAGCCAAAGGTACCCACAATGCAAAGTGCTGTATTATATTGTCATCAGCAGCCTGTCCAGTTCTACAATACTTTTCCACATTACATCATTAATGGCACAACTATCAAAAAGTTATTGAATATAAAATGTGTGTTTTGATATTCACTAGAACTTTTTTTCTGAAACACTTCTCATTCTAAGAAGCACTGAGTGAGATATCATAAATGTACATATGCATTCCTGTGAAGTACCCATTATTCTTGTCAGATCATAAGGAAACTTTCTTCACACATTTTTTAAAAATACTCAAATATACAATTTCATGAAAATCCATCCAGTGGGAGCTCAGTTGTTCTGTACAGATGGAGAGACAGACATGACAAAGCTAAAAGTCTCTTTTCGCAATTTTGCAAATGCACCTAACAACAGAATTAAATAAACTCATTGTTTCAGTGACCATGAAAAATATTCTAATGTCATGTTATAAACATAATCACTAGTAATGCAAATGATAATGAACCTAAAACACTTAATCTGTCAGAACTCTAACACATTCCATGACAATGATAAATGCATTTAAAAAAAACATTTTTTTCTTAATCAGCAAATTTTCATATATTTCAACTACTGCTTCTCTTAAACTTTTCTTTTGTTTTACTTTTACAATCTAAAAACATATTCTTGTTTGTTGGCCCAAGCATTTCTCCCAGTGAAACATAACAACCGACTGATTAAAGGCATGTATTTTCATTACAAACTTGTCAGACTAGTAATGAAATCTTCTCAGGTCATCAGTTTTAATTTCACATTCAAAACCCAATGTTTCAGGGACCAGCTCTCCCTTCATCCCTCTCAGCATACGATGTACTGAAACAACACATCTGGTCATACATATATAAACATGCAAACGTGCACACCATCAGGGCCTCTGCCTTCAAGGGAAATGAATGACCTGTGAAAGATAGTCAGCAGAATCAAGTGTAAACCCCACTTGCAATCATCTAACGCATTCTTAATGCACCTGGTAGATAAGGTCATGGTGCTACCTCTCATGCAGTTATGTCTATTGTGTTGTTTCCCTCTGCTGTGCATAAATAATATCATCTGAAGCATGACAGCTCCTCCAATTCTTGTACTGTCTACTTCTTGCTTAGCTTAAGATCTATTAGATCCTTCCATGTCTGGATAATGTTTACTTCTCTTGTGTTCCTAACTGACTCTCAAAAGAATGGTGGTGATCAGGTTCCACACCCAGTTCAGCATGAAAAACATTATCCCCATTATACTTAGTGTTATGCAGATGGATCCTAATAATCTCACTCACCACCAGCACATTCACATTGTCACTCCGGCTCAAAATATATCCTGGGACCAATATCTATACTATTCAGAGCATGAAAAATAAAAAGTTATGTTTTTGTCTACATCAGACAACAACAAATTATATGGTAAAGTAACTTCTTACAAAAAACTATTTAGGCAAATTATTTCATGACTTGATGTTTAAAACCTGAAGTACAGAAGTTTGGTTCAAGGTGCTCTCCACCCAAGCAACAAGGAGAGACACCGACAAAAGAAATAACTGATGACTAAAGAAATAAAAAATTAATCATGTTATTAATGAATTCATCATGGCATATTTAAAAAGTTTCAGAAAGCAAAGAAATAGTGTTGCATTAGTTCTGCATGATTTTAAATTTTTACACTGTAAGGACAGATTTAAAATACAAAAAACTGAAGACAAGTTCATAAAGAGATTCTTGTAAAGCCTCTACTGTTGCACACTGAAAAACATATGAGAAAACAGACCACGTAAATATGTACTGAGGCCCATTAAGCACTGCAGTAAGCAATTTGTGTAGTGATATCACAAACTAAAAATGATCATCTTAAAAGGTAACTTGAGAAGCACTACGCCAGGAGCCAAGTTTCAGAGTTCAAGATTACATCCTGATTTGGGCTACAGTTGATTAAATTATAGCACAGAAAAATTATATGTGTAATAGGTGACAGAAGGTGACACAAAATACCACACACACACACACACACATAAAAACTTGTTCATCCACTTATCACACAGAAAATTTAAATTTGGCAAAATACATTGGAGAGAGAAAGAGAGATTATATATACATAAAAACACACACACATATTTAAGGAAAAATACACAAGGTACCTGCGAAGTAAATATGCAAAGTTGAGCATTCATACACATAAAAAATCCTTACTTTCAGCAGAACTGGAGCAAACACTTTTTGGACTGCATGATACAAAGAAGACACAGGAGAATCTACCATTGAAGAAACAAATATGTTTTCATGAAGGTTCTCCAAAGTGATGACCTCTGGTTTTATTTTGAAAAAAACAAGCAGTTTCTCTTTCCCTTCTGTTGGCACAACCTAAGGTCAAGGAAAAACATTAATGAACAAACATTTAAAGCTTCAGCAGCTTGCTATAAATAATAAAATATTAAACTTGTTAAAAGAGCATGATCCATTCACAGGCCACAAACAACTGTAAAAATATAATTATAGCAGAAGTACTACAATAGTAAAAACATAACGGTTTCATTTCTCTAGTCAGTTCACGCTTGCTACATTCCAATACTTCCTTAACATCACTGTTTCAAATCATGTCCCATTTACATTGTTTATAGCACTGACTTCAGGGACAATGCTCAGTGAGACTGCAGTAAGGTGAATGTGTGGGTGCATTCAATTGGCTGGATTTGATAGCCCACATAATCACCCCAAAAAACAGGAATATCTTTAAAATGCCATTTCAAAATACCTATACCAAGTATTTTCTCTTCTCAAATTTCTTTAAAACTAGCAGTGTTCTTGTTTAGATGTAGCTTTTGATATTCTGATTGGCCTGTTAATTTCTATATGACTTGCACTTTCCATTCTTCCTTACTTGTAATCTACTCATTTATCAACTGAATGTTACATATTTCATATGTTATCACCTCTTGTATAGCCTCTTCAAGTTCTTCTGCAAATCCTTAAAATCATTACATCTATGCTGTTTCTTTGTTTATACATACATTGTTGCGTCCAACCTAAGTCTCAGCCACAGAAATTACAGTAAGTCACCATATTTATACTCCAACAAATCTGATTTCTTATATTTTCCCACATGCGTGCATAATAAGAACATACCTTTGTATCCAATACCATTAGCATTCTGGAATGACTTCTATGTAACACAGCAGACAGGGTAAAACAACTAGCATCATCTAAAAAGTTGTTGAGATTTATATCATTGTTCAGCGATACACAGATATCTTCTGTCAGTGTAAGACCAAAGTAATTTGCTGCATGAAACACAAGAGAAGTACAATGGCAAGAATTAGAGCAGAGGTAACCCACAGCCCTGGATTACAGACATGACATTGGCTGTGGCCTATATAAGAGTGTGAAGCTAAATAAATAATAATTTTAATATGAATGTAACATTATTATGTACCATCACAAAATGTTCAAATGCACGAAAGTATGTGGCTCAAATAGCTACCACCTCCAAGGAGCAGAGCTCTTCTTGACAAGCTAATCAAGATATTCTCTGAATGTGGATATCAGTTTTATTTGGCATTCAATAAATCCATAAAGGTTACAAAACCACAGGATATAGAACACATCAAGAAATAATATTATATAAAATATAAGTATACAAGAGTCATACCAAGAATATTAATAAAAAATATAAATATACAAGACACAATAGAGGATATTAGTATAAAATATAATATACAAAGATAACAGAGGATTACAAATGAGCATAAGATAAAGACAGCTACATAGAAAGACAGATGAATATATCTACATGTACAGTTGACACATATCACAATATGACCAAAATATGTACATTAAAATTTTATATATAATAGAAGTTACTAATATTAAATAGACATTGAATAAACATTAAATAAAACATTGAATAAATATTGAATAAACATTAATAAATAAGCAGATAAATACAACAGAGAGGGACAGTATAAAACAGAATTTACAATATCAAAGAAGTCTAATAACTACTTTTAGCTACTGTTATTATAATATTCATTTAATGAATAAAAGGAGTTCAGATACAATTGTTAAAGCACTTTTAAATGTCCTTGGATTATCAGATAATTTTAATGTTAAATGAAATGTTAATACCTGAATAGTAAACTCTCCTTTGCTGAACATGTAAATTTGCCAAAGGAAAGTAAAGGTTAGAACTATAGTATTTATATTACAGATTTCTGAATTTATCAAAAATTGATCACAGTTGTTAACTACAAATATAAGTTGGGAACGTAAATATTGGGACAAAGATGGCAAAATTTTTAGTTTCATACATAAATTTCTACAAAAATCTCTATTCCCACAACACACAATAATTCTAATTACTCTCTTTTGCAACCTAAAAATTTTTATACTGTGATAATGAGACATATAAGTTCACAGATCCTAAAAGTTCATTACTGTATTCACAAAAGCAAGCCACCAGTTCTCACTGTGAGCCAAATAAATCCAGTTCAAACCCTTTTACCCTATTCGTTAATGATAATTCTAATATTACCCCTCCAGCTATGCCTAATTCTTCAAAGCTGCTTCCCCTCTTCTAACCTTTCAATCAAAATTTTATATGCATTTTTAACTCCTCCCATACTTGCTACATGGCCTGCCCGTAAGCCACCTTCATTTTATCATCCTATTAATACATGGTAAGGCACACATGAATTTCTACAGCCTCTTGTTATTTCACCCCCCTTAGGTTTAAACATTCTTCTCAGCACCCTGTTCTCAACAAACACCCTCAATCCACGTTCTTCTCTTATTGTGATAGAACAAGTTGCACCCCTACACGAAACAACATGCCAGTTTTTGTCCAGTATCCATTCCAGGTCACTGGGAGTAGAAATGGAAGCAGAACAGAAACTATAGCATAAACAATGATAATAATTATGAATCATATAAAAGTAAATGATAAGGAATTTTGTGTTTTAAAAAATAATTACTTCCTTCCTCCTCATAAATCAGGTAAGAAATTATATGAATGGGGTAACTACATGAATACATATAGTAACGTGTTCCTACCAGCCGTAATGACTATGAAGTCCTTCCGCACATCTCCAGTAGCTGATGGCATTGTGTGCATGAAGAATTAACCCTTTAAACACCAAGTTAAATCCCATCTGTCATCTGCTGGCATTATCAGGAGCTCACCATATTCTCCACATTAGCAGGATAAGGGTTAAGCTACAAAAGAAATTATTAATTGGTTCAAATGACAACAATGATGCAGATATAAATGAAGCATAGATTTATATATATACAATATGACTTAAAACATGCAGACAAAATGCTGAATTTCATTTCTGCTATTCACCACATGAACACTTCTCATGTCTAAAATGTACCAAAATTAAAAGGTCCTGTTCATTTATTCCAGCCAAAATTTCAAATTTCTTGTTCCTTGCAAGTTTCCCTTGTTTTTAATTATATCAGTACAGTACTGTGTAAGATCCACGCCCTCCCTTCAGTACCATTCAAAATAAAATTAATGTAAATGAAGTAGATGATATTGTATATGACATAGACAAGCAAGACAGAGCTCAAGAAATATATCCAAAATGACACAAAGGAAAAATTCTCAAGGGCAGAGTATACTGAAAATGAAATGACAAAAGTTAAAATGTCTCTAACACAGTATGTTGCAAAGTGGAAAGTATCACACTTTACAGCTTGCAGCAATACCTTACTTTATTTCTGAGTCTAGAATAAATATATGACAGGTCGAAAAGTCAAACCTAATTTCCAACAAGCAAACAGAGAGCATAGTAGTCTCAAAAACTTATTTGTTTGAATGGGAAATATGCTATGCAGCTAGGAAAACATAGTACAGGCTATGTGCTGAAAGACCCGGGGTTCGAATCCCGGTAGGGATGAAGGACTTGTCAAGTTTCCTGAACATCTGTACTGCCACATTAGGATGACGAGCCTCCTATTGAATAGGTACCGGCGGCTCTTTCCCGTGGGGTAAAGTGGCCAAAGCGTAAGGCTGACAACTAAACTCCATATAGGCCCAAGATTAAGAATGTGTGGAGCAATATCTTCATTTCCACTATATGCCTCCACAGCGTGTACAGGGACAATTTTTTTAGCTTTAAGAAAGGTCGGCAGGTATATTTTTGTGCAGTCATTTTAGAAATGTTTAAACACAATGTATAAAAACTACATAATCATTAGCAGTTGGGGACACTCGTGCACAAGTGATGCTGCAAGGTTTTAAATTCTCACAACGTTATTTCTGAGGATTTATCTTGAACCTCTTGACTCTTGAAGATGAAGACACTATGTTCCTTAATGTCATATCATAGAACACATCAAAAGTGATATTCTTTCGGAAATCGGGGAAGGTCATGAAAATAAAATTTCACTGTATTAATCCTTAAAAGGAGTTAATGTAATAAAGCGCACATCTGATTCTCAAATTCACAATCTTCTACATCCCTAATACCGTAACGTTGCATCTATCGCCCTTAAACGATTTTTTTATACTGCAATTCATTCATTCATTATGCATTCTGTCAATCCATACAAGGTCAACCAACCTATAGGATATAGAATTTGTCATAATGCCAATGTAATATAGATATAAAATAATTATATAATAAAGTACATCTTATAATAAATCCTACAAAACACAAGATGTAAAAGCAGTCTCAGTTCCCTCATATGTATGTAGTATATTACGCCATAAGTCATGATTGAATGCACACAAGAGAAATATGCAATGCCTACGGTTAATTTTTTCCTCCCGTTATGAAAGAAACAAGCTCAACGGCAAACCGCAAACTGTTTAGATGCCTCTGTGCAACATTCTTCAAATGCTATGTGCCACTGCATCGTAACCATGGCAACGAATAAACAACTACTCATTGACAACAAGGCCCCGAGCCGAAAGTAAGTAACTCTGCGTAAATCGGTGGAACCGCAAAAGTCAAGGTTGACTGTACTGCCATCTAGAGACGTATTGTTGTTGGGGTTTTGTTAAAAATAAGTAAGAGAATTGCTTTAAATGCCATACTATTTTGTAAAAACAACTGATTTCTCGGTTTTATGAATCAATGAATGCTTTGTAGAATGACATGCCATTTCATTTATCTGTGGTCTGTGGGTAATAATTGCAGGTTATGTTGGTATACCTAGTGCCTTGATGGTATTTTTACCGACTTTTGCTTCCTTCACTATGAAGGTAACATTATTTACTTCTACCAGACCCATTGAACCCACCTCCCACAATCATAGCCGAGAGAATATCAATGTTGCATCGAATTCTTCTGTTTTGAAACGATTTAACTGTAACTATATCCCAAAGGTTATTTCACTAATTTCCCTAGATCGTCCTCGTCAACTTTCTGAACGCAACATCGCGGCAAATTTACATCAAAAAAGGCGGTAAATGGTAGCTGTTTCTAGTGCTTTGTGGTAGCATGCAGTGACTTAAGTTTCATAGTATTTTTCAGGATTTGTGACGCTTTATACTTGCCTACTTTTAGGTTCACCATTGTCTTAATACACTACAGAAAAACAGCTTTCAACACGAGGAGAAATGAGTTCCCATCCGATATCCTCAACTGTCAATGATTATGACAACAGTGAAAACGGTTCAATCAGTGTAAATTCGATACATGAAAAAGAAAATAGTGACAGAAGTAACCTTATACTACCTGTGGCAGAAATAATGGAATATGAAAATGCAGAAGTATCAATGCCAGCAGCTGAAATAAATAAGAAAGATCCAGAGAATAAGAGTACATGTTCATCTGTTGCTGATATAAAGGGTTATGATAAGAAAAATTCACTTCTCAGCCAGAATGTAAGCCATTTCTCTCTCAATACCACTAGTAGTGTGGTTTCATTAAATTGCAATTCTGGTGATGCTAATAGGGCAAAAGATGTATCTCAGAGTGTAGAACATGAAGAATGTCAGTACTTAAATCATATTGATAAGATAATTAAGCATGGCTTCAAGAAGAATGATCGCACCGGAGTAGGAACCTATTCCTTATTTGGAGCACAGATGCGATACTCTTTGAGAAATGGTAAGTTACCGGTGCTATATGCTGTTTTACACTTTACAAAATTCGTCACTGAAAAACAAAAAAAAATTTCTGGTAGGAACCAACCAGGGTAAAAAGGTAAGGGTGCTAGGATACAGTTGAATACTTAACAGAGAAATGTTTCTCTTGGATTATTGTCTGATAACACATGTTATCTATTCTTAAGGAGTCTTTCCACTTCTGACTACCAAAAGAGTGTTCTGGCGTGCAGTTGTGGAAGAACTGCTGTGGTTCATTAGAGGCTGCACGAATGCCAAAGAGCTGCAAGAAAAGAATATCCATATTTGGGATGGTAACAGTTCAAGGCAGTTCCTTGACTCCTTGGGATTTAGTGATAGAATGGAAGGTAAGCTCACTAAAATAGAAATGTTGAATGGATTAGAGCTTACATTTATATTTGGAAAATTTTATGTAGGTAGTACATTGGGTGGGAGTAACCTCCTGCTGCGTGTGTACCAATATGCAATTTTGTCAAATATGTGTGCTTCAAATTCATCTTACAACATTACATGCTCCATGAGGTCATATATATTTCTTAACAAATCTACACCTTCATAGCTGATGATGAGTAGAACTGTGGCCATGATTTACTCCTGTGTAATTTAATAATTTTGAATCAAGTGAAAATCTTAATTACTTTAAGGGCTTGAAAAAAATATCAAATTCTATTCACCATGCAAAAGAATCTTTATTTTGACAGTATACAAGAGTTTTAACCCTTTTGTTACCAATATATTATAAATTAGCTGTATTACCTTACTTCCTAGATAACAAGGTGCACCTCTCTCTCTCTCTCTTTTTAAATACTGTAAAAAAAATTTTTTTACCTTGTGCCCCAAAGGTTTATCAATGTACTTCCAGAGTAACTGAGATTTCCATGTTGGCTGGTTTGATAACTGTTATTATCACATGACTCACCCCTAGAGAGGGAGTAACAAAGCTACATTGTTTATTTCACTCGGTGTTCAGGAAGTAGTGGTAATGCATTTAATGTAAATAGATGTTTTCTCAGAATGTGTAATGAATAATAGAGGATTTCACGTACTCTAAGTTTCTAAATGTGCTAAGAATCTGGAAGTGCACAGTAATAGAATGACCAAAAGGTATTTTGGTCTACTTCCTACCAAGAAAATGACACAGGAATAGAAGAGGCAAGAAGAAGAGTTAAAGATATTGGGGAAGAATAAATACTCTCATTGTAGCATACTACAAAATGGTCTGATTAGAAGAAGAGGTCTTTGAAAGAAGGCAGACCACAGAAACAACAAAATTTCTATGCCTGTAAACATTAACCCTTCAGTGTCGCCCTCTGTAAGTGGTATAGACCTGTTTCTTCACATGCTACCGGCCTCTATACATTGTATAATTGGCTGGCAGTAATGGCGCACATTTAAATTCCTACCCTCTCCACGGACGGAGGATTTTGAAATTCCCTATGATGAAATTGCAACCATCTATTTTAAAAAAACATTATTTGCAAACTAATAATCCAGTTTTTCTAAAATTTTAGTAGAGAAATCTTAAAACTATATAGATGCAGTAAAATAATTGTCAATTCCTCAGTAATTGAGCTTCATGTGATACAGCTCAAAGCAATCTTCCAAGCAAAGGCCCACATCACATATTTGGCAGCAGTACACTGAAGTTTTCTTTTTTCCGTGCTTTGAGCACACAACACACCTCCTCTGAGGTTTATGATTCTTTAGTTTTGGGTGCCACTTTTGTCAGAAAATGTCTTTCAGTCAGCCGTGGAACTGTGTTGAGGGATGCCTGTCACCCCGGTACATTCCGCTTCTCCACAGCATGCGCATATATTGTAAACAGACCTTCCACTAACTGTATTCCATACGAGAGCTGCTGTATATTTCTTCCCGTCACGTGTCAATAAACAACAAACAAATTTAAAACTGTAGAGTTCAGTAGCCTTTTGAAAAGTTTGAGGTACCATTTGGTTATTTTTTTCCTCTTGACCATGTACATGTGCAGCAACTGGTCCTTCAAATCAACTCCCCCCATGTTATGATTATAATCAATCATGCACAAAGGCTTCTCTGTTTCCTTGCCTTTATTAGAAACCCTCTGTGTGTCTGCACTGTGGTATGTTGACACCATAGTTACATTTCTTTTGTCACGCCATTTTGGTACTGTGACTGGACCCTTTTCCAGTTTCTTATCTTTCACTTCCTTGGGGACGTTCTTTCGGTTCAGTTTTAGTGTGCCAACACAATCAGTGGAAATTTCGATCTTTAGCTTCCTTGCTAATTCTGGACTGTTGAAGTTATCAATCCAAAGCGTACGTCCACGACCAAACAAGGGTTCTAAAAGTTCCAGTACTACAGCTGCTGTTTTGGGGGTGTCTGGAGTAATCAGACTCAACTGTAGGACCATGTTTTTGCCTGTATATACAAGAAAACACCACAAATATCCTGTTCTTGATTCGCGTAGTTCGA
>Ga0123354_10004918_pt1 | contig 19179 bp, 5 predicted proteins | sample TergutLab28metaG_2_FD_97872 | JGI IMG/M metagenome (GOLD analysis project Ga0123354, IMG submission 97872) | Labiotermes labralis P4 segment gut microbial communities from Petit-Saut dam, French Guiana - Lab288 P4 | ecosystem: Host-associated > Arthropoda: Insects > Digestive system > Gut ...
ACCGCGGCACTAGAAGGGGGTGAGTGGTCAGCAGCACGCCCCGGCCGCACTTTACCCCAGGGAAAGACCCGGTACCCATTTTACGGGAGGCTGGGTGGGACCCAGGGCCGGTATAGACGGGCGGAAAATTTCGTCCCCCCGGCATTCGGTCCTGAACCGTCCAGCCCGTAGTCAGTCGCTATTTCGACTGAGCTACCGGGCCACAATTAATTACAAATAACATAACTAAATTAAAACCACAACTGGCATCAAGATCAGTACCAGAACTGTATCGTTAGGTAACACGATGTACTGCTGCTCGATGAGCGGGATTTTTTAATCCTTCCAGAAAAAAAAGAGCAAAAAAAAAAGAATGTTGCCTCTTACGTAAGCGCTGTAGGCTTACTCACTCCATGGTGCAGAGTGCTTCTTGAGAAGCTAACTGGTTTGCAGCTAGTCAACAAATTCCCCGTATTTTATGGAACCCGAAGTTTCATTACCGCACTCACATGCGTCCGCCACCTGTCTCCATCCTGGGCCAGCCCAATCCAGTCCACATACCCACATCCCATCTCCTGGAGATCCATCCTAATATTATCTACCCATCTACGCCTAGATCTCCCCAGTGGTCTCTTTCCCTCCCGTTTCCCCACCAAGACCCTATACACCCCCTCTCCTCACACATACGCGAAGCGCTGTAGGCTACTTCTTGTAAATATGCGATAGTTACTTGTAGGATGCCTGAAATTAATAGCTGATAATTCGCCGCACTATCTGAAGTTCCTTCACTAATTCTAAAGGATTTATTATTTTGTGTGAGCAGGTAAGCTTTCACAACACAAATAGCCGTTGTAAGTTCTGAAAGTCCCAGTTTGACTAAATGATTATGATGATGATGATGATAATGATAATAGCAGTAGCATAACACGTCACTTTAGATGACGGGAAGTTTCGAAATCCTTCCAGAGCAACAATGGAAACGTCCGCAGTAATGTGGCCTCGGAGGTAAGTTTACATAGATCCCCTGGGTTGTAGCGGAATCTTCAAACTGAATTCATATCACTGAGAGATACTTTGTACCAGCGCTCCGGGAGGCTCTTAAGGAATGTCACTCAGATTATTTATTGACATGCCTTCGCCACTGCAGTTGACCTTCGTGCACAGCACACGTGATGCCAGACAGCTTTCACCCTCACTTAGTTTTATTCTCTTTCTTTATCGATCAATATCCTACGGTTACGAATTTACAGAATGTCTTTCCTAGTCACCCAGTGAGGAAGGTGTACGACGCACTGTGTCTAAGAACGTAAGGTGGATGCTGTCACTGCTTATAACTCTAAAGATCCGAGATTCGAATCTCTAGGCTCTCTCTCAACTTTGTCCTAGAGGAAATACAACAACGAGAAGGTGATGAAGAAAAACGTGCAGAGTGAAGTATGCGATCAGCTGGCTTTAGCGGTCACTATTAGCACCGAAAGAGAAATTCAATCATTGAGCCATCCAATTTTATAATTTAATTAATTAATTAATTCTCTAATCTGTCTTACGACTGTTCCATAGACCTTTTCAAAGCGAATTCTCCAAATAGTGTAATCTAGTTCTTCCCCTTTCAATTTCCCAAATCCCCTCCTGTCTTTAAGATAATCCAGTATCTGCTTACGTCATCTTCCTCGTCTTCCCTTCACTTCTGTCCTTCCTTATATCTTTCCTTCAATACCGTGATTTAGAAGGCAGTGCCTACGCAAAATACGACCAAAATGTTTGACTTTCCTTCTTTTTGTTGTACGCAGGAAGTTCCTCTCCTCCTCGACTTTATAATACTCCTTTTTTCACACGATCGGTCCAACTGATTCTCTCCGTCCTCCTACAGCACCAAATTTCAAAACGTACTAAGGTATTTGTGACCTACTTTCCGAAGTGTCCAAGTTTTAGCATCTCACAAAGCTATACCCCAAATGTAGCACCTTACTAAGATCGTCCTTAAATTTAAGCCCAACCCAAACTTCATATAACAAATAAATTTAACAGAACATCGATGTTGACCATACAAATAATGTTAATTGCAGATATTGCCATATACCCCTTCATAGGCCTCAAAACAAATGTAATAAGCGTTATAAACAAACAATTCTAACACAAACTAATATTTACATGCACATGTACACAGGCATTTACTCTAGGATGACTGCTACCTACTATGTAGATTTCCCTTGGCATCATACCTTCATTATTTAATAGACAGCAATTCTGTTCCCTAACGTGTCACTGAATAGATGAATAATGGACATTATATGCCCCATTATCTAGCTGGTTTGTGTGGCAGTAACTCTGTCGGTTTGTATTCGGGAGGTTTCTGTCTTGAACCGAATTATCAGCAGGCGTCATGGTCTAAACCTAATCGGTTATTCTAAGTGAAATATTTCGGGGCTTTCTTGAGTCATTGTGTTTCCTTTTAAATCCTTTCCTTTCATCATTCGTCAACGCACAACCAACAATTTGCAGTATGAGATAAGGACGGCGTCATAAAATAAATGAAAATTGTATTTTGTAATTTGAGTTTATTTTGCTCAGGCCTATACCAACGATGAAAAAAAATCAATGAAAAGCAATGAAAGGAAGACTTTACAATGGTGCAAAGAACTAGGCGTAGTGGTTTTAAAATCATGTGTGATAACGGAAACAAAGCGTGCACTGGTCACCAAAGAAACCAAAACAACTCTTGATTACTACTCGTATTGTTGATCTGATATAATTGGTGTAATGGGTTCTGAATTGATATAAACAGAGTGCTGGAGGCTGAAAACTTTTTTTGTTGGTGCCTGTAATTGGCAGGTGGAGTATCGGTGTAAACAAAATATGCACATTTACTGTTGCAACAATTCCAATATTTGACCACACTTTTATGACAAAATGTACACAAAATGGAAAAGATAGTTTTGGATTCGAAATAGAAGTAACAAAACGGTGTCCCATAAATTTTTAAATTCTTAAAACTTAGAGAAAAACGTTCACATGACGCAAAGTTTCGATTAGCATAACAACACTAAATCAAGAACTTCTGTGCGGAACTTAAAAGAGACCTACAGTTTTTAAATGCAAGAAGTGATAACAGAAATGGCAAATTAAACTGAGAATTTTTCTTCTCCAAAACCTTCCGGAGAGGCTCTGGGGCTCACCGAGCCTCCTGTTCAGGGACTATCGGGTGATATTTCTCCGGGGAAGGGGAGGGGGTTTTGGGGCGGAAATTGACCACTCACTTTCATCTAAAACTGATTTTAAGAATAAATGGAGTTGTGAATTCAACTCCCCCTATAAGCCTTCATGACGTAGACATGGTCAAATATATATATGCACATACATACATACGTACATACATACATAGTACATAAAATATGTATCTTTGTGTAAGTATTTTGATTCAAACACCACTTACATAATCCTCAATTCTTCTTTCAAGATAGACCTAAAATATTATAAGCAAGTTTTCATAAATTTCATTAGTAATTTTTTCTATGAAATTGTTTGCTGTGTTAGCGATAATTTTGGTAACGAATTCAGATTTTTCACCTCCATCAAAATGGAAGATATTTTACAACTTCACTCCGCCGTCATATTATTGTTTATTAGGCTAAATTATAAAATTACTAGAGCACAAATTTCAATTTTTTTAAAAACCCCGAACACACTCAAAATTCAGCACTCTATATCGAACAGCTACACGACGCAACAGATATCAAACATTCCTACAATTTCCATATATGTATTACTGGTCCAACTGATCTACGAAGTACGAAGGTGATGTATGGATTGATCAAGTTTTGAAAACGATATAACAATTGTAGAATTTGTTCAGCCCTGAATGACTTGAAATTATTTCAGTATTCGGCTTATTTGTAGGGACTGAGAGAGAAGTAGTAGTGACCTCTTGTAAACGATCCAAAATTTATTTCTACCTTGGCTGGATTATTCGGCCCCACACCCCGTTTGCAACATGAGGTATGCAGATCAGCAGGCTAGTCTGTTAAGCGGTGAGCGTGTCTTGTCTCAAGGAACATACGTGGTAGGTTCAAGGTAGCCAGGGACACGCATAACGGCGTGTGGGTAGGTATTAATGGGGTTTGTCATTGATGAAAATGTTGTCACTTATTATTTGAATCTACTTCTGTTATGTTCTTCTAGTCCTTGCACAAGTTACTCATACAGCACCACCAGTACACTGCCTTACACATACATATAATGGTATATACAGAGATTCTTTGATTGCTTCCTCGTTTAGTTAAAGGTCCAACAACAACTGACTACAATAAGCTGTTTTCCTCGAAACTCCAATCCTGTGCCCTTGTCCTTGCATATCTCTTCCCCTTTTATGACTTAGAGAACCCCAGTGTCCCAAAATTTCTTTGACATGGTGGTGCCGGCCACTGCTAAAATTTTCAACCCTTTCACCCCACGTTCATCTTCTTTTCTAGGACTAGTGTACAGTTATACTCTTGAGGTACTATGCCATCATTCACCTGGGATAACTGAAAAATAAATTGTCCAATACACTCTCAGTTACACTGAGAGATTTTACTGTGTGACGTCATACCTGACGGAAAAACTGAGTAAACTGTGAAGTTTTGACAGGCAATAGCGCAGGCCTCAGAAATGTCCTTTCCAGTCGTCTTTCACACAGAGAACTGTCCAGTTCGCTCAGGGAATCCCACAGTTTCCTCAGTTTACCTGCCGAAACTACGATGGCATCATCTCAAGGCACATCCGTTTCTAGCAATTCATTCAGCAGTTGAGCATCGCATGACATATTCCTTTTCAAATATCACTTCTTTCTCTACATTTTACGCTATATTTCCTTTTTTACGGATAACATTGTTGCCGATGTGGCTAGCAAACACCAAATGACGGCCCTGTTTTTATCCACCATAACCACACGCACAAGAAGACACACAGAACTGACGGAAAAACTGACAATCTTGGCGGGAACGTGTGCTGTGCCAGAGAACATTCAGTTCATTTTTTCGTGCAGCTTTTTAACACAGTTAAACTGCACAGTTTAACTTAGAGTGTATGGGGCCCTTAACACGACAAATCTCAGTGTATTCAGCGCAGTATTTTTGTAGGATTTATGTCAATATAGTTCTTATAAATTATCCTGAGTTCTAATTTCGAGGCAAACGAATAATATTATTGGATTATACCCAGTCGAAACTTAAGTTTAATTTACTCTTCGAAGCCTGACGTTCACCTGTGCTTATAGAAACAGTTTGTAAGTCACAGAGCCCTCTGTAAACATTACAGAATCGAACCAGCTAACGCTGCTTCGACAAAAGCAAACAGTGTAGATACGACACAAATAAATAGAACACGTGCAAGAATTTAAGAATTTCATGATGTTAAAGCAGGTGTTATACAGAGCTACCACACTGCTCAAACGAGTCATATAGAATGTAAAGTGGATAAATCTTCCAAAACTTCCCTTACACATTCCAGAAAGGGTCTGACTTCACCGTGCTTAACAATTAGTGTAAGGAGAGAATTCCATTCCTTGAATAACGGTTAGTCTACTGGGATTTGTTTTTTACTGGGCCATATTCGTTACTTTCATTACAGACTGTACGTTGCATGTTACGGGGTGATAGAAGCGATGGACAGATTTTGCATTACAAGACAGTCCGCAATAAACCCTCTGTCCTGCAACTTCACTGCAAGAAAAGCAAGGCTCTCAAAATAGAGTGACATACAGAATAAGTTCAACAACTGTGCTGGACTTATATTTCTTAGTTATAAAACTCCCTGAGGATGGCACCCCGGCGCCGAAACATGTAGGCTTTTAATACTGATTATGAATTGTGTATTATTCAGTGCATTTTTTGGTTGACTTATTAATTGCAAGAATATGCACAGTATGAATCACGTCAGTTATACAGCTCTACCATCTAAGGAGAAGTGTGGTAATTTTTGATAAAAACAAGAACATAATGTTTATAGTTGTCGTAAGGTCTGATGGTTCCTCTGGCATGTTATCAAACATAAACTTGTACCATTTAACTGTCAGCAACGTACCACCTGCAGCTGTGTTCTTTCCAAACTGATTTATGTTCCTCATTGAAACGTAAGAATATGTTGAGATTGCACTGTATGCGATACAGCGACTTCCCAAGCTTTGTACAACTTCTGCCTGTCTTATGTTACAGCACAGACTAATTATAAAGACCAGTGAATGTATTATCGGCAATAAATTCTTACGGGGCATACTGTTTATCTCTAACTGTATCCTGCTGCTTTGTATTTCAATTCATGCATAGAATGTTAAAGTGAAAGTACCAGATTGCCATCGTACTTCTTTGTTTTTATTTGTATGGCCCAATAACTGGTCCTAAGTTGACAATTCTTTTATCACAAGCTCAATTATAAGTTTTTATCTCAGTATTTAACCAACTTAATGCACAAAATTTGTTTCACAATAAGTTTCATTTCATGCCTCTACATGTTTCGAGCACATGTGCTCATCATCAGGGGGTCACAATTGCGTTACACAGCCTCTGGTATAATCACACCTATAGGTGGTGATGAGCACATGTGCTCGAAACATGTAGAGGCATGAAATGAAACTTATTGTGAAATAAATTTTGTGCATCAAGTTGGTTAAATACTGAGATAAATATAATGAGATGCACGGTCAACAAAAGCCTCAATTATAAGTGCCCAAAATAGCAGTGTTAATGTGTAGAAATACTGAAAACTACGCTTTCCACGCAAAATGACACGGGGTTTACTTTTTGTATGTATTTAACTTCAAACACGACACAAATATTGAAGATGACAGCTTCATATAGTTCTATACTAAGTCCTAGTCTGTGCCAGTACAGCACTTCATTAGACACAAAGTCAGCTTTTGGCTTGTCGTTAACTTGAAAATTTTTATTTATATTTTATGTCATTGACTAAATTGCTTTCATTAACACAAGAATGGTTCTTGATTTTCTTCTGTGTTAGCATGATGAAGGGGTCTATAAGCCACTGCAGATGGATTTAACAACAGACAAGCAGAAACAAACATCAAGATCGGAGGAAGGAATTACGAGTGCAAACAAATTCTTTGTGGGCCCTAATAACAACGTTGATGGCTACTTGGATACTGACATCTCAGAAGAACTTAACTGCTTTCATATTCAATGATTCAAAGGTCTCTGAAGAATGTCACGGATGGACCGGAAGAAGAAATAAACGGTACAGTGTGACCGGTTCACGGCTGACTGGAAGGTATGGCGGACCAAACACGCGAGTTTGTGGCGGGCCAATTAGGGGAGGGGATTCGGAAGGTTCGAGTAGTCCTGTCACATCGGTGAATGTAAGAAATATTGACACCGTGGAAGTCTATTGTGATCGGAATGAATCAGAAAAGAAGCGAAGTCCCTGGAATTTGAATGAAGAGTACGGATTATAAGGCAATCAGGGAAACCTGCCAGAAAACGTGAAGAGAAGAAGGAAATATTAAAGCTTAGGTTGCAACGGGAGTATATTATTAAAAGGAAACTTGGGAGGACAAAGACTGGATTCAAATGGATCAGAATAGCGACCAATGGAGACCTCTTTTAAAGAGGATGAAGAAGACAGAGTAATAATTTCTTGCGTAACTAAAAATTAGCCTATGATTTCAAGAACTGTTGTTCATTCAACAAATTGGTTGCAGGTTATTTAAATAAATCTCAATATTAACGTTACTTTTTCGACGCTCTCCGAGTTATACAATCTTTCCCAATAAGAATTCGCGTTATTGAAACAAGTGTTTTATATTCTTTGGATAAATCAGCAACAAAGGACACAGTTTGGGGACCTTCAGCCACATACGTAATTGCTGATTCTGTTCCTAGTATTTAATTTATATTACAGCCTTCATTGCCACCAACATACTTACATTAGACGGAACGAGGTTTGAAAGGTGTACGACATTCATGAGAGAGACAAAAAATGCATGCACAATTTTAATGTAAAGGGAGGGGAGGCATTTATGAAGAGCAAGTTAGGCGGAAGCATGATATCAAAGTCTCTCGTACAAAGAAATAACTCTTTAAACGTGAACTGAATGTTACAAACTGGTGTTAAATGGAGGTATTTGTAAACATTCGAGCTGCACAAAGGTAATGAATTTCAGGTGTGTAAATATCAAATTTACAAGGGAAAATAAACCATTGGTTTACATAAGTCTACTGTTATGACTGTGAGCCACAAGGAATTAACTGATATGTAAAGAGCTGCCAACACACGCTTGGTTCTATCTCATATAATCTCTTTATACACTTGATTGTTCGAAAAGTGTAGTTCCTTCTATATATTTACCGCACATCTGCTTGTCTACTGCTGTAGATACTTCAACAACTCTTCACAAAATTAGCTGTTCGAAGAAAACCTAAATTTTTTAATCAAATACACCAAAGTCAAAATTTCAATAATCAGTCCGCACATGTATTTTCCTTTAAACAAAAATCATGTCCGAAGTATAAAATCTCCTGGGTCATTTCGCCATATCGACTGGTAAAATGTTACTTATGATAGGAAGGATTTCAGTGCCTTTCTTTTCAGTGTAAGGCAGTCCAATCTTCTTTTACTTCAATAGACAGAATATAACAACCCAGAAGACTTTAATCCTCGGTAGACCACTGTGAAAACCTGCAATATCGCTTCATGTACATTTTCTTCTTCAGTATGACATAGAAGTGGAGCGTCGCTAAATAATCTCGCAAGATTTCTAGTTATACGAATTTCAAATATGTGTTTATAGCATTCTACCAAGTGTGTAACACTTAGTAATTATGCCAAAATATTTCGATAGTGCACTTAAAAATGCAAAATTTTCGGTAACTTCTTTATTTGCAATAAGAAGTAGGTCTGCTAGAATAATTAGAGATAAGAACTTCTCAGGAACTTCCCTTTATATACGTTATATTATGACAAATTCTAGTGTTGGGATATATGTAATAATATTACCAAAAATACACAAAAGTATATTGAAACCAGTTTATGGACACAATGAACTCCTGCATGTTTTGACCAACTGTGTTACCATCTTCAAGGTTGTAAAATATAAAAGTTAGATAATTAAAAAATATAAAATGCAAATATAAAAATAACAGAGCCAATCTATTTTGTAAAAAAATATTATTTCGATATACTTGTGTGCATTCGTTGGTACTATTATTGTATATATTTTAATAATGCCAGGATTGTGGATCATATAAAGCTTGTGTTTGGACGTTTCGATCAAATTTTCTCGGGAACATCAATCAATTTAAAGAAATCCATTATGATAAGTTATATAAAAAGCACAGTATTTTACAAGACATATTTTCCAAGGTTACTAGTTCCGGCTATGTTAGCAGACAACCATAAGGGTATTCCAGTGAAAAATTATCTCTGGGGATGGAATTGATGCAGCAGGCACTTGTACCTCACATCGCACACATACCAAACATTGATATCTGAATGTTTACGGAGTATTTAATTAGCTTCTATAGGCACATAACACGAAGTAGAAACACTAACATTGCATTATCACAACCCAAATGTCGTAATTACCAATATGAAGAAGACATCAACCAAATGACAAAACTTTTAAGGTGTGTCCATGCATTAAACTGTAGTTGTTGTGAAACTGCACACCTGTAACACAGACATTCGCAGTGACATGGAAGAACAAGACGGTCGAACTTCATCATATCAGATGTAACGCCTAACGTTTTCATTCATAATTATTTTTAATTACATTTAAAAATGTAGCCTCAAACATTTCTTTACCCCATAATTTTATCCACATTTTTTACACAAATTTAATTGAACTTTATACATGTACATCATTAATTTTATGACGTATTTTTTTTTTCCACATTCGTACCGTGCAGCATCTTAATATTATCAAAAGTTTCATTTATTCACCAACTGATGAACTAGTGAGTTTTCTTTAAGAAACATTATTAAAATTTATATTAAAACAGCTCCGACATGTTTCGGTGTTACAGATACACCATCATCAGGGAGCGCATTAATTCGTGGTTACTAAAGTTACTGTTAAAATAGTTCATTAAAATACATCACATACCGATGTATTTAAATGGACTGTTTTAACCCGATGATGGTGTATCTGTAACGCCGAAACATGTCGGAGCTGTTTTAATGTAAATTTTAATACTTTTTGTTTTAAAGAAAACTCACTAGTTCGTCAGATTGTGAATAAATGAAACTTTGATTTTATGACATATGTTGTAAACGACTGAGATCTCAATCCTACTGGCAAGAATACATTTTAATTGGACGGCTTTTGATAAAGAGACATGTCTGATAATGGCCTTGTTGTTTTAAAGATAACTCTTGAATAACACACACGGGGATGAATCACCTGAAGATTAAAATCCCTTATCAGTGAATTCAACCCTTTAACAGAATTTACCGAGCTTACCTCTAAAGCAGATAATTCCATTTCCTCCAGTCTGGATGGGTTTTGTCAAATAGCGTGTTGACTCCACTAACACAATTACCGGCACGTATCCCCAAGGGCTGCAGTTAGGAAGTTCATCCCCACACTGCTTCAACAACTGAACTTCCTCTTACAGTGATAATGACCGAGAATCAGTGGCCTATTTCCCGTCAGTTCCAACAAAGTATGACTTCTCACAATCGAAATGTAAACTTTTAAAATACAACAAGACACAAAAGACTCTGTGAACGTAGACAAAGTTACTCAAAATTATTATACCAACTAATGCACTTATATAAAATATTTACATTAAAACACTAAAACTGCTCCGACATGTTTCGGTCCTAAGACCATCATCAGGGAGCTGTGTTTCTTTGCCTTGATAAAGTCACATTAAAAGCCACAGTAAAACCAGTCATAAATTAACTGCGTTGTATTAGTGGAGTATTGTGGCAGCATGCTCTCACAATACCCTACTAATACAATGCAGTTAATTTATGACTGGTTTTACTGTGGCTTTTAATGTGACTTTATCAAGCCAAAGAAATACAGCTCCCTGATGATGGTCTTAGGTCCGAAACATGTCGGAGCAATTTTAGTGTTTTAATGTATAAATTTTTATATAAGTGCATTAGTTGGTATAATAATTGAGTGACTCGACAACATGCACCGTGTAACTATGAAAATAGTATACAAAATTATTCGTTACACATTTTCCTTTCAGCAAGGACATAAAACGAGGACCTGTCCGTTAATTTTGTAGCAGCATCATTTAACTTCGGACCTAATTTGAGAATGTTTCAATAAACACGATATTAGGTATCAACATCCACGTTTTAGCACTAGTTTCAATTTCTTCGATAGAAGTGAAACTATTTCCTCTACATTCAGTAGAAGCTACGTGAAATGAAACTGTCAGTATCTCTGCAAAGGCGAATCTCATTAATAGAGTATGCGTGACACAAAACGTAAAACCTCATTATGATATGCAGCTATTATCTGAAACATTTTTCTATAAGTGGAGCGGGAAATGCCAAAGAAAACAATGACCGATTTTGCAACCTGGAATAAAGTTAACTTTACACTTATCTTGTTTGTTCAGCAATGTATTTTACCGGAAATAAATTAACATACAGGAGAATGAAGCGCTCGATCATTGTATATTCAGCTGGGAAGGAAGCATTTACTTGTAAGTTATTTAACAATGCTGCTAAAATCTCATATGTTATAGCATAAAATGGAAAGATGATAAATAAACATGAAGTGGAAAGGATAAGAAAGGAAACTATCGTAGATTAATCAGCGCAGGCTAATATCTCGCATATAATGTAAGGGTCTGAGTAAAATATGGAAAAAGTTAGCCTAAACAGTTAAAATGCGGGTCGAGGTTTGAACTCGTGTTATTGCAAATAAGAAGCAGTATTACCAACTGTACGGCGAAGTTTGATTCAGAAGGTCGGCTTGGACATCTGTGGAGTACAATTTTGTCTCTTGTTAAATGAAACAATTCTCAGTAATAATATAATATATTTTTTGCATATTTTAACGTTCCATTACACATTACGGTCTATCAAAGCTCATCGATTCTACTGCTCTGAGCTCCTGAAAAACGTGAGCTGCGAAATTCGCTATTACCGCAGGTAACACGCACAAACTGTCTGTCACGTTATGGGCTTCAACTTACCGACATGAAACAATATTCCAGACAAAGTTCAGTTGCTGCTACTATCGCAACGTCCCTGAAAGTCCGTACGGCCGACCACAAGGTTCAAATATGAATGCGTACGGGTGACATCAGATCCATCGCGCCGACAAAGCAGCAGTTTCAGGTACTGTCGGATTATGAGCTTGAAATGTTGTGGTCCTAGAACGTTACGACATACATCAACACTGACCTTCAGGGAAATGTCAACACCGTGCACTGACCCGCATTCTCCGCCTCGTGCTTCCGTTAATTAGACATATTAAAATTAATATTGTAGCCCGTATTTAAGGTCATGCAAGGCTTATGTTTGGAGTCTTCTATTTTTAAAACGATAAATTTTACCAAAAAAAAGGGTCATCTATGAAATATATCACGGACGCGCGCACGCACGCGCACGCACACACACACACACACACACCGCGTCAGCACTGATATATAGCCACAAATAAGTACACGTGCATGCATGCATACATAAAATACCTATATTACATGAATTACATGTACATAAATACATGCATGCATACATTCATCCATACTTACACACATACACACTTAGGTCTACATACATACATACATTCATACATACATACGTACGTACATACATACATACATACATTCATATATACATACATACATACATACATACATACATACATACATTCATACATTCATACATTCATACATACATACATACATACATACATACATACATACATACATACATACATTCATACATACATACATACATACATACATACATACATACATTCATACAAATATACTGACACACATTTACCATTTCCCTCACAGGAAACTTCATCAGCAGTAATGGAGATTGTCAAATGCCGGTACATTTTACTCTAAGCAAGTGACAAACTTTTGCTACCGCACGTCTAAAGCCATTAGCCTTCTTTCTTGAATCAAATATTACTAACTGCCTTAAAGCGAAAATGTTCGATGTTGGGGAGAGAGTCACACAAATCGGTAAATTCTGTGCACCATGCACATGTTTTTAGAAAGTTAGAAGTACACTTGTGAAATGAGGAAGTACATGCTGTGAAGAAAACACATAAAAATTTAGAGGCATACGCGTCATTTTGGGTGGGAGAAGCAGGGGCGAAATGCCCCCCTCCCCCCAGTATTTTTATATCTAAGTATAGTTTTGTTCTTGGCTACTGATTTGAACAAGGACAAACAAAAAATTGGATTGAGAGTGGGGGGAAAGGGGTTTTTGAGTACTACGGGTTGGTTCAAATAAAAATTCCATCGCTCTCTAAATTGAGTGCTTCGTAAAGTTCCTAATAGCCATGACAGATTTTCCTCTCCCCTGCCAAAAGTTTTAGTCAAATCACGTCTATGCTCAAAAGAAACCCAATCAAACGAACAAAATAATGACAATAGTTAAATGACAAACACCTAAGGCTAGTAGAAACAATCCGTACAATGATTCAAGCGGTCAGTAGAAATACTCTCTCCGCCAGGACACGGGTTTAATGCCACTCCGTTCCATGTGGGATTTATGGAGGGCAAAGTGACACCGCGAATTATTTTTAACCTACTTCAATTTTCTCCTGCCAGTATTATTCCACCAATGTTCCATACCAATTCAATCATCTATCACTGACACTGCATAATCTTATCGATTAAGTTCGTCATAAAAAAACATGAACATTGTAAAACACTTTTGGTGCAAAGTTAATAAACGTCGTTTTTCGTTTCGTCATCGCTACAGAATGAAATTATGTAGTGAATGTTTACCTGGAGGCTTGTAACAGACTTAAGTAGATATCTGGACAGCCAGCATTGAGCATTTGCCGTGTTATTTGACTGTTATCTTTACTGACAGCGTAGGTAGGCTCAGACAGATTGATTAAATGGGGAATAAAGCTGATAGCGATTCTGAGGGAAGAGACCAAATGAGACGCGAAAAATTAAAATAGCATACAGGAAGCTGATATGGAATTATACTCTCCAGCAATAAAATGTATACTCCTTATTTAAGAAGCGAAAACTGAATTCACTTGGCATATGCCACAGTAAAGCTGACGAATTTTGCTGAGGCGAGGAAAACTTTCAGGTTAAATTAATATGATGATTATTATTTGTACCGTATGTTGTAACATTAATAAACTGCACACTTTAAAGCAACAACGTACGCGTATTTAGATGTTTCTTATGATTCTCAAAATTGGTGTGTTTTGTTTAAAATGTTGTCAGTTTTAAGTTTATGTAACTTAGATGAATGAAATCTGAATATGCAGCCCTAGGGAATGATAGTGAAAAAAAGGGGAAAACAGAATTTCTGGGGAAAAAAATCCCTGTCCTACTGCCCCTTTGCCCATCAAAATCCCTCCTTAACTGACGCAGGGCAATTATTTCCTTAACGAGCATTAATTGTTCGGTGTTACCACAGGAGACCAAACTGTGCTGTGAGAGAGAGAGAGAGAGAGAGAGAGAGAGAGGGAGAGAGAGAAACTGGAAGTTTTATTTACAAACAGGAACAGAGTCTTCACGTAGATAAAGTAAAGTATGATAGTGTATAACACGAATAATAATGAATGCTGATTCATACAGGGTGTTTTATGTGTTGAGGAAGTAATTGTAGGAGATGATTTCTTAGGTCTTTGTAATCGAAGTGTTCCTATAAACATTTGTCCGATTTTAAAATATTAAGAAGCTACGGTCGCTTGAAGCTTAAAATAGAAAGTTCAATATTACTACAACGTATGAAATAAAATCATAAAAACACATTACCCGGTAAAATTAATGTATAATTTTAACTTATAAAAATGACTTTAATGTACACTGAACTGTGCTTAATGTAGGCATTCCAAAATTCTGCCCTCTGCCGCAACGCAACTTGATGCTCGAGTGTGAATAGCGAATGCGAAAATCCAGTGAGAGGCCTGCAATTTTGTGGTCACTCGTCAGTTCCTTATGCGCACGTGGCTTATCGTAACGCAGCATGATTTTTGCACGGTTCGTTGAAGTGCGTTTACGAAAATAAAATAAAAAAACACACACCACAACAACTTTTAAGTATAGGACCCACGTTGATAGGATTTTCTATTGCAAAGATCTAGCAAAGCATTTCCTATAGAAATGGCCACAACTCATGAAACACCCTGTATAATCAGTTATACAACAAAAAGCTTAAGCAAAATCCTAACCTACAACGTTCTCGAATTTGCTGTGGACAGTAAATATTTATGTAACATAGAGGCTAACAGAGTGTTATCATCCAGAATTTCTAGAACATTTTCAGAAGCGTCTTTACAAGAATTGTAAGTAATATGCACGGAACCAATTAAAGTATTTCATAACATTACCTCGTTATCCGTCTTTCATAACATTCCCCTTGGCGTAAGCGTACTATATAACCTTGCAGATTACATTATACATACATAAATATATGGGACGTTAATACTGAGTAAAATGCCAGAGTAACTCACAAATACTCTTTACTAAGAAAAATTGCCCTATACAAATTACCTTCTACGAGAATATTCTAGTCAATTATATAGCAATAGAACACTGGATTTCTCCTCTGTACAAGAATATTGACTGTGTACTCCCTATGATGGTAGACAGACTATATCCAAGTGTTCTTTACTTCCACATGTAACACTGTTTCATAGTACACGATTAAGTGTAATTGAATTTATTGCTGTAAGAAAGACATGACTTTCTTTACGTCAGTTCATACGAAACCCACAAATGGCCAACAGCATTATGATTAGACCAAACTGTACAGAATAAGACCAAGTCTGTCAGAAATATGGCAATGCGAATAGAAATTCAGTTACGCTCCCAAGTGACGTATGCACTTCAATCGATATTCACGAAACTCACAATCACTCAATAAATGTTTGCGAACGTATCTTGTAGGTTCGAGTTTCGAATCCCCACACGGGAGAGAGATTTCTATTTCTGAAAACGTCCAGAATGTGTCTGGGGTTCTCTCCAGCGTCATATTCAAAGTACAGGGGGTCCTTTCACAGCTGTAAAGCAGACAGGGCGTGACGGTGACCACTTACTTCAATCTACAGCCGAAGTTTAGAATAAGTGGAGGTATACATCTTCTCCCCCACACATTTTCATGGCAAATGAAAGGGACTTTACGTTGCTTTTAGATTTTATCTCATGGAGCTGACTGTATCCAAATCATGAAAAAAGGAAAAATATCCAGACAAAATTTAAATTAGTCTTTAAGGAAAGTCCAACCTCCCGAAAGTCGTAAATGCTTAATGGCATTACGTGGAGGTATCGTATGTTAAGTTTCGTTTAAATCGGTCAAGAAATGTGGAAACAAGCGCGGATATTTTTAAGCCTCTCTGTTTATGGCGGTTGGTGCTTGCTCGACACTCTTTTCGTAAATAACAGCTACAGCAAATTTCATGAAATTCTGACCGAACGTTTGGTCCCCGATAGGAGGGACGGCCGGACGTAAGTGACCTTCACCGAAGACTTTTAACATCTTACTTACTGAAGAAATCTGACATCGGACACTTTTCTTCTAGTCATACATGTAACTGAGACAGATAAGAAGTATAATAGGAAGCACATACCGCTGTGATACAGTCTTCTGGCAGCTGCTGGAGACTTTCCATGGCGGGAGAAAAAAAGACGGCTCGAAGCAGGTTGTGAACCTGAGACCTCGTTACTGCGAATGATTCTTCTGAGTGCACAGGCCTAATTAAATCGAATGTGCAGCCTTTGAAATTGATTTCATTTAAACACACGTGTCAATTCAAATTGAACACACTATTGTCGGTAGGTGAGGAGTAATTTGAATATTAGTGCAAATGTCAACAAACATCACCACAGGATTTCTATGAAATTTCCAACTACTATTTTAGAACTAGCCGTATTTCTGGAGCCATTTGATGCGTTACAAACACATAACTTAAATTTCAAGGTGTTACATCCCCACTGTGTTTTCATTTACAGATAGACTTCTTTTTCCAAGTAATCATACACAAGTCACAAGTTTTTTTTTATCTCCCAATATCATTGCAGTCTGTCCGAGGACATTCAGCAATCGTGTTTGACGTCACTATTAATGGCATGGAGGAAATACATCCAGTGATACATCCAGTGATACATCTCCTATTTTAAACTCAATCACAATTGATTGGGTGTCGTTCCTCATTCATGAGGTTTAGATATCACAAACAACGACGCACCACAGAGGGTAGGACTCCTCTGGACGAGTGATCAGCTCGTCGCAGAAACCTCTACCTGACGACAACGCACAGTACTCACAATAGACAGACATCCATGCCCACGGAGAGATTCGAACCCACAATCCCTGCAGGCGAGCGGTCGTAGAACGCGCGGCCACTGGGGCCGGCTACAATACAAGGTAAAACAGGCCGTGTACAGCGACTTGTATATGACTGTTTGGAAAAGGAAATATATCCGTAAATCACTGAGCGTCCTTGAGAAAACATCTCATCTAATCTTACAACTGTAAATAAATACGGAGGTATTAAATGTAATTCAACGGGACAATATTCGAATGATTAAATACATCCACACATTCGGAAACACAACGCACTACATCAGAAAGAGGAGCCTCGAAATGTGCATTTGAAGCAGTGTTAAGTCGGTTAGAGTACATATCTAAGTGCGATAACAATTAAGATTTTGATGCTTTGGTGACCGTACATCTCAGTATAATCTTAGTAATTAACCAACTTAATGCACAAATTCTTCTTTTATAATAAGTTTATTATATGCCCCTATATGTTTCTCGCACATAGTGTTAGAAGCATGTAGAGGCATATAATAAACTTATTATAAAACAAGAATTTGTGCATTAAGTTGGTTAATTACTAAGAAGAATTAAGATGCTACAGACATTTGCAATTTACGTTAGAAATATACTACGCGTGCGTCTCTTGCACTGAGACGCACAGCGAATTGACAGCGGCCTTCCTTCTCGGAATTTCTGATAGCCCTTTTTCACTAGCTAGTATTCCTGTGTTTTAATATCTTAACTTGTCTCGGTCTCTAACGGCCCCATAAATTGAGCTCCTTATATACACAGAAAAAAGAAAAAGAAGGGAAAATAATCTGGGGAGATTCTTCATTTAGAGAACTTCAAACGAAGTTTTTAAAAGGGTAGTGTGCTTTATCATGCTGGAAGGCTTCAACTTCATCTCCCCCCACCTTAGGAAAATCGAATAAACCGAATGTCACAAGATATCTGTTCTTTTAAAAGACAGGTAAGCGAGGAAAGATATTAACTCAAATTTGAAATATGTGTTGTCAGACCAGATTTTTACATTCAGTTGTTTATCATGACTACGAATCTATGTCACTCTGACATGCCTAAAATATTTTGTAGATAATCTGCATATTTTTTCGCCTATAAGTAAAACGTCTTAATTCACAGCCATAATATCTATCAGAAAAATCTCTTTGGTTTGACTTCATATTCAGCGTGCTGTAAGGCAGAGAGACTATGCCAGTATACCAGTATATCAGTATACCAGTATACCAGTATGCCAGTATGCCAGTATACCAGTATGCCAGTATACCAGTATGCCAGTATGCCAGTATACCAGTATAACAGTATAACAGTATGCCAGTATACCAGTATGCCAGTATGCCAGTATACCAGTATGCCAGTATACCAGTATACCAGTTGTCGAAACTCACTTTCCAGTAACGTTATTAGTAGCAGCTGTTATTTACACACGCCAGTGCTGTACCCAGAAACTTAAATTCTGTACAATGTTCATACATCTACAGCAATTAGTTCAATTTGCTACTTTCTAACAATGTTTTTTCTTGTTACAGTTTGTTTATGCTCTTTATATTGTCCCTAATAAACGTATATGATCATCACACACATACAGGCATATAGTTTAAGCATTTATTTACATTCATCTCCTGTTCTTTTTCTCTTGTGATAACATATTCTGGGGCAGAATTAAGAATCAGTGGACATAAAATACTCTTATTATATCTGCTATGAAATAGAAAAGAAACACAAATTTTAGAACACGGGCTGTAACAG
>Ga0123354_10004919_pt1 | contig 19178 bp, 12 predicted proteins | sample TergutLab28metaG_2_FD_97872 | JGI IMG/M metagenome (GOLD analysis project Ga0123354, IMG submission 97872) | Labiotermes labralis P4 segment gut microbial communities from Petit-Saut dam, French Guiana - Lab288 P4 | ecosystem: Host-associated > Arthropoda: Insects > Digestive system > Gut ...
GTTATTTCAGTGGTAAAGCAATCACACTGAAAGCAAGAATTCTCAGCCCAATTCCCAGCCAAAATGATCAAACTTTTAAGTGGGACTAATAATAGTTGACAGCTTTCCAGTTACTAACACTAAAGTAAATGCACATAATGTGAACGAAAATTCACACGAGTGTAACCATGTCAGGAAAAACAATGGCAAATTTAAATTCACAAATTATTACATTTATCATCACCACATAACAGGATAATAAAATCAATGCTGATAAGATACACTTAACCACTGCATACAAAAATATCAGATGACCAACCTGTGTTTCAAACCCAGAGAGCAGTAGGAAAAATACCTTTCCTTTCAAAGTTTAAATTAAGTACACCCAAAACTTTTATACATATTCTGTGTTATACTTTGACAACACCATGCCGAATACAGAGGATAGGTGGACAGGCAGTGTACCTACATTAACTCTATTTCTTCATAAAATATGAACTCAGACAGAACTTCCTATTTCACGTACACATAATCATCACAGATAGGACATGCCATTATTTATGGCTTTCCCATGTATGCAACATAAAAGTCCCATAGTTACTAAAGAAATGTGACTGTGAATTCTGTGTCCTATATCATTGCTTTCCAACTAATGGTCCATGGCTTACTTCATGCTCATATGCAAAGTAAACTTCACATACTTCCTCCCCCCATCCCCAACAAACACACACACACTTTTTTTGAAGAAGATAAAAAAAGAACAAAGAAAATAGTATTTCACACCTAGAAACTTAATTTTTGTTCTCTTTAACAAATGAATAGTCTCCCACTCAAATTTTGTGGCCCCTTTCACAGGTCTCATTAAGTAAGCCAATCATGTTTATGAAGAAACCTTCTCCGACTACCAGCCGAGTCAATTTGAAATACAAGTCCATTTCACAGACCAGTTGTTTCTATCAGAGATGACGAAGGAGTAATAAACATTAATCCATACATTCAACTTATGATCCAAATTGATGTAGCCGACTGCCTGAGCTTTTACTATATTTCATTAACTGCACAGCATTCATTTTACACAGATATGGTTAACATTTCTTTCTGTTAAATACTAACATGGCAAAATGGAACACCTCTCAAATATATTTTAAAAATCAGTCATACACAACATATAATGCTAGTGACAGATACATGCTTGACTAGCTACAATTATTTTGGGGTGACACATCCCATTTGTATTACCTGTAGGAACACTCACATGGCAGCACATCTCCTTCCTCTGTCACACCACATATTCAGTGGCTGTTTCTCCTCACAACTCTCTCTCTAACTCCAGTCTCTGGTCCATGCTCCAAACCAAGCACTGCTTTCCATCACAGCCAAGCCAAGCCAGCTTTTAAGACTTTAATAAACATTATATATATGTTGGTACTGTAGTTGTCTCTCCATACAACCCCACAGTACTTCAATATATAAATTTTCAAGTATGACTAATTTTTAAAATAACTGTTAAAACCGATAACACAATGAGGATATGTCACTTCAAAATAACCGGGAAAATTCTTGATGTACATATTTCATGTGTCTTGCATTAAGACTAAATTGCAAGAGTTCAATATAGTTGTACTAAATTACCAGTGTTAAACATAGTTGTTTATAAAATCTCTACAGTTGTAATACCAAATTATACTGTAAATGAACTTGCTTATATATAGGGACATTACTTTATCTGACAGCCACTGCACCTAGTCACTTCATGCTGATTTGCTGAACTTATGAAAACCCCTCATAACTTCAACGTACAATAAAAAATATTAGTTAGATGTGACATGCTGAGGGAAAACATTTCCTGCACCTACTTTATATATGGCGAGTGAAACCCTAATATCAACTGTAATACACCGCACTAAAATGCATGCCCCTCCCTTCATAGCAAACTGGACTTGCAGCCAGCACTGTACAGCATGCAGAATGGTCTGAGCAAAGAGTGGATGTTGTCAAATACAATAATGTTCTTGTATATATAACAGAAAAATTTAGATCATTTGTGCTACACAAGCAGATGAGGAACTTATCCCTGGGGAAAACCACTGCTGCTTTACCAGTTTATATACCAAACAAGGTCAGGAACCACTGCCCTGTATAAGCATAAACTACATACAGAGTACTATAATGCCTGTCTGTCAAACAAATGCATGGGACTGTGTACATAAGTTGACAAGCATGGTCAGATTGTACGAACAGCTTTTCCCTGCCTTCTCATCCCTCATAAATCCAAATACTGGTTAAGACAAAGACTATGAATCTTACAGAACACCACAGTCTCTGTTCACACAGGATATAGAGCAGACACGAATTAACTATACACCTGGGAGACTAAACATGTGCTACCACGCTGGTACACAGGACACTTCTGTCCTCATCCTAACTGGTCTTTATTTCAAACTCTAACACTAAGGTGTTACTAAGGTCAGGTATTTTCATTTGCAGGAACCACATGTATTAAGAGATAACTACTCCATTTCTTATGCCACAAATCTGCAAGTATTGCTCCTCCCATTTTATAAGCGTTAAAACACTTTTATAAAATGTGAACTATTCCAAAACAGTTCAAGTTAGTTACACATATAAATCTAAGATTACATATTCTGTTTCATAATGGTAAAGAAGTGTTACTCAAGTGAGCTTATCTTCCCCTATTTCTCACTTTGTGTCATTAGACTCTATTCCAAAATGAACTTTCAAATATTCAAAATGTAACAGTACTCCTTCCATGCAGAGAATGTCCACAAACTAAGACAATTTTCATACTAAACAGGCTATATTACCATACCGTACCCAAACATAACCCACTAGGTGACTATAAAAATATACAGAATTTGTGTCATCCTATGAACCTTGTGAGAGCAGACATACAGACCATTCCACCACCACACTCACTGTGTGCATTTGTGGCATCAAATATTTGGACCTACTAACTGTAAATTTTGTGGGGCAACTGACTCAATTCTGCATAAACATCATGCTGCTATCACCTAACATAAACAATGCTCAATAATTCTTGCACCACACTTTATAGTCCTTCTGCAAACCTAGCAGTGATTATTTTATGTAATAATCCCACTCATGCACCAATATATGTTAACACCACTTATTCACACTGTCACTCTCCTACAAATTTCAAACAGCAAGGGGCCATCCTCAAGGAATACTGATACATTTCGTGAGGAGGATCAACAAAATATGCATCCAGATGCAAATGTCAGATTAAACAGCAGCGTGTTGTACTCGTATGTTGCGTGACAGTTGATGACTGCCACGCAACATCAAACATGCTGCTCCTTAATCTGACATTTACATCTGAACACAGTTGCAAGTTTGACAACTGCCACATAACATACAATATGCTGCTCTTCAATCTGATATGAACACCTGGACATGTATTTTGTTGATCCTGCTCATGAAATGTATCGGTACTCCCTGACGATGGCCCCTTGTGGGCTGAAAGATGCAGGGGTGTAACAGTGTGAGTACATACACTCTGTGGATCCGTGTGTCATGGAGACAGTAAAGGTAAAGCAGTCCCATTACAGGCCTGGACAGGCCCAGAGAGTTCCAGGAAGTTAAGGTTCCCAGATTTCGTGAAAACAGCAGAGGATGGTGGTAGGTTGTCGGCCTTACGCACCGGCTGCCTTTACCCCCCGGAAATACTCCTGGTACTCATTTCTGCTAGAGGTTGAGTCGACCCCAGGGCCATAGTGCGATCGGAAGTATTTATGTCAATGAAAAATCCCCTGACACCAGCTGGGATCGAACCAGCGACCTTCAGATTTGTAGCACAGCACCTTAACCACTGTGCTACCGTGGTCCCGTCATGGAGACAGTAGGACATGGAAAATGTCACAAATAGACAAAAATACAAAATCACAGTGTAAAATACTACAAATATTTTACAAAAACAGTATTATAAATCATTTTTACACACAAAAAATTATCCGCATACTACAGGAGCGTGTATGTAGGTATTTTCTTAACGCTGCTTTAAATTTTGCCATGTCATTCTTGAGGTTTGTCATACTAGGTGGTAAATTGCTGAAAATTTGTATGCCAGCATAGAATGTACTTTTTTGAAAACAAGATAGGTTAGCATTTTGTCTATGAAGATGATGCTTATTCCTTGTATTAATATTGTGTACAGATGAATTTATTTTAAAAATTTCCTGATTATTGATAATGAAGATCATTAATGGACATATATATTGGCATGCAACAGGTAGAATCTAATTGTTTAAATAGACTACTAAATGAGGTTCTGGGTTGTGCACCAGCCATAATTCTGACAATTTTCTTTTGTAACATAAAAAATCTTCCCACTGTTGGAAGAGTTACTGCAAAAAATTATTCCATAATTTATAATGGAATGAAAGAAAACGTAGTAAATTAATTTGAGTGTTAATGTTACTGATATGGACCATCGACCTAACAGTATAATATTCTCCACTATGCTTAGGAATCATTTACTCAGTATGGTTTTTCCAAGTCATACGGTAATCAATTTGTAAACCAAGAAATTTTGCGTTCATAGTTTCTTCTATATACTTTTCTTCGTAACCAATATGGAATGTAATGTAATGTAGCATGTGATAAATTATTTGTTATGAATTTCATTACATTTGTATTATATAAATTTAATACTAAATTATTGGCAGCACATCATAAATAATCATACACGAGAAAACTAAAGTGGTATTAACATATATTAGTACAATAGTTGGATTTTTATATAAAATAGTGACATCAGCATGGATATGAACAAGATAAAGATAGATGCGAATGTTCTATTCAAAGGAAGAGTAAATACAAATAGTGTGTACCAAAATGCACAAGCAATTCAGTACCATGATATATGTAAATAGTATAACCTGAGAAATAAAGGTACATGTAGGAAAGACACATATTGCAAACAGCAAAATGTGACTGTGTAAAACCTCCTGAACTGGGTTTGGACAGTTCACCAAACAGTGAACATGTAGCCTATATGGACTTCCCTCTACCCCAAGCTTACATGATGGTATACTGATGGGGAAAAAAAGGCTGATAACTGGCAAGACATGTCATGTGACTTTGGTCTTAACAAACTAAAACTGAAAAGAGGCAACATATATAAATGTAAAAGTAAACATGGAAGTGTTGTGGACTACAACATAAATAAGGATTCTGAAAATATGTCAAATTAAATGACAAACAGATACTTGATAACATCATTTTTATTAACCAACATTTGTGCGCTATAACAGTATATACCAAATCACAAACTAATTTCTGCTCCAATGCATTTTGGCATTTACTGATGCCATATTTAGGGAGTCAGTCTACTGTAATTCTCTTCTCAACACATCTAGAGAGTGATTCCACAAGCAGTGCAGAGTAACTATACACACTTACTAACCATCCCTTGTAAGACAGTACTTTAAAATCAAAGATGCCAACTGTAAAATACCACTGAAGATCTCCTGTCATATAATCATAATGTTCATCATCCCCGTTGTGTTCAATGAACTAATAGAGAGGAGTGTATGTCCTAGTCTAACACAACTTTATTTTATTTGATGGTAGAGGTGTATTTACATTTACTACCTAAGGTACAGCTACGTGTTTCGGCTCTTGATAATAGCCATTTTCAGGTTGTACATGAATCCTTAGAAAGTAGTTATACAAGATTTAATATAGGCTGTGTACAGTGGGGATGTGGGAGATCCTAAATGCCGCCATATTCAGAAAACCCACATTCACGGACACCATCATACCTCTCACATCCAACCACCCCACGCAACACAAATACGCTACCGTTAGATACCTGTACAACAGACTCAACTCCTACAACCTAAACCAACAAGAACTCAACATAATACATAACATCCTACATAACAACTCCATCCCAGTAAAACAGCACAAACCCCCAACCCCCAACCAAGACAAACAAATATCTACCCACACCACACAAAAATGGGCTAGCTTCACATATATTGGTAAGGAAACTTCTTACATCACAAATATTTTCAAATGTATGGACCTCAAAATCACATTCTGCACCACCCACACATTAGCCAACCTACTTCACACAAAAACTATGCCCATGACAAATACTCCCGTTCAGGCATATACAAACTAACTTGCCCCGACTGCCACAAAGCGTACGTTGGCCAGACAGGAAGACAATTCTCCACCCACTACAAAGAACACAAGACAGCATGGTGCAAAAATAGCAATACCTCCAATTTTGCTAAACACCTGATAGAGGAAGCCCATTCATTTGGCCCCATGAACAAGATCATGGAAATTATACACTGCCACAAAAAAGGAGCACACCTCAATACAATAGAGAAATTCCATATCCACACTGAATTTGCTAAAAAGAACCACCTCAATGACCCCCAGACAGTACTCTCTAACGCCATCTTTGACACCCTCATAAAGGCCCGACCGACCATTAAACCCAGCTACTGCCCAACCCCCAACCCCCCTTACTCGACTGTAGACATTCCTAAGCACCCCAATAGAAAGGACACGAAATATAACAGCACTCCGTTTTCCATCCTTGGGACCGCAGGCAGCCCATAACTAACACAGAGGTTGGAAACACTCTGCACTGGCTCGTAATCACCACATATTCACAGACACCGACTATTATCAATGATATTCAGTTACACACAGACCATGTCCGCACAAGAAGAATAAGTTCACCAACAAAGGATTGTGCTCATCTACTCACCCAAATTCTTTAATCCGGAGGGACGACCCATTATAGCATGTGCTACACAGCACAACGCACACACTACGACCCAAAACTGTAAGTAAATCTGCCATTTATACAAGTACATATATGTAGACAATATTTTAAATACATCGACTAAAAATGATTATCCTATATCCTCCACAGGTAGAACCACACTAGGTATGGCTCATTCTAACACGTTCCGAGGAACCAGCTGACCAATAACACACAGCGGTGCATCAAAGGATGGTCCTCCTGCCCCACTCAATGTCCAGCTATAACTCACACATAGACTGTGAACCTTCTGAAGCCCTTCACTCAACTGTAACATATAACTCAGCATAATGAGAAGAACAACATTAAGCCAAACACTTTAGTACTACCTTGCGGCACCTTATTTTAGTTTTAGTCTACCTGTTAGTTTTTAGTCAATGTACCTATTACAAAAACTAAAAATTCCATAATCTTGTATATTGTAGCACAGTACATATGTATAGGACAAGTATTTAGTGTACATATATGATAACATAGACCTAACTACTATTAACTCAAATATACATAATAGCAGTTACACCATGTACCCACCCCCCAACCTCCATGAAACATACGAGATCTCGTGCCCACCTCATCTCCCACATCCCCACTGTACACAGTCCATATTAAATCTTGTATAACTACTTTCTAAGGATTCAAGTACAACCTGAAGATGGTTATTATCAAGAGCCGAAACATGTAGTTGTACCTTAGGTAGTAAATGTAAATACACCTCTACCACAAAATAAAATAAAGTTGTGTTAGACTAGGACATACACTCCACTCTATTAGTTCCGTCATATGTATGTCTAGTTACTGATAAACATACACTGTCAACCACAATAAATTTTATTCTTGCTACATGTTTCGGTCATACTGACCATCCTCAGGCATTAAATACATATTTAATACTCAAACTAAACTGCATACATATAGAATTTGTGAGATCTCACAAACTGTACAAGTCATATAAGTCAACAAGACTAATAAAATTTGTTGTGGTTGACAGTATACGTTCATCAGTGCTTAACGTGATGTACTACAACAGGATAAATTATTAAAAAAAAGTCTATAGCAAAACAACTAAAAGTTAAAATATTGTAAAATCACTTAATATCACTGATGATGGATCACGTGCATGTGGAAAATGTGGATGCAATGGCATCCATACCAATATCATCAAATGTGTGTGTGGGTGTGGAGACCATACACAATCCCGAACAAGTAATAACAACACAAAATTAACAAGACTGCACACACTGCAGGATTGTATATGGCCTCCCCCCCCCCCACACACACACACACACCTAAATGGTATTAATATAGATGCCACAGCATCCACATTTTCCACATGCACCTCACTAATTCAACATCAATGACAGTGACTTTACATGTTTTAACTTTTAAGCATTTTATTAGACATACATATGACTGAAGATCTGCAAGTTTTAAAGTTGTGCATCTGTGATTTAAAACCTCATTCTTATAACAGATGGTAAATAAGTGCTTATAGTTACACCATGCCACTTATAAAATCAGTCTCTAGATGTGTTGATAATTACAGTTAACCGACTCCCTGAAAATGGCATCAATAGATGCCGAAATGCGATGGAGCAGAAATTAGTGTGTGATTTGGTATACACGGTTGTAGGGCATGAAAATTGGTTAATACAAGTGATGTTAGAGAAAAAATGCATGGTACATACGACATGAAAACTGATACTTGAAAAGTTACCACAGCTGGAAATAAGGAGGAAGAAAAAACTTTTAACCTCCTAAACCTCAAAGGGCATGCCATAGAAAATTCTGAGTGCAACTCAGGGGAGCATCCAGGAGTAGGGACCACAGCCTGACAGCACCCCCCCTCACCACCATCAAAATTTAGAACACACGTATTTTGTAGACACGATGGCATTGAATGTTTTATGTGATTTACCCTTTAGCCGAAATTGTCCACTGAAATCGGCTCATGACTGGTACACTGGAATTTAGGAAAATAAAATTAAAATGTAGCATCCTTTATATGAAATTAAAAAAAAAGACAAGATTAAACCTTGTGATTTAAATTAGGTCAGTTCATCACTGTACAGTGTTATGGTACAGTGACACTTATGACATGATTTTGTAACATTTTTTTAACCAAACATGCATTATACATAGCCTCATGGTCAGTACTCTTCCCCCCCCAAGTGAAAAATATCAGCTGTACACCTGCTGAAACAGGTGTGGAACCTACTGTACGGAAGAATATACAAAGCCAGACACAAAAGAACAACATACCTGCCATAGCAAACTGCTGGCTTGGCAGTGAACCACAAAGAGCACTGGCCCATGTAAGGAAATATTTATGTTGCATGTTCCAACTGGAACAAAAAAGCACATACATCTTATCAATATGAAAACGAATCTTACATCGTATCACCTGAATCCAAATTTGTGAAAACACTACCTGCTTCTGGGAAAACAACAGCCAATAACAGTGATAATGTGAGAAACTCAGAAATGTGCAATTTTGTGTTTGTCTTACAACAAGTTGCCTGGAAAATAAATTACACATATAACATTTTCAGAGATTTTCCAGTACTGTCATTTGTCAGAATGGTTCCAACACAATTTAACTTTTAGGTGACTTGGGTGGGCACTTAAATTTTGGCACAAAGGTCATGAAAAGTGTGAGTCTGATGTGAACAGAGAAAAATAAATCTGTGAAATAAACAGCATTTTGTGGAAAGTAAAATGGAGATTTTGCAGCATGTCTTAAAAATGCAGTAAATTTCCTTGTTGCCTAAATATATAAAATAGGTTTCTAAGGGTTTATTCCTTTCTGTTTTCACATATGCAAATTCAGGCTTTCAAGATTTTAATCATCAAACTTTGTGCAAAATTACATTGTAAAAATATTCATGTAACATCTGCTAGCTGTGTCTATTAATTAAGCTGTCAGCTTTGGTAGATCAACAATGCCATTTTCTCTACTACAGTATACAACTTTCTCAATTCTGACAGATGCTTCCGAGACAAAAAATTATCTAGCTGCCTGTATGCAATAGGAAGAAGTGGGTTAAGACACTTCCTCTTTTATATTTTTATCACTAGTAGTATTTATGAAATCCAGTTTAAAAAAAAAAGGACAGATCACTAATAAAATGCCATTACTAAATGAGACCCCAGACACTCGGATGAAGGACTTAAGTTTGATATGATGGCCAATGATACAATGAATACATGGTACGTGTTGTTACAAAAATTAACATCAGGTTTCAGGTGGCAGGCTGGTAAAACACTGCCACATGCCGTGCAGGCTGTTACAAGATACACACTGACTGGTCCATTCATTCTTTCAAGGCTACAATAAACTGAAGGATTTCATCAGACATATTACAATTTTACACTGACACACAAGCAAGGGCCCTCATTGTACAGTATTCCTCCAACATCCTTCTCCTCCACCCTGGGTCACAGGCACACAATTTTCTGAATTACATGTTTCCTGGAAGGTGGACTGACCAGAAGCGACCAACATTTTGACATATCCCTTGAAGGCTATAATGTGTAACAGCCAAATAAGAACAGCATGTCCAATTATTATAAAGATAATGGCAATTTTCCATGATTTTTTAATGCAACTTTGGAAAGTATGAAATCAACAAAACCTGTGTCTCAGAGCACTGTAAAGAAGACATGAACAAAAGAGCTGTAATCCACAAATTATCAACTTCAGTCACAATAAATTACTTACAATAACTATAACAAACAATATTTCTCATTAATTACAAGATCATACTGACTAGATTTTCTGAGACACAATTATGTTGAATAATATCAGATGAGACTTGTAACTCACACATTTTCTTTTTTAAAATCCAGCTTTGTATAAATATCTGGGACAGTTCAAAAAACATCTTTGTACACCACTGCTACCAAAACAGTACAGTCATATATTAGGCACTTCAATTTTTCTCATTCTGTTGTCGGGTGCCAATATATGAAAAAACGTACATTACAAGTTTCAATATATGATTCAGATACACACACATTAAACAGTATGACACACTGCCATAGTGCACAGTAGATTCAGTTCAAACAACAAACACCTTCCACTCATCTACTGCCAAAAATGAGAGTTAAACTTAAAGCATGGGCATACTCTAGTGCTACAGTTGCTCATCTGTCAAAGTACCTTGTCTTATTGGAATAAATGAAATCCAATTCCCATACATTCTTCACTTATCACATTACAAGGTTTGAGGAATCAAAATATGTACAGATAATTTACACTGTATGTACACTTAATACCAAAAATGCCAATTTAAACTTTTGTCTTTATCTTCATTACATGGCTGCATGGCTGACATGCAGGTAAATATCAACCAAAAAATGTATTAGAGAAATGTTAAACATTATGGTGTCAGCAGAAATATGAAGAAAACTGCATGACTGCATAACTTGTACTGTTCACCAACTATCATTAATACAAAGATGAGACAGATTGAGCATGCAGCATGTACATGAAACAAACTCCTCAAAAGACCTACCTGTAGATGTAAAATAGATCTAAAATAAGGACAGAGTAAGGGTGGGCTGAATTTATCAGTCTTATGATAAGATCCAACAGTGGGCTTCTATCAGAATGGTAATGAACCTTTGGGTTCCATAAAAGGCAGACAATTCTAATTCATCTGAGTGAACACCACCTTCTAAGATATGACCCCACCAGTTAGCTAACATCACTATTCTACTAAATATTAAGTTAAAGCAACTGAAAGCAAGATGACATATTGGCAATTATTTGAGATACTTCAGCTAACATAATTAATCAACCTTTCATCAATTCAGGCAAAGAAATTAACAAAGAAACAGGTATAATGAGATGATAAAAGCTGCACTAGCAGGTGAGGTCCATTCACCAATAGCACCACACAGACAATCTTGCAACTACAATGTTAGTATGTTACTTATCAGTTAGATAATAAAAGAACAACAATCTTATGGACACTATGAAATGTACAGCAGTAATGCATCCAACCATAATAAAAAAATTCAGAGATTCTTATCACACTTTTACAGATGCCTTTACACAAAATTAACCATACTCAACACGAATTAGGTTACTTCATGCTGTCCATTATCACAGTTAATTGTGATCACATGTAATAACCTCATCTAGTTCATCAATCCTTAACTCCCACAAACATATTGAGTAATTAACCATTTTTTATCACATGTTACAGGTATTCCTACTCTTTTGGTGGCTCAGGTGGAGGTGCTTTGCAAAAGCAGTAAGGACGTAAATGATGCTGTGTGTGTTCTATACAATGTGCAGCTGATCCATAACGGTTGATCCGGCTCACATCCGAGATCTGCAAATTAGAACACCATGAATTTCATCAAGCTTAACCCTTTAAACCCTAGTGTTTAGTATAGGTTTAACTTTTAACAAAAAACTCTGCTTTTTTCCCACACAGTGCATGTGCTCCCTATGACTCTCACAATAAACAACAAGTCTTTCCTTGTACAGCTTTAACCAAATGGTCTTTCCAATGGAAACACAGGGTGTTCTCTGTGAAAATAACTGAATTTTAATTTTTGACTTCAAACGATTAATTATGGAACTGACCCAATATCAACCAATAATAAAGTGATGTATTTTGAATCCCTACACTAGATTACACAAATCAATGAACACACGAAGCTCAATCACTGTGTTCTGAAACAGAACTTCTAGCAGTGCTGTACTTTGTGGTCACCACATGTATTCAAGTGCACCAGTCATACTGAGTGTGACATGTTGCACAGTCAGTCTGTGAGACTCAGATCACACATCTGGATGTAAAGCTTTGACAGTACTTTTAAACAGCCAGTTAAAATATGAAAGAAACTAAATTAACATCAGGAAGAAATAGGACATGTTGCATGCATGAGACAATGAGCAATGCACAGTAAGAAACCCCAAAGAGAAGAGACCACAGATGAGAACTTAGCACGGGTGGGAAGATATTAATTATATCTTTAAAAAAAAAAAGATGTAGAATGGATTCAACTGGAACAGGATAGGTTTCAGTGGCATGCTCTTGTGAACACAAGCAACAATCCTCTGAGTTCTATGAAGGATACAGAATTTCTTGGCCAGCTGACTACTAGCTTCTCATGAAAAATACTACCTTATCAATTCTGTTAGTAAAGCATCCTACAGAAGGTACAAGAAGTTCAGTTTAATTCAATTCATGTTCATTAACGTGCCAAGTAAACAGCCAAATGACTAATTACAGAAACAGTACATCATACAAACATAAATAATAAAGAACAATAAACAGGGTAAATATGAAATCTACACATACAAAACATATGTCAGAAAATTTAAATAATTTATTAGCATACCTTATAATATGAAACTAATAATCAAAACAGATTGAGTATTATAATTTGCCTTTTCAAGATACCTAAATCCCTACAGACTGCCAAAAATAGACCTATTATAACTTCAACTAAAACCCATGTTAGCTAAATAATTCAAATTATAACTCAGGTTAAACGTGCTTCTGTGTTACAATATTATTCAAAATCTAATTCAGTGACTAAATATATGTCTACCTTCTAAAGTTCAAAGTCAGTAATAAAAATTCAATGTAAAACTAGCACAATATATACAAAATTAAAAAAATCCAATATATATATATATATATAACATACTTACAGGTTAGATTTCATATAAGAACAGAAGTTTAGACAGTTTATGAAATAATGCAGTAGTAATACAATTAATTATATTTACTGAGACTGAATGTCCAACGAGATTATTGCTATCACCATTGATGGCAGTTGCTGCCAAAGCATATCAAGCAGGACAGTTTCAAAATTTAAATTCAAAATGAAGCAAGCTAAAGTCTCTAAAATTTAGATTTGGCATCCCCAAGATAATAATGCTATAACAGATCACCATACCCCATCATTTGAAATCACAGTTTCAAATAATACAAATTGCTTTTCAACAAATAAAAGAAAAAAAGTGTAACTACAGCAAATGTGGCTTGTCTTACTTTAACAGTAAAGCTGCTGTACGTGACATCATACTTCATTGAAACTTCAAACAAGCCACCACCCGGCCTTGTTGAGACTTTCAGTTGGTATACTTCCTGTGTCACTACTGTATGTGCCGATAAGTCAGCCACAAATCCATCAATGTCGGCGTTCTTGTGAAATCTCAGAAGTCCTTCACTGGGTACCAACTTTGCTGCCCACTGAATACGTTCCAGTTGCAGTTCAGCACAAGCATTACGGTGTGACTCTGTCAGCCTGTCAAGAACAAGAACAAAACCCACAGAATATGGGCACAAATTAGTACGTGTTAGACACTGCTATGAAAATAGATCATACCACATTCCAGATATAAGTAAAGAGTCAGCAGTTAAACATGTTCACATACAGTTCACCCAGACTCTCTGTCAGTTAACAAAATGAGTTAGTGATGTCAGCTATATTACCAATTCTCCAACAAAAATATGACAAAAGATTTCAAGTGAAACTATGTTTCATTCAACAGCTCTGAGTACATCAAGATAAGCAGTAAATACTGAAACATGAAAATTCCAAGCACCTGGCATGACAATATAATATATCTGTGACACATTTTACTACAATGGGCAGAATCAGAAATATACAACTAGCTACACTCATTCATAATTGTGGCACAAGACAGAGGTACAGAAGTAAATGATAGACTTCACTCTCTGACTACTTTAGCCCCAGGGAAAGAACCCCTGTACCTATTGAAGAAAATGATGGGATGGGCCCTAGAGACGGTCTAGACATTTTTGAGAACATAAAAATTTCCTGTTCCTGCTGGGATTCAAACCCCATTTCACCCAGACTGTACCATAGTTATGATACAAAGTATGCTGTCCCAGCCTTCCCCAGAAGCACACGAGTGTATTAACTAACTGTTAAGTTTTCTGGATTACAATACTGATGCATATGGTAATATTTTGTAATGTTGTATGGTAATACTAGTTAATGCAATTCCTATGCCATACTTATCAAACTGTTTCATTACTTTATACTGTGATACTGAAAAGAAGAAACAATCACATCCTGTGCAAAGAACAAACACTTCTACTAGGTTTTTTGACATTCTGAGGACCATGCATTGAGATATATTCTTATAATGAAACCAATGAGAAGCACTAATTTCTCAAATTTATTTTTGGAATAGGACTCTACATGTTTTGGACAGTATGTCTGTCCATCACCAAGAGTCTAGCACTGTACACACAGCAACAGGTATAGGTCATACAGGTTATGCTGACTGCTTGTTAGCGGGATCAGGATGGAACTCAGTGCCATCCTGATCCCGCTAGCAAGCAGTCAACATAACCTCTATGACCTATACCTATTGCTGTGTGTACAGTGCTAGACTTGTGATGATGGACAGATCCTGTCCGAAACATGTCGAGTCCTATTCCAAAAATAAATTTGAGAAATTAGTGCTTCTTGTTGGATTTATTATAAGACGAAGTCTACTAGGCATTTATAAAGCACAAAGTAATGGAAGACATGCAATTCCTTCTGCACTATAACAGCAGACTGCCTAACAACCAGGCTAAAAACTTGGAGAAACTGACAGCGTTATATAAATGGATTTGTAAATAATTCATAAAAACCCCCCATAAACTATAGTTCCAAAATTTTCATTCCTACTTTCAAATGTCAAAGAGGGAACAATGCCTAAATAAATAAAAATAACTACACAAAATCCAGTAACTGCAATTCTTGAATTTTTTTATGGATGTTCAGTACATACAAAATCAACAGTTACATGAACACCTGCAGGGTAAAACAAAGAACATTATGAAAATAGGTCTGTTTTAAGAAATAATGTAAAATGCTACAGTTCCATCACATTCAATATGTAGGCAAAAAGTAAACAAAAAGAAGAAAGTGGAGGTGGAAGAGAAGAAGAGGGTAAAAAAGAAAGGAAGAAGTGGTGGTGGTAATAATAAAACAACAACAACAACTACTACTACTACTACTAATAATAATAATAATAATAATAATGAAGATGATGATGATAATTACCATCATGTCCAGCAAATACTCAAGACACAACTCAACTTGAAGAACAAGATCACTTCTATCAACACCTTAGCTGTGTTTACAGCTCTGGAATAGTCAACTAGTTAAGGAAAGAAACTGAGAAGATGGATCAAAAAACAAGAAATCTTCAAACTATGAAGGAATCCACCACCCAAAGGCAGACATTAATAGACCCTACATAAAAGGACAAAATGGTGGACATGGATTAGTCAAACTTGAGTCTGCATATAATGTGGCTGTTGTTGGTGTCAGCTAGGTAAATACAGCAAGGTCAATATAGCCTCACTAGATTATTGCAAGCATATGACGCTGGGAAAGGCACATACTCTCTGCAAAAAGAAGCCAATCTAATAAAACAAAAATACAAGAAACAAGAAACTACTGCCCAAAATATGAAGAATCAACTTACGTCCAGCAATGAAATCAAAAGGACAGAAAAACTCCAGAGCAAATGAATGCAAGGTCAATTCTACCAGGACCTTGAAAAACCATCAGTAAATAAAGAAAAATCCTTGGTGTGTTTTTATAGCTCCAGCCTACAGGCAGAAATGGGAAGTTTAATAACAGCAGCCAAAGATCAAGCACGCAACAATGTAAGCAACCAACAAGATGCAACAAATTCTGTTTATTGATTTTTTTAAATCAGCCATACATGTTTTGGGCAGAAAACTCACCCATTCTCAGGAGCACTTTTTGACTGTATATACAGCTTTTGGTACAATGCACCAATATTGCTGCCGACCAGTGACAATCTTGTCACCGGTCAGCAGCAATATCGGTGCATCGTACCAAAAACTGTATATACAGTCAAAAAGTGCTCCTGAGGATTGGCGAGTTTTTTACCCGAAACATGTATAGCTGATTTAAAAAGATCAATAAACGGAATTTGTTGCATCTTGTTGGTTGCTTACATCATTGTTCTAATGATGCACAGTATCACAAATATCTAAATCAAACACTCAACATGTGCCCTCATTAGAGGAACATCATGAAGCAACCAACTGACAGTAAATGCAGAATGTGCTATAAGGCAAAAGAACACATAAAACATACTGCTGTGGGATGCACAACACTGACACCATCTGAACACACTAGTAAATACAATAAGGTGGTTGGTTACATCTACTGGATGATATGTCAACATATGGGGCTACAAGTTACTAACAAGTACTATGAACATATACCTGAAACAGGTATAAATATCCACAGTACTACTATTATGTGGGACGTATCTGTTATAACAGATCAAACAATACTACCAAACCAATCTGAGAAAAAACAAAAGACTTGCCTACTGATCAATATAGCTGTACCATTTGATTCAAATGTTAACACAAAAGGAACTGAAGAAATTAGCAAGTACAAAGACCTGGAGATCGAGGTCAGCAAGATGTTGAACACGAAGACAAAAATTGGGCCAGTTATAATTGGAGCATTAGGAACAATTAAAAAGGGATCAGAACCTTCAGTTGCTCCCAGGCCACCTGTGGGCAATAGAACTAATAAATATCACATTAATGAGCACTGCACACATCATTCGTAAAGTGCTGGGATAAGTTGCTCCGATCTCTTTGACACCTAGACTTACCTGAAGACTGCTACCTAATAACTAATGGGCGAGAATAAAACAAATTAAAAAAAACTATAATAATAATAAGTCAAAGTTATACATATAAATATCAATAATACAAGTTTCATATGTAAAATATAACAAATACAAATATAATATTGTGATTAAAAATTTACCAGGCTTCTTATTTCACTGTTAAACAGGCAGGTCTGCTTTTACACCAGGGTTACATTCCTGAAAGAGTCACACAAATCTATCCCAAAATTCCCACCCAAAAGAGTGTACTTCCTGGGGTTTTGGGGCTAAACAACCTCATCCTACATAGTGTATGGCTATACCACTAGTAGGCATACAGACCTGCAGAGGGTATATATGTACTGTATATACAGTATAAGTACATTTCTCTACAGTATACATACATTTCTATACAGTATATTTATTTCTTTCTAGTGCAATAAAAATGTAAGAGACTCGCATTCATAATTTTTGGTACTGTTCATTTCTGCTAGGACTGTGGTAGTCTTGCTACACACAGACAATCCCTGTTTCAGATTATTGCCATTTAATGTTATCTAAACTCTCATCACTTTCTTTAATGCTATCAGCATTATCACATACTCTATGTATGCTAATATGAGTGCATCTAACTTTATGTCATGTGTCAACAATTTGTTCACCTTTTTCAAGTTGGCTTATTGTGTCTAATTTCTCTTCAATATCAATCATCTTTTGCCAATTTTTCACTTGGATTGCACTAGGCGGTGTAGATTTTCATTTATCCCTTATGCTGGTAAGAAAAGCGAATGCTTGTGAAGAGGAAACTACATGAGCTGCATGTTATATCACCAAAATAACCAATGCATACACATGACTGATGGCATTACAGTGACATCACTTTCTGCTAGCCTTCTGCAGAAGATACGGGTGGCCACAGATCGTCTATGCTAAATCATGCTAATCTGAAAATAATCATGTAAATTTGGAATGTGGTGTAAATTTTCAAGTTACATTAAAGCAAAATTGCAAAAAAAATAAATCATGTAAAATGAGACCTGCCCGTACTTTTATTCATAATATATTTACTTGTTCACGAAGTCTAAAAATGCGTCTGCAGCTCTGACCACCAGTGTGTCATGCAGATTGATTTCCTGCCAGTCAAGGCATGCACACCAATGTGGCTCAATATATGCATCTGCACATGTCCTCTCCATTGGCACCTGAAAAAGTATTTACATTGCATAGCAACAAACAATGTTTTAGGTAGCAGGTAAGTAAAATGTTAGTAATGTTATAACAAGGAAACATTATGAATAGAAGTAGGCAAACCTGGCTGAATCCTGTAAAATGTGTATCTGTGAAAGGCTTTGTCACGGCCCTCAAGTAGTTAGCCACCAGCCTCTCACCACAGAGACCTGGGTTTGATTCCAGGCCAGACCACATGGAACTTGTGGTGGACAAAGCAGCAGCAGGACAGGTTTTTCTCCAAGTACTTCAGTTTTTCCTTACCAATGTCATTCCACCAATACTTCCTCATTAAATTAAACTCAACTAACACTGACAATATACAGGGTGTCCCAGGAGGAAAGGACCTAACTTCGGGAGAGTGTTCCGTAGGTCAAACTATACCGATATAACCCAAAACACCTATATCCAAAGTTCAATGGTTACGGAGATATCGGCCAGAGAAGTTTGAAACTTTGACAGCTATTACTCACTTATTGATTACCAAATACA
>Ga0123354_10004922_pt1 | contig 19177 bp, 22 predicted proteins | sample TergutLab28metaG_2_FD_97872 | JGI IMG/M metagenome (GOLD analysis project Ga0123354, IMG submission 97872) | Labiotermes labralis P4 segment gut microbial communities from Petit-Saut dam, French Guiana - Lab288 P4 | ecosystem: Host-associated > Arthropoda: Insects > Digestive system > Gut ...
AAAATATTACCCACATCAGGGCACGCTCTCAGGAGCTTCTCCAGCAACACTTTGCCTAGAAAGCCACTTGCTCCAGTCACAAAAATATTCTGTCCTTCATAAAACTGTATTACACCAGCCATCTTCTGATGATTCTGTAACAAATGAAAAGACACGTTAAAAGCAATTTAATTTCGCAAGCATTTACGAAATATGAAGATCGCATTTTTCAAATATATTTACTTTCAGAATACGTAGGAATATATAAGAATAAAGTACTAAAGGGTTTGGGTATGGCCCACATTATTAAAAAGGATCGGCTTTCGACTAGATTTTTCGCTGCTACCTTCAGGATGGTTGCCGCCGTACGGTTTGGTAATATGGCACCGTGCAGTTTGTTAGTGGTACCTCCATCGCCCTGCCTACGCTACATGAAAATCACGTGACTTGTGGAGTATATAGCAAGATTGATCTAAGTCGCAGTGTATGCAAGAGTGTAATAAGTGCATAATTATATTATTGAAAAGAATCGGTTTTCGACAGGAAAAAAGCAGCCATTATCAGGATGGTTTCCCCCGTGCAGTTTGGTAGTCAAAAAATGGGCAGAAGTCCCCAAATTCGAAGCCATCGCCGTGTTGTTTGGTAATGTGCCCCGAACAGTCTGGTAGTCGGAAAAAGGAATGGTCATAGCCGTCACGTGACTTGTGGAGGATGGAGCGAGAGTAGTCTAAGTCGCATTGAATGCAAGAATGTAATAAGTACATAATAATAATATTATTGAAAAGGATCGATTTTCGGCAGGGAAAAAGCAGCCATCATCAGGTTCGTTGCCCCCGTGCAGACTGGTAGTCACAAAATGCGCAGAAGCGCCAAAATTCGAAGCCCGCCCTCCGTGCAGTCTGGTAGTGTGCCCCGTACAGTCTGGTAGTTCAAAAATATGTGCAAATGCCATCGAATTCGGAAATAAAAAAAAACCGCCGTATAGTTTGGTAGCGTGCGCGTGTTCCCCGTACAGTCTTGTAGTAAAAAAGTCGCCGTACAGTTTGGTAGCATGCGCGCCTCCGTATAGTTTTGTAGAAGTACCTTCATTGCCCCTGCGCTAAAGGAAGACCACGTGATTGGTAGTAATGAGTGCAAGAGTGTAATAAGTACAAGAAATGGTCTAAGTGTAAGTCGGTCATTTTACAATATGGCGGTCAGCGCGGTAACTAGGGCTTTAGTTTTAAAGTACACTTTATATGTCTGTGTGTTTCTTGAAAAGAGTTGGCTGAATCGATAAGATTCCGGACTCATAATTGAGCTATTCTAGGTTCGAATCCTGCCGCTTTAACCATCTCTTTTTTTTTAAACAAGACACGCGATTACATAAAATGTAGGATCTTATTAACCGTATGCATGAACAAACATGATTTCTCTCCACCTGGATATGCAAATGTGGCGTACTTGGAATATTAGAAAACGACATCGTCAGTATTGTTAGTAAATTTTGATGAAACCAAATTTGAATGCACGATAAATTCGAAAGTGGATGCGATAGATACTATGAAAAAAAAAGAATGAAATTTTTCCCCAAAAGTGGCATATAATTTTTTATGGAGCAGCCCAGACACGTTGGATAATCTTATAGTTCAGTTATGCATGTATAACGTAGAGGTATACTCGCTATTGGAACATGTATTGGAGCTCTTTATGTAAGTGTAAAAAGGGATTATCTAATTCGAAACATTTATGCACACGTGCAATAGGGTTAATACACGCGTGCAATTAAACGTGTTGCAACTTGGGTGCAAGGTTCATTTGTGCACCCTTGATGCCATCGAACATATTAGCGTACAAACACATTCTCAACAGGGTGATGTGATAGGACAGTTCTGCATTCATGAAATGGAGGTAGACGCGTTAGCAGAACGTGTCTCGGAGCTATGTATGTAAGTGTAAAAAGGGATTATTTAATTTGAATAATTTTGACACATGTGGCAATTAATGCACATGCGTCAGTATAAGTCTTGCATTACATGTTTTTCGAAGAGTGAGTGATTTATGTGTTTACCAGTGTGTTGTACTAAAATGCTGATGCAATGATATTAGTGAATAGAAAAGAATAAGTACATTTGGCACGGTCAACTTTGAGCTCGGGTCATGTTACAGTACTGTGTTGCATTCACTACGTAGAGGTAGACTAGCTAGTGGAACGTGTCTCGAAGCTCCTCACGTAAATGTAAGAAGGGATTATCTAATTCGACACGTTTGTTTAAGGTTAAGCTGATTTTTACGCAATTGCTCTATAAAAGCTAAGTGATAAGAATGGTAGCCATCTATTGTAAGGACGATCTTCGTCCTGCATACAGACAAGCCTGGTTGTTGGGTAAATGAGTCTTCTATGTTTGACACCTAACAGTACTGTCGTACTGAACACTAGGAGACAGTAACTTGTTATCAGATTAAAGAGGTTGCACTTACTAGTGTTGCTCGGTAGGTACATTGCTGTTTATGAAAAAAAGTTTTATTTACATGTTTTTAATATAATTACAGATTACATAGCTTGCTCTCTCTTTATGTTTGTTCTTTAGACGAGTAAGCAAAATACTATCTTGTCTCTTCGTCACGTATGCAGAACCAGAAAATTACTTTCTACCCTGCATACATGACAAAGGAATGCGACGTTTAGCATCTTGAAGAAGAAATATCCGCAATTCCCCCCCCCCCATAGTCTGCTTCTTCTTACGTTATCGTAGATGTTAACCGCGCCTGACCGGTTTGAGCACTAAATTTGATACATGCACTTTGCAGCTCGTCTCACACACGTCTACATTGAAGAAGAGGTTCAGTGAAGGTGTTTCGACTCGCCCGTCCAGGATTCACCTGCCTTTGCCGTTTGCAGGGTAGGTGTATTTTTCATATTTAGTGCACATACCTTTCTGGTAATGTAATTTGCTTCCATGGATGCCAACAATGCCTCGAAGGTATGAGCACCAATTCTGATATATACACTTTACAACCCATATCACACACAAGTCTACACTGAAGACGTGCAGTGAAGGTGTTTCGAATAGCTCGTCCAGGATCCAGCTGCCTTTTGGCGGTAGGTGTATATGTCATATTTAGTGATCATATCTTCGTGGCATTGTTAGCATCTGAAGCAAGCTTTAACCTCGTTGCAAAAAAAAATTAACCGCATTGCCCATGTAGTTTGCTGGATACCTACAACGACTCAAAGGTATGAGCACCAAATCTGATACATGCACTTGCAGACATCACACACGTCTACGTGGAAGAGATGCCGGGAAAGTGTCAACTCGCATGCGACCGTCCAGTAGCAGTTTCGGAAAAACAGGATAGTGCAGTGTGATTACACGAGTGTACACAACTCCAAAATTCGCGTATGAATTCTTCTCCCTTGATATAACAAATGTAGACGCAATACACAAACCAGAGTGCGTGTTCCTTCCACGCGTCATCAGCGGGACGCCAATTTTTTAACCCTCCGCCACAGTGAAAGCATATTGTCCTATCACCTTGACCTATAAGAAACTATCGTATGTAGACTCGAAGATAATGATTCTACTAGTGATACAGAGGTAGTGATGATGTATATACCTGTGTAGTAGAACCCCGCAGCACTCAAACAATCGGGAGAAGGATTCATCACGTGAGGAAAATGTGTGTATGACTTCAATCGCGAATCTTTGGTATCGAAGATTAAATATTTAGGTCCCTGCCACATAATCGTGGCGCTTTGCAGTTGGTTGCTTTGCTCTGGCCTAGAATGAGTTCTATACTCCATTGCCGTCGACTCGAAATGAATTTGGGTTTCACACGTCGTGTAAATATAAAGTGATACATTGTTTTTATCTGGTATGAAGTAGTTTATTTTCGAACAATAAACATTTGTTTACAAGTGAAAAATATGTTAGAAGCTGCTACTTGCTTTAACAATAATAATAAGTAAGGCTACTGTGAGTGTAAGCAAGTACAAACCGTTAAACAATAATAAGTATTTGTGTAATAATTTCTTTTTACAATGTCGTCTTGAGTTCGTCAAACAGTTGGGAATACACTATGTGCTTACTGGCGTTAGGAGCCGGTTCGACATAATTAACCGAAGTTAATGCCACAGTCACATATACCAAGACGTCGGGCAGAGGGAGAGTGTACATTTTCAGTTGATTTTGAAGGACGTGAAACATCCTCGAGAGATATTGCAAATCTCCGAGTCTCGGGCCGATGTACTGTTTATCGATATACAATCGAGCGATCCTGTAGCTTCCCGTCGTGTTCAGTCTAAAATCGGCCTCCTTGCACCCGTACTGCTCGTTGCCACACACGGACTCGCATATCCTAGGCAGACATTCCGCCACATTGTTGACCTGCCGATCGCCGAGAATGAGGATGGTAGAGCCGTTCTTCTTTATGGATTCGAATTCCACGAAGGGATGATTATCTCTAGAGGGGTAGAAACCGACGGAGACGTATTTGGTCCTGTCTTCGTCGATGAAAAAGAGGCGTCGCAGTAGGACCCGTTTAGGATCGAATATCAGATTGACGGCCTCGGCGTAGAAGTTGCAGGTGTCAAATTCTGGCGGTCGTACGCGATTAGGCGCCGAAGCTTCAGGCGACGATGTTTCGGTAGCGTCTGGCCGACGTCTTCTAGTAGACAATGTCGAGGGAAGAGTGATCGGGCAGCCTACGGCTCGTTTAGTTTTAAGCAGCTGAAACAAATTTGGACGAATGACGTGCCATGTCTTTAGGGCACCTTACATAAGATTTCGTCTGCAGGTGGAACATTAATCTTAGAGGGAATGCGCGGTTTTGGTTGCGCAATCGACATTGGAAATATGTGACAAGGCAGGCTGCACCAGCGTGTATGATTGAAGGATGTGGGCTGTTGGCAGTTAAATCCTGCAGGTTAAGAATAGGGCGACCCAGCAGTTCGGTGAGAAACTTGCATTTTGTAATGCCTTAGCAGTAGAGGTGAGCGAAACGCGCTACCGCCTCGCTCACGACCATGTACAGATCGTGATAAGCCATGTGCTTGTCCTCGCAATTGAGCCCGTTTTCGTCTGAGTCGTTGTGTTGTCATGCTATTGGGGCTCTTGAAACGGAACGAATCGATCATGTTTTTGGCAGCCACAGAAAGTTCCTTGACCACGATCTCACTCTGGCGCCCTCTCAAAAATTCGAATTCTATTACGACCTCCATATCGGCGTCGACATAGATGAGAATAACGAAACTACGATTAACTACCTACCTTTTATAGAAAGCTGGAGCAGCATTGTACGCCGCCGCCGTTACCTCGCCGCGGCGACTCGAATTCGGAAGCGAAGGCTCGGAAGATCTGTCGGTCTGCTGACGACGCACCGTCGAATTCCCCGACGAATTGTTTGGCGGTGAACCCTCGGTCCATGTAGAGGGCGAAGAGACAGAAATATTTGCCGCAGATATTACTCGTCAGACCCTCCAGTTTTCTCCTGTTATAATGCCAGACTTTACAGTTACGTCGTATGAAGGCCGCTTTATTGGGGACGAGCGGTATGATACCGTACGAATCGAAGAAATAGGCGCTTGAGGATTTTGGTAGAAAATGTACGGCCAGCCAGTGTGAACCGCCTCCGTGTGAGGGTCGGAGGTTATTATGACCGTGCCAGATTGCGTGACGGAACGAGGCTACATATCGTAGGGGAAGACTCCCAAGAAGGATCTCACGTCCTTCAACGTACATAATATCTGCGTCGTGTTCATGTTTTTTTAAATTCAAAAATCCGTCGTGACCTTTCGCGAATATCTACGCGAACCAAATTATCGTATTGGAGATATACACGTGATGTGTTCGGGTAACGGCTTGCTGAATTTCAATTCCACTCTGATATTGCCATTATCATGGTGTGACGTATGTCCCACAGAGTCGGCTCGATAGGGTGTTCACGTTCAGCACGAAAGAACTCAGATCGTAGTGGCGTAAATGATAGGGTTCATCCTCACGGAGCCGAGAAATTCCGTGTTCTTCATCATGGTGAATAGGAGTCGTTTTGGGATGGTTCCCAACACGGCGTTGTTTAGGGAAAGCGATTGCGTTCCGCTAGAAAACGAGAAAGACTTCAGTTCGAAACTGGATAGATTTTAGCGTGCGAGAGCGCCTTTTCCAAGAGCGATGTTGTGCGCCAAAATGAGCGACGGACTGGGTCTGACGCGTTTGACCAAAAGTTGGGCGTCGAGAAACTTGAAGACAGTCTTTGTTTCCGCATCTTTGTTCATCAGGTAGAAATTCTGCTTTGATCTGCATTTGGACGCCCGGGATTAGATATAGCGGTACGTTACATATGCCGCTGTGGATCCCGCCGTATATTTGGACCTCTTTGCTCTCCTTGATCTTGTTCCATCGCCTGATGAAATCTTCGTTTTTCGCATCAGCGGCTGTAGGGTCACAGGGCAATAGGTCACCGTCATCCAGGTATCAGAACGCATTTTTCAGATGCGTGGCTGCGTCGTCACTGCCGTACGTCAATAGGGTCTCGAAATACGTTCGATAGTTATAGAGTTCGATGGCCTGATTTATAGTCACGCCGTTTAGAGCGATGCTACATTTACTGAAGAGCGAGTGCAAGAAATTATTCGTCGCCGCAGTAAAATTAATGTTGTACAATTTTGTACCGTCAACCTTCGTCGGTTTACCCCGAATATATAGTTTTATGTTTAGGTCGACGTATGTGTCATTATCGGCGGGGATCAGGAATTCTAGATCGCTCTGTTCCACGGAAGCTATGGGCTCGACGACATACGTCTCTATAGGTCTAGGGGCAAATATATCGAACTCGGAACTCAGAGACACAGACATGGTTGACGGCGAGAGTCAAAATAATGCCTCTTAGGAGAAGATATCTCTTTTTGTAAGCCTCGGTTTCTTGCCGCCTTTCTGTCTCCGCTTCGCGACTCCTGCCTTGCGCTTGCGACCTCGTCCCCGCAACTTACCGATCAGATTATGAGCCGTCTCATTCAAGCAACGCGAGACTATATCCCGAGGGTGTTCGTTCGTCGATCTGACGATGTCTGTCAAGATATCGCCTCCGGTTCGTAACGTTTTCCGACCCAAAATCTTGGCACCACTCCAGAGGACCGTTCTAACCATTCGCCATAGCCCTGCCAAAAAAACTACCGATCCCGTAGCCCCGCTGAAGAAAGGGTGGAACCGCGTAGATGGGTCGTATGCCGTCGTGCATGCCGCGACCCGCCTTGTGAAGGTAGTACCGCACGAGAGGATCCATAAGCATAAAATGTACGGCACGGTTGATGACGAGGCTATTTTATATTACCACGGCGAAACGCGCCGAAAATGTAAGACCACCTTTGAAGGCGTCGTGATACTCTTGAATTCGACTGGCTTGCCCATCAATTGCAATATCTCTATCCTTATACTCTTAAACGTCCGCTTCTCGCCAGGCACGTGTTGACCCGAGAGTGACGAATAAATAAACGTCCTCATACAACGTACCTGTGCTCTACCCATATACTGAGGCGATATCAGCCTGTAGTGTCGCCAAGGATAGGATAATTCGCATACCCCCACTTCCCAATTGTCGGAAGAACCCAGTTCTACGGTTCGCGCCAACTCGGCCGTGAATGCAGCGATCGAATAATCCGGATATAGATTCTTCGAAGTGTTACTCAACAACGTCACGTAAAAGTGTTTCGGATCGACGTGGTACATCTCTGACGATCGATGCCGGGATCCAGGAATCAAAGTCTTTCGAATAACCACTCCGGCGGTCTAGATACTCTAAAATGCCGCGTCTGACCCGCTTGTTCAGTATTTTATCTATCTTATAGACTGAACGTCTTTCAATTCGTAGATGGGTCGCGGACGCCTCTCTATCACCTTCGCGATTCGAAATATCTCCGTGCTAAAATTCTGCTCGGCGCTCTTGGCAAACTTCATTTTCTCATTGCTGATACGCACGTGTTCCTCCACGCAAAACGTCGCCTTCGCGACACGAACGCCGCGTCTTCGTGCCTCCATTATCTTCCATATCGCGAGGACGTTCGAATCGGTCACTCGCGACGGCGCAATGCCCGTCGCCGAGTCAACCGTGTCATTGTAGGCCCTGACAAATTTTGGAAGAACGTCGATATAACTGTAAGTATTTTTGTATGTATATTTATACAGCCTGTCGCGTTATTGTTCGATGCGCGAGTTCGACTACGCTACATTTAACGTCGGGATTCCTACACGCCTGAAACTGAATGCCCTCGAGTTTGAACATCTCTTGGAAGTGTTTATTTAAGAATTCTTTACCCTTGCCTGCGGCGACTAGAGTCCTCGAATATTGATATAAATACGGACGCAACTGCTGTACCTGTCTTTGACCTCAGAGGGACCAGGTGTACAAATTTAAAAAATACATCAATGACTGATAAAATATACTTGTAATTTTCGTTAAATTTGCTGACAGCCCGGACGTTGACCAGGTCGCATTCCCAGACGTCCATCACGTTATTCACCTTATAGGGGTTGCGTGCGAAACGCTTCCTGATCTGTCGGTGAAGCGTGTAAGCATCCTGCTTCTCTAGTCAATCTTAGACATCGTCGAGCTTAATATTATTCTTCTTCTTCACGGCCACGCCGTGTTTTCATAGGGTCGCAAACGCCGTAGATCTGGCGGGGTCATAGTAAAATCTGCTAGCGGCGGCGGCTTACGGCGGTGGCCACCAGTACTTTGCCACCTGACGACGTAACGCTGTTTCGATACCACGTCGCCTAATATGCGGGAAGAGGGGAGCAATGACGTCACGATATTTAGATCCACGCGTTGTCTGTATGTCGGCGCCGGGCCGGTAGCCGTTCAAATGAGCATTAGTCAGCTCCAAAATTTTCTTATATTTATTCAGGTCGTCTGTCGTGATTTTCCTTCGATCCACACTCTTGCGCGTCAACAGCTCCCACAATCCGGTCGTCCCTCTAAATTATTTTCACCTATCGCTTTCGGTATCTACGAGCACTGAGGAATCGTCTATCTTGAACGAGAGACCGTCTTTTTCCTATACCGTATCGAGTGTCGAGATGGCGGCGGCGGCCGTTGGAGAGATATGGCAATATGTAGGGACTAGCTATGGGGCCGACATTCTCCCTACCGGACGCCCGTGTATCTCCCTTGACAAAATCATCAATATCACCATTATAATCGTCGTCGTTGTCGTCACTGATTTCTCCGATAGTGAACCTCGGCCTAGGCGTCTCGTATACCGCCGAAGTGGAGGGAATGGCGACAGGTTCCGTCTACGTCCCGACTTCGAAATGTCGCGATGTCAGAGGCGGCGGCGGCAGCGGCGGCTGTTTCATCATTTTCTTCTTCTTCTTTTTCTTCTTCTTCTTCTTCTTCTTCGCGTCGGTTTCAGTAAGGGGGGGTGCGGGTTCTAGTAAGACTTTCTGTAGAAAATCCGCGATAGCCTTCATAGGCGTCTTGCGTGTGATATCGGCCTCTCCCATCTTTTTACGAAATTTAACCCATTTGTCGTGGAGGTTCTGCTTTACGCGTTTTCGCGTCTTCTTATTCTTCTTCGACAGAGGAGGATGTGGAGACTTTAGTTTAGGGTCCGAAACAAGAGGTGGAGCTTTATTTCGGGCATCTCCGGAACACTTTCCGGACGAAACGAGATACATTTTACGTAACGTTATTATTATTTCGAGGAAACGATCATGCTGGCAATCGGGGACAGAACGGCGCTGAGCAGAGGGAGCAGGAATCCGCCGCGTTGAATTATGGGCTTCTTCTTGGTAGACAGAGGAACTCGCTTGTCCGCCACCTTGCGAAGTGTGATCTTGTGCTTTCGCAATTTACGCGTGTTACAACCTGTCAACTTGACGTTTCCGTTCAAGACATTAAGAATGAACTCGCTTATGCTTTTCACGAGTTCCTTGTTACAGTTAGAGATTAGGGCCTTACGCAGTTTCGGTTCGGCCGTCCTGAGTACGTGAAGGGCGTTATAATTCGATTTCACTCGCTTCATCTCTTATCGGCGAATAGATGATGGTCTGTTCTGTCAGGAATATATCGGTTCCAAAACGCAGGCGATCATCGGTATCCTGTGACAGATCTTGAAGTAGGTACCCGTGTGGTCGTTGAGTCGCGTTCAGGTAGGCCTTGTAGAGACTAGCACTGTTTTCGGGGTAAACTTCACGGGCCAAACATGAACTGATCCTTATCCCTGACGTTTTCAATAGGACCAGATATTTCGCGTTTAGATAAATGTCCCTACAATAACTACCCTGGTGAAAGAGGTTCTGTGTGATCAGAATCACGCTGATGTTTCTGTGATGGCTGCCTTTTGTAAACAGGTCACACGCTTGATTGAAATAGACCTCGTTCAACAGATCGTCGAGGATTACGAGGCACGGTCTGCGCGAGCGTTTTCATAAACTGTCGGGACGCCCTCGTTAAAATGTACGTCACTCTTCGGCATTTCTGTCGGCGACGGAACCGCGGTCTACTCGCTATAGCACCAGTTCACCCCGCCGTCGAAATTCCGTTCCGCTCACAGGGCGTCGAGGTTTTGCAGGAACCGCACTCAGAATGACGACTTGCCAGATCCACTAGGTCCACATATTATGCACTTGAACGGATGCTTAAATTTAAGATCATCACTCATGGATAGGCAGGTTACAATGGAACACCTCTCCCCAAGGAACCCCTCCTATTTATACCCGAACGGGACGGACGTGTGGTCGTCTAACCGCCGTCTCTTTAAAATGAAATCCTATAGATTTTGTCTTCCAGTTCGGTGAGTATTGAGACTAATCCTCCCACCTTCTTCTTCCGTTTAATTTTCTTCTCTGTGTGGACATTTACTACGATTTAGGGTTCGTCCCCCGACCTCAAAATCGTGTCCTTGATATGTTCAAAATTAACTAATTTCGATGCATTGTAATTTAGAGTTATGCCTCTCACTTTACATACTAATTTTTTTTCGTCAGTTCCGCCGGTCATAACCCTGTACGCGTAGTTTTTGGACCTCACACTCAAAAATTCAAATATAAATTCAGAGGGGCGCAATTCGGAGGTCATGTCCCCAAATTTGTCGCCAGTTTCAATTAGCGCGGGTTCATCCCGCGGCTGAATGTAGATCACCGAGTCTGTATGGCAATAGATGGCATTCTCTCGCATCCTGTCCACATAGCGATTCAGAAGAAACCTCGCCCCTGCTGTGACGTAAGCGCCTATGACCTCATTGGTATGACGCAAATTTGGTACGTCTTCCTCTACCCCGCACTTCCACGACAGCCAGAATACGTCATCGCTAGCAAAAACGAGGTTCACCACCTCGATGCCGGGCGTGGCCAAAAAACCATACAGTTCTTTGGGTTCTGTGATTACCTTAGTCATAGTCAGATTTTTCCGCTCCGTCAACTTTCCCCACATCGAGTTGAGGCAGAGTTTGGACAGACCCCGTTTCGCGGCGTTAAACCTGATACACTCCCTATCCAATCTTATGCCTTCGCTTTGCCAGAACGATTCTACATAACGATCTTCGGACTCGGGGCTTCGAACCCAGCGTGGATAACCGCTAGCTTCGGCTTTCAATTTCAGGAACGTATTAATGTAGTTCACGAAAAGTACCCCCTCGCCCGTTTCGGGTCACCTGATACTCGTAAACCTCATGGATCTCGAGTATCATATATCCTTTCTGCACAGCCAACCTAACATAATCCATTACCCTGGTACCCGTGAGGACGCGATCCTCATCCTCGGTATGCGTACATTCCGCAGTGGGGGTGTGAACGCATGTTCTACACAGGCAGAACATGAGTTAACTCTTACATCTGTAGGGAAGGACAGGATGGTATAACTTGATCACACTCTCCATACATAAGCATGCTTCTATGTCCCTACTTGCATCGCCCACGTGAATGCCTCTGTGACCTATGGGGAACTTAATGTACTTGCATATGTATGGGTAGAGACTCATGACAACGACATACTGAATGATTTCATTCTCCCTCGCTTTACGGTAGAGACACATGGCCTCGGTTCGACCACCGTACAGGGCATCACGTGTCGCAGCGGACTGTGCTGTACTATATGATGCGTGAGCAGTTCTGGTTTCTGTTTTAGAATACCCGACTCGTCAAACTCTCATTCCCATTGGAGATTAACCAGATAACCCGATTGCGTTATCTGCACCAGGCTTGACATCGTCCGCTCGTACCATTCCGCTAGTGAATCACCACTCGTGGTGATGACGTCACGGAACGGTTGACACGTGTGACCGTGAAAATAACATCCGAAGAACTCGTAGATTGTTCGAGTCTCGGGGCAGTAAACGTCTACACTAAAGTGGGGCAATTCGGGTACCTTGTACACGCCTCCGTTGGGAACGTGCATTATCTTTACTCCGTCCGTCTCCTCCATATGCAGCAGCCACATCATCGCCTTCTTACTGTAGTTTTTGTTAAACGCGTGCCCTCCAGTAGGAATAAGGCCTAAAGTATCGGGCTGCAGGAGACGTTTACGCAGGACCTTATTCATGCCGATGCGATAGTTATCGATTCGAGAGAAACGTTCAGGTTCCCTATTTCCATAATTCTCGCCGAAACACTCGGCACGCCTGCCTCGAGACCGTAACGTCATCTTGACAGTATTGTTCGAGCACGCGCCTTTTGTCGAACGGGGTCTCCTGCTTCTCGTACCACTCGAGAAACTCACTCCTCTCTCCTTCACCCATTTCATTCACCCCCTAGTACGAGACGTCTGGAAGGGTCCTATGTAATCTAGGTTTTCCTCGGTGTTAAAGTAGTGAGGGTACCACGATTTTCATGACAGTCAGACCGAAAGCCTCAGGCAGCCTGCGCAGAGAGAAGGGAAGGAAGGACACGCTGTCCAAAAACACCAGGTGTTCCATTCTCATACACATGATTTTGAGACCTGTCATAATCAGGTCCGGTTTCCATTTCAATAATATCGCTCTATTCAGGATGAAGTGAAGTTCGGATGCTTTGCCGTTATGTGCTATAGCGATTATCTTATTGGCCCAAGGGCGTGGTTCTGTTAGGTATGAAAGCAGTTCCCCCACGGGTACTTGCCAGAACGAGAGCCTCCTCGTACCGCATCGCACGCAATCATATGCGTCTTCCGCGTCCTCGCTTCGAGAACAATGCTGCTGCACGCAGACGAGATTCGGTACGTGTATCTTAGCCTCGTCCACGTACTCGGTATTTTGGCTCGTCTCGAAATCGTAGAAGACGTACAATACCTTATGCCCAGCGGGAGGTACCGCGTCCTTCAGAGGTCTCATATAACATAGATGTCCTATTTCTTTGTTCTCCTTACAGGTGTCACAGATTCTTTTGTAACATTCGTGCTTTTCGCGCGTCACGAGCCATCCGCACGTCTCGCAACACAGCTTATGTTCGCACACCGATTTCTTATTCGATGTGCGCAGGTTGTGGTTCGCGAAACACGCGGCGTTTCTAAAGTGCCTATGGCAGTCGTCGCATGGGATTCGAACCTCCGCGAATCCGCACGGCGGACTGACCATCAGTCGCTACACGTCTGGTCGTAGACGTGCGCGACGTAGCGTTTACACGCCTTGCTGCATCCTTTAAACACGTACATTTTCGCCATGGCACCGGTAAGTTTCGCTATGGCGTGATAATGTCGTTCGACCTCATCGTAGAGTACATTGAGTCTTTTAGGGTAGTCTACCTGTCCTTCGAACATTATGTCTTCACAGCTCAGACCGCGGTAGACGACTATCTTATACTGCCGAAAGTTTTCCTGGAATCGGATCCCCGCCCCGTTGGACAGATCGGTACAGGTAGTCTCGAGTAGGGTTTGACTACTTGACGTATCTTCCTGCCTTGTCGATACGCCTTATAATCAGGATCGTTTTCCACCTTCGCAATAGATATTACTAGTGCATGGGCTAAACAGTTCTCTTCCGCTTTCACCTCCACTATACTTGTCTTGAGATGAGTCATTACAGAGAGCGGTCTGCACCTAATCTTGACCGCGCTTTTCCCGAAACCGATGGGCATTCTCACCGAATGCACGGTCACGACCAGAGTGTCCAGATCATCGAATCTAGAATTCGACTGGGAGACTTTTTCGAAAACGCTCCATACCACGTCCGCGGATAGTTGATCTTTCCGTCTGAAACATATTCCGAACGGCTTGTCATTTTGATTCACCTGATTTCGAATCGTTATTCCCACCATGTCGCTATCACCTACATCAACTAATACGTGCTCAAATAGGTCGTTCACACTGGCTAGAAAATGTGTTACAGGGTCACTATTGCCCGAAGAAGGTATTAAGAGCGCCGTAATCTGCCTTCCTACAGCATTGTACCGCCTGTACTGTCTCGTATTCCTGTCCAGTATGTCGAATCTGCGATCCATGTCCTTTCTCTCTCTCTCTACAAAAAAACACACACCTATTTAGGATATACACACTCTAAATAAAACTCACTTACCTCATTTATATTCAGATTACTTACAATTCTGCCTATGGGGTCCCCACACATTGTTGCTACAGTGTATGAGCGACCCCTATTTATTGCTGGCGTATGCTGACGTCATTCTCTTTTTTGTTAAATAGTTGCGGGCTACACGCGCAAACGTTTCCCCCGACATGCTACCTAGATACTTGAGGTAGTTGTTATGTTTTTTTTATACATACATCATAAATTTATTTCTGCTAAATGAGTATTCACTACATGAGGCTGTTTTTCTTCCCGCTTACAGGCAAAAAAACAGGATGGATCTGGCAAAGAAAGTCAGGATGCCACTGACAGCGCTTCCTGCGCTTCCGTAAATTTCAGCTCGTTAATACTAAATAGACCATACCCCATTGTCCGTGCCAAACGGATAACAACTAAATTCGGGTCCCCAGTCCTACTGTCCATACGGGACACCGATGAACAATTAGTACAGATATTCCTCCCGAAGCGTTACGCTAGTGTCGTGTCCGATGAGGATATAGCCAAAATTATTTCCAGATCTATCTACCTAAACCTTGTGTATAAGGGCATTTGAGAAAGGACCAAATCATACTTGTTGGCGATATATGAGTAATGCCTTTCACATCTACATATATAACAAACTTGCAAATTTTTTTTCAGATACACACACACATGAAACCTAACGGCATATCCTTTGACGGATCCGACAGTCTGTTTCAAACTCAACAGTCCCTGGTAACTGAGATGGGGCACGCCGTATGGTTACCGCATTTCACTCCTACGAGACTCGACCATTTTCCATTTGTACATCGATTGTTACAGACATTCTGTGAATTAGACATCTGCTGTACGAGTACAGGAACTTACCCTGCTTATATAGCGGGTGTACTCACATCCTATTACAATAGTACCCTTGCATAGGAGGGCTTCACATAGCTAGAACTTCCTCCTCTATCTTAGACAATTTCTATAGGAAGGCGATATATTTGTAATCGGAAATTTTCAGTTCCGAATAGTGGAACGGCAGGAGTATAAAGCTTTCCCTGAATTTCCAACTATGATATTACGTTCGAGGATGTGACACTTGCTTTTTCACTGGATAAACGCTGTGGTAACAGTAAATGTTTTCACCGTGATTGTGTAAGCCCTTCAGAACGCCACTGTTACACGACACACATGATGTACTTTGAGGACGCAGAGGAAGCTATTTCGTCATTGTGTGACGACATTGATGTTTGGTGGTGCAATTTCTGTACTAGGCCGTTGTTCAAGACAAGAGACTGTCTCTTCTATTGACCAACACACTTGTAACCTATATTTCATTTCAATGTGTTGTAACCTGCATATAAGAGATACATCCAAGGGGTGATGTGCTCTTTTTTTTTTGCATAATAATATGCATTTGACTCTACTGCTACAATTAAATGCACCAGTATCGAAATGTGTGTATGTTTTCTTTCATAACAATAGAAAATGTAAAGAAAAGGGTATTTTACTTTATAACTGTGTAAAGAATATATATATATATATCTGTGTGTGTGTGTGTGTGTGTGTGTGTGTGTGTGTGTGTAAATTTAGTGTCCTTACATATCCTGAACCTTACATCCAAGAGAAGGCTCTCTTTCTATTTCTCAGGCATTGCAGCCACATTTGCATATGATTAATAAGATCCTACATTTTATGTAATCGCGTGTCTTTATTTAAAAAAAAAGAGATGGTTAAAGCGACAGGATTCGAAACTAGAATAGTTCAATTATGAGTCCAGAATCTTACCGAATCAGCCAACTCTTTTCAAGAAGCACACAGACATATAGAGTGTACTTTAAAACTAACGCCCTGGTTACCGCGCTGACCGCCATATTGTAAAATTACCGACTTACACTTAGACCACTTCTTGTACTTATTACACTCTTGCACTCATTACTACCAATCAGTGGTCTTCCTTTAGCGCAGGGGCAATGAAGGTACTTCTACAAGACTGTACGGGGGCGCGCATGCTACCAAATTGTACGGCGATTTTTTTGACTACAAGATTGTACGGGAACACACGCGCACGCTACCAAACTTTACGGTGGTTTTTTTATTTCCGAATTCGAGGGCATTTGCACATTTTTTAGAACTACCAGACTGTACAGGGACACACTACCAGACTGCACGGTGGGCGGGCTTCGAATTTGGGGGCTTCTGCCCATTTTTTGACTACCGCACTGCACGGGGGGCAACCACCCTGATGATGGCTGCTTATTTCCCTGTCGAAAACCGATCCTTTTCAATAACATAATTATGCGCTTATTACACTCTTGAATTCATTGCGACTTAGATCACTTTTGCTCCATACTGGACAAGTCATGTGATCTTCATTTTGCGTAGGAAGGTCAATGGAGGTACCACTACCAAACTTCACGGCGGCACGTTACCAAACCGTACGGCGGCAACCACCCTGAAGGTGGCAGCGAAAAATCTAGTCGAAAGCCTTTTTTTTTTAATAATTTGGGCCAAACCCGACCCCTTTACTACTCTCTTTACAGATCCAATAATAAAGGCCAGATCCCTTAACCTTATTATGCATCTCTATTCAGATGCCATCGTAATAATCCGCAAATCCAATCAACAGATTCAGGCAAACCCTTCACCATTAGTATTAACATTATAAGGAAGCGTTTATCAGCAACCGGAAAAAAGAAATACGTCGGATTCAATGTCATTACGGGGGAAATTTTAAATTTAGGCGGGGAAGCCGTGATTCCATACCTCGCGTGACTGCTAGATATTACGATGATTAATAATGTTACCCAGGTGACTGGAAAAATGTCATGTTGTTTCTCATTTATTAAGAGACAGATCGACCTGTAGTTGGAAATTATAGACCGTTCAGCTTAAACTCTGCGGTTTGCAAACAACTGGAGGACGTTATAGTATAGTACTTAAGACAAGTCTGGAAAATGAGTAGGTGGTTATATGAGGTTCAGCATGGTTTTAGACCAGGGTACACATGCAAAAGTCGATTAGTAAACCTTGTCAGGATATCGGACGAGGGAGCCAGGAGATACGCGATAATATAGATGTTTCAAAGGCATTCGGTTTACTTCCACACGATAGGCTGCTAACGAAAATCTCAACAAACGGAGTGGATTTGAGGGTAGTTGTATGGGTAAAGAAATTTCTCTTAGGACGTTCACAGAGTGTTAGAGTAGACAGGCAACTATCTGAGGAAGTCAGAGTAATGTCAGGAGTGCCACAAGGGAGCGTATTAGGTCCTCTACTGTTTCCGGTTTATGTTGATGATATTTGGAAAAAGGTTGCGTCGAATATACGGCTGTTCGCAGATGATTTTATAATATACAGGAAAATAAAGTATAGCAGCGACATTGATAATTTACAGACGTAACTAAACAGATTAGAGGAACTTACAGCAGAAAATTAAATCAAAATAATTCGGGGCAAAAGTAAAGCAGCACGTTTTACAAAAGACAGGGTGTAGAAAAGAATAAGGTATTATTTTGCGGATCAATTAATCCGGAAGGCAAGTAGCTTTAAGTATCTAAACTGGGCCGATCATGTCAATTACACACTATGAAGAGCATGAAAGTCTCTTCATTTCATAATGCGTATACTCAAAATGGAAATAATAATACGAAACTTTTAGTTTATACGGCAATAGTGTGACACATACTTGAGTACCGAGCGGTGTGTTCGGACCCATAAAGGGAAGGTCAAGTAAGCTTGATAAATCGGGCGTAAAAGAGAGCGGCTAAATTTGCAAATAATATAAATGAGTGGGGTTGGGAAACTTTGGCACAGCGAAGACTGATAGTCTGAATAAGGGTCCTTTCAATGTCATACACCGGTGGACGGGCTTGGAAAGCGATAGAGGATAGGATTCTAAAACCATGTTACCTGATTAGGGAGGATCATAATCGGAAAATTACGACAAAAAAAATATGTTGGTAAATATTCCTTCGCAAATGGGAACTTTAAAAGCTGAAACCTATTGCCTGCAAGCTTACTAACGTCTTTCCACCTGTAAACTAAACACTTTTAGGAAGGGGATTAAGAATGTAGTTACAAGCAAGTGAATTCAGATGGGGACTGAGTGTGAATGAGTGAATTGATGTGACGTGCACTGATGGGGATTGAACTGACTTTATATATATGAAGTGATTTTGTTTTGAAGTGAAGTGAAGTGAAGTGAATTCAAGTGAGTTACGTTGAAAGTTCTAAGGGGCAAGTGTAACAGTCACTTTAGAGTGACCTTATATTGTGGGTACTTGATTGAATTGTGACTATATTATTTAGTGTGTATTTTGTGATGTGGTTATTTTAACTTGTTTGTAATATGTGAGTTTTCGTATGTGTGGGGGTGTTTTGGTAATATGGGTACTTGTATTTATTGTGTTTTGTATTTTTTATTTTATGTAATGTTACAAATGTAAGGACTACTGTCACAGAGTGAAAATTCAATTGCATTCAATAATAATAATAATAGTACGAAGGCGTCAAAGGCCGACATGGTATCAGGGGTAATGCAGATGCTGATATGTAATAACCATAAATCCTGAGAAAACCAACCGCAACATCAACGGCAGCTCTGTCGGCAAATCCTACTCCCTCGTCCACGAAAGCTACGGCCGCGTGACCCCTGGGCAATGCAGCTAAAACTGCAGCAGACGGGAGAGGGTGCAGGCGACAGTCCAGCGCCTTAAAACTGGGCCCAGTCAGCTAAGGGAGCACACCGCTACAGAAAAGCAT
>Ga0123354_10004923_pt1 | contig 19176 bp, 13 predicted proteins | sample TergutLab28metaG_2_FD_97872 | JGI IMG/M metagenome (GOLD analysis project Ga0123354, IMG submission 97872) | Labiotermes labralis P4 segment gut microbial communities from Petit-Saut dam, French Guiana - Lab288 P4 | ecosystem: Host-associated > Arthropoda: Insects > Digestive system > Gut ...
GCATTATACCACAAGCTGTAAACACAGTCTAGTGCTCCTTAGGATGGGCAAAACTGTCGTCCGAAACATGTCGAGCTGATTGAAGTTATTAACAAACTGTCATTGTTGCATCTAGTTGGTTGTTTGTGTTATTGTATAAACGATGCACGGTCACACTGACATCAAGCTTTGCCGTTGGTTATTAGTAACTTACTGTAGAGGCTAAGTAGAGAAGACACTTCAGGTTAGTTAGTCATGCCACCAGCTTGACAAAGAATCATTTGCTTCAAGCAGAGTCCATATTGACCAGTGACTTATTCCATAACGGCTAAAGTTACCCAGTGACACAGCATGTGGAAATCACGAATATTTTTCAAACCAAATAGATCTCATTTTCAGAAATTCGAAGGGTAAAGCATTTTTCATAATGCTTATTGGAGGTAAATGTATTTTTTTTTTTGCAGTGAAGGACTCGATAACGACATAAAAGTTTGTACATATATCTATAGATGTTGAGGGAGTTCAACTCCAAATTTTTAACATACGAGTCCTTGGGGCTCAATTTACTTGTTCCGTTTAGACAGCAGTACTGTTGCAGACCTGTAGATGCATATACAGGACGGGGCAAAATACCCTCCGTACTTTCAGTAGGGCATTGTGAAAGAAGGGGAGGCCGTAGAAGGGTGGGGTTGGGCTCGAAAGGTGCAGGTAGTTGGGAAGTTCCCGTTACAACACTCCGCAGTCGCAAAGATGGTGTGATCCAACGAGCAGCGCGCATTTGCCGTTGAAACCTACTTTTTGCAAAGTCACTCTATCGTAGCGGTGCAGCGTGCTTTCCGTACTCGCTACCAAATCCCCCCTCGGGACCGAGCACCGGACCGAAAATCCATTGTGTTGTGGGTTGAGAACTTCAGGGAAACGGGAAGGGTGTCTGAAAAAAGATGAGGACGATCACGGACCTCTCGAACACCAGAGAACATCGAGGCTGTCAGACGGTCCGTTTTGCAGTCTCCCAGGCCCTCTGCACGCAAACACCACGCAAACAACGGCCACCACTTGCAAGATATTCTTTTTAAGACTATGTAATTTAAAACTTCCCATATTGTAGTTTCAGAATCCAAAAATAAAATTTTGTATCTCGAATAGTTGTTTTGTTATTCGCCTTTAAATTTATGGAGGTTATTTTGCTCCACCCTATACATTGGATGCATTGAAATTGTTTTATTCATCGCGTTGTTTTTGTAAATTGGAAGAAAACTGAAATATGTAGACACTGAGACAAAATTATGTTAATAAAGGGGGCTTTAGACTAAAAAAATTATTATTATTTTTTCGCAATGGAAAATGTGCTGCAGAGTGTTAACCGGCATTATCCCTTTAAAGACGCAGCGCAGACTGCTTTATTTAAAGACCCAGTTCGTACCGCGCAGTAATCACTTTTCATCTCCGTTGTAAAAATCAATGTTTATTTTAGACATGGCGAAAGTCACTGTTTTGAGATAGATAAACATTTAAAGACGCTATGGGCAGAATGTACAATTGTTGAATGTTAAACACGTTAGTGCATCAGGTAATCGGTAGGCTTTAAAGGTTAATAAAGGAAGGTAGAAAAGTAATGTCAGAAGACAGAAAGAAAAAAATAATAGATAAATACAAACAAATAAATGGAAGAAAATAAGAAGAAAATAAAGACTGGTAGAAGAAAATAAGTAACAAACAACAAACGACAAAGAATAACGACAGGAATGTGGAAAAAACTACACAAAGAATAATTGCAGCATGAAAGGAAGAAAGAAGAAAGAAATAAGGAAAAACAGACAGGAAGAAGCAAACAAGGAATAATGTACTAAATGGATATGAAAGACAAAAGAAGGTGGTAACAGAAAGAAAGAAGAAAGAGCGTATGAAATTGTATGCCAGTCCCATCTCTACGTACATTGAAATGCAGATCAGTAACTCAACAAGTAACATGCGACGTGGGATCCAGCGATTTTGAAACCAGTCCGTGTTGTGGAGTAAGTGATATTTTTTGAAGGAAAGCTTTCATTTCGGATGAATCAGGAATGTACGACCGCACTCACGAGGGAGGATTCTGCATGCTAATAGGCGGGCCTCGTAATACTGTACTGCCACAGGGGAGCAGAAGTACACTTCCGTTCTGACTTTAAAATAGAGGTATATATTGTTCTGTCTTTTCTGGTCAGTTGTCATAACATTTACAACATAATTCATTCTACAGTACCTTCAAATTGAATAGACATACTCCTTAGAACTTTTAAACGATTCCCTGCCTTCACAACGCACTGCACTGCGTGTGCCCCTTTTATATACACAGTGTTCCTATCGCTACAGTAACACACAATTGTAACTCGGAACTGACGTAAAACCAAGTAATTTTGAAGACGTAACAGACATTAATTTATGAAGTGCGTACATTGGAAATACTTTTTTTTCTTTTTTAAATTTTCGGTCCCTTTGATGTTCAGTGACATATGACAGGTATTTCGTTACGACAGCCTTTTGTTGCAGACCTCAGATACAGACTACGTGCCACTGTAGGGACACCGACAATGTACCAACGATGTATGTCGCTTTAACTGCTGTATTTTCATTGACAGTGGGCCTGTGTTCGTGCAGTTAATTTCAAACGTGATAATCATCCTTTTGGGGACCCCGGTAGCACGGTGGTTAAGGCGCTGTGCTACAAATCAGAAAGTCACTGGTTCGATTATAGATGGTGTCGTTGGAATTTTTCATTGACATAATCCTTCCGATCGCACTGTGGCCCTGGTGTCGACTCAGCCTCTAACAGAAATGAGTACCAGGAGTATTTCCTGGGAGTAAAAGCGGCCGGTGCGTAAGGCTGTCAACCTTACCACCGTCCTGGGCCATTGTCACGTAATCTTGAAACCGTAACTTCCTGGAAACCTCTGGGCACCTCGGGCCTGTAATGGGACTGATTTACTTTTTTTTATAGTCATCTTTGATCATCCTTATTCATTAAATGCGTTTTTATTGAACTTGGCCCATTATGCTAAGGAAATAGCATACATTTAGCTTGTCTGAGAAAAAATCCTAAAGAATATTTTTGGACCGAAGAGAAGAAGTAACAGGAAGACAGAGAAAATTACACAACTAGAGCTCCATATTTCTCAGTCCTTAACTAATACGACAATGACAGTCGAATCAAATAGAACGGTGGGGTATACAGCAAGCATGCAAAGAGTGAACAATGCGTACAGCAGTTAGGTTTGAAACCTGAAGGGTGGAGATAATTTTTTAGAGAAGGATAATATTAAAATGGACCTGGCAGAAATGGGATAAGGAGATGTGGACCGGATTAAACTGGTTCACTAGAGAAGAGGGGTGGGCTCTGTTCCATGGATTTGTTAGTCAGTGTGAAAAAATGCTGGACGCGAAGATTAGATCTTAAAACCGTAATCTTTAAACAAATATACCCGTTGGTAGTTACTGTACCTGGATATGACTGTGTTAAAAGTTATGATATTTATCAATAAATATTTTATTATGAAATTAAAAATGTACATTCGAAAAACTTGCATTGACTATACGAGTGGAACAAAAGGGAAGCTGATTTTTCTTCAGAAAACACGGGGAAAAAAATGCTTGTTCTTCAGTCAAAAGACCCCCTAGGACCGTCGTAAGTAACTTGCGTCATTGCTCGATATAAAGTCGATATGTCGATACTGTCTTACAGACTCGGTTCGATAACGGCCAGTGCGCGCGCGCTTGCGCGTACACACACACACACACACACACACACACACACACACACACAGTGTCTTTATCAGCAGTTGTATAGAGAGGCAAATGAAGGAGAACATCTTAGAAAAACATGTGAAGGCGGAAAGTGCCCATAATATAGCATTAAAGGTCTGGCTTAAGTTCGCAGTTTCGCCGTTACTATAAATTATGACTGTCACACCAGATAAATGTGACCACATGTAAATATAACATACAGTCGAAACGGATTAATATTATTGTACTAAATTACGTAATCGTTAAAGAGGCCAATACTGTTAACAGTCTTGTGTCTGTAGGTTATAACATACATAACGGAGGAGCCACACAGTGAATTCTGTCACGGTCCGAGATTTTATAGTTCGAAGTTAGAGAAATTCTTTCGAAGTTAGAGAAATTCTTATAATAAAACCAACTACATTCACTAATTTCTCAAATTTATTTTTGGAATAAAACTCTACATGTTTCGGACAGTTCCCCTGTCCATCATAAGGAGTTTTTCACTGAACAGACAGCAATGGTATATGTTATACAGCTTGCGAGCAGGATCAGGACGGAACTGCAGTTCCGTCCTGATCCTGCTCGCTAGCTGTCAGCAAACCTGTATGACATATACCACTGCTGTGTGTACAGTGAAAAACTCCTGATGATGGACGAAGGAACTGTCCGAAACATGTAGAGTTTTATTCCAAAAATAAATTTGAGAAATTAGTGCATCTAGTTGGTTTTACTATAAGAATTTTTCACGATGCACGGTCACCTGAACGTCAAAAAGAAAAGTAGAGAAACTATTGTGGCCTTGTGGGTTATGACGCCTTCTTTATTGGTAGATGGGTATCACCATTTCGCAGGGACTTATTACCACCGTATTCTGAGTAGCAGTTAAGACAGAGGCAGTATGTTCTGCCGAAGCAAAACCAGAAGGCGTCATAACCCGCAGTACCACCGTATGAATATGCACATCAGTTTGAAAATTTACGGTAGGCTTACATTTCCTCCATCAAGGAAGCGAAACAACAGATTCGGAATTTACAGAGTGTTTGATGTAGAAGCACGAATCCTTGTACGTACAGTCTGTCTGTGAGTTGTGGCACATTTTGTTTTGGAGGGGGCGAGATAAAAAATAAAGTGTAAGGCCTTCCACAGTAAGGTGTTGGTAGGACCGGTGTTACAGATAACTGTTTTGACAACAAATTACAAAAATTCACCTTCTTATCCTTTACAACGCTTCTCATTTCAAGTGCGTTATACAGGATGGGGCAAAATAACCTCCGTACTTTCAGTAGGGCATTGTGAAGGGAGGGGAGGCCGTAGAAGGGTGAGGTTAGGCTCGAAAGTTGCAGGTAGTTGGGAAGTTCCCGTTACAACACTCCGTAGTCGTAAAGATGGTGTGGTCCAACGAGCAGCGCGCATTTGCCATCGAAATCTAATTTTCGCAAAGTCACTATCGTAGCGGTGCAGCGTGCGTTCCGTACTCGCTACCAAACCCCCTCGGGACCGAGTACCGGACCGAAAATCCATTCTGTTGTGGGTTGAGAACTTCAGAGAAACGGGAAGGGTGTCTGAAAAAAGATGAGGACGACCACGGACCTCTCGAACACCAGAGAACATCGAGGCTGTAAGACGGTCCGTTTTGCAGTCTCCCAGGCTCTCTGCACGCAAACACCACGCAAACAACGGCCACTACTTGCAAGATATTCTTTCTAAGACTATGTGATTTAAAACTTCCCATATTGTAGTTTCATAATCCAAAAATAAAAGTTTTGTATCTCGAATAGTTGTTTTGTTATTCACCTTAAAATTTATGGAGGTTATTTTGCCCCACCCTGTACCTTGAAAACGAAACGTTTATGGGCCCATATTTACGTGGAATTCTTTCGTTATTTTGTGCTCGGAACATGTCACTGCGGATATTTAGCGTATTGTAGAAATATTCTGTATAATAATATGGGTGTAATGTCCGTCCTTAAAGTGTGAAAGTTGGTGACGATTTTGTGTTACTGAGGTGGTACTCACACTCGAGGGCTAACACACGCTTCTGGTTTTGGGTAAAACCACAAAACGTTTCGGAAGCTGGATTTGCTTCCTTCATCAGGTAAAATACAGAACTTACAAAGTCGATTGTTATTTCATTGGATGGAGCTAATCAGAGGATAAAATTCAGCTGCATACAACTGACTCAATAGGGTATATATATAATGTTTTGTATTTCTCTCTCGTCGGAAGAAACGCTGTGTGATTTTTAACAGGTATGTAACGATGAACAACGATGTGTCATTTGTCATGCATTATTTTCGAACTTTTACGGACTGCTGTCTGACCTGCTGAAAGTATGAATCTTTGAGACAATGGGTAAGATTCGCGGATGGGGAGTGGTTCCACCACAAGACCATTACCTTTTGGGACAACACAGCATAAGAAAACGCCGTCTTTCGTCCAGGTTCCGATCGGTATTCGAACCCACGTTGTCTTAGCCCGATGGATCGCAGGCTGTACGCACACTGAGTCGTGCTTATTTTACAGTCAGCCAGTTTAAACACCATTAAAGTGTTTGTGTTAATACTTGTGTTTTTATATTAATTTTGACTCATAAGTAAAGGAGTGTATGTAATTCGTCGTAATGGGCCTGGTAGCTCAGTGTAGGGACTGACTCCGGGCTGGACGGTCCAGGATCGAGTTCCGGTGGGTACGAGATTTTCCGCCCGTCCAGACCGGCCCTGGGGCCCACCCAGCCTTCTGTAAAATGGGTACCGGGTCTTTCCCGGGGGTAAAGTGTGGCCGGGGTGTGCTGCTGACCACTCACCACTTTCTAGTGCCGCGGTCATGGAAGAGTAATGCTATACCTCTACCCACCCTCTGGGCCACACCGGCCCTGTAACGGGATCACTTTACCTTTATGTAATGAGTCGTACATCGCACAGCGAGAATTACAGGAAGTTTAAAAAGCATAGGAAAACGATTCGGTAAATATTTTTTCCGAAGCTACATAAAATTGTATTTATAACCAATGTTTATAGCAGGATTTCATTCGCGTCGTGACACAACTACAATTCCACCGATGGCACAAATAGCCAGCTGTTGTACTTCTGCCATCGTGGTTGTTATCTCGTCCACGTGACTGTGTTGTGCTTTTAAATTACCTGCCCTTCCTAAGTACTACAAATGACGTGAAAACGCTGTTTGTAAAAGTCTGGAGCTGATCCGGTTAATTTTCCAGCTCGCTGAGTTGATACGGGGCTTACAGATATCGGACGTACTGTAGGTCTTGGCCAGCCATGGTCCGGCTTGTACTGAGAGATCATTATTAGGAACAGTTCCACCCACTCAGATGGAAACTAAAGCTATACGAAATTAAATTTGACAACCAATTTAGCTTGTAATTAGATGGTCATAGCGCAAGGCATTTTAAGTGCAGAGACATAACTTTCAGTGGAAGCACAATGAAAGTACAGTACTTATGTTGACAGTGAGCGTTGGAAGTGACCTCCTGCGGACATGTGACTGTAGTCCCGCATGTCACCTAAAGTGTTTCGTAAATTGGACTGTCTCCATTCCTGTGCAGGTACACAGGGACTTACCTGTTCCTCTGTGTTACAACTTTGTATTGATGTAAAAATAATATTACGTTGTAACGGTCCCGCGCAATCCGTTGGCATTATAATACTAATATATAAAGTTTTGCTGACGGTGATTTACTGTATGACATCCGAACGTTTTGGCTTATGATTTGTTTTTTTCATCGTCTAATGTACGTTAATTTAATACACCATGCTTCCGGGACTGGTTCGGTCCCCGTCTTCTGGCTTGCTTTTTCTGAAAAAAAAATTAGAAGAAGCAAGCCTGAAGACAACTTATCCTGTGCCCGAAAAGAATTATGCTAAATTTCCGTCAGGGCTGGCCAAATTCAACCTCACAGGCAGGGCACAGAATTCATTATGCACTCGCCCGGGTGTCGCCCTTGTGTATACATATATCGCAGGGGCGGGCGATTGAATTAAGGTGAACGCCATTATTTTCAAACGATATTTTTATTGATATTTGCTAAAGTTGCCGTGGTATGTTCTGCAGATCTGTTATATTATGTGTGTTAAATGATATTATTGAAACTATTCTGACAACGAGGCCCGCAAATACTTTCTTCGAGGGTGAGACGACGGGAAAAGTCCATTAGTTAATGAGTTCTGACAAGGGCTTTATGTTGTGTCCATAAATAAAATAGCAAATAACGCCACGAACCGATTACTCGTCTACCGTAGGAATGCATGTGGCGGCTTCATGATCCCCTTATTTTTTTTTACATATGACGTAATGTGATAGGCTTGGTCAGATTGTGTAATTTTCTCTCTTTCTTCTACTCACCCGTTAAAGCCAAAGCGCCGACAGCAAAAAAAAATATTAGTACCTTGGCGGAAAATTGCACCGCGTACTAAGAGGAAATGTAATACTGAGTGATTGTCAGCCTATATACTGTTTACCAACAGCCATTTTGTCAAAAAACTGTGGTGTCAATGTAGGAAAATCAAAGCTGGACTTTTGCCAAGGAGTGCATTTTAACACCTACGTACGTTTTAATATTATATTAGGTTAGTGGGAGGTCTTATTTTCGAGTCTCCCCGCCTCACGCAGCCAAACGCCGCGTCCGTAAGTGGGTCGCACCCTACTGTTTAAGAAACGCAATATACATGACTGTTTAGACTTGCTTATGAGAAGCACAAAGGAATACTTATTACAAATCATTTATAGGTATATATAAATGTACCAACAAAGCGTTTATGTAATAGTGACACTTAAGATTTTATCTGGTTCTTAATATAATCCCCCCCCCCCCGCGGCTTTTTCCGTTCTTCACTGAGAGAATGATCCAAGAACTTGTTAGTCATTCGGTGTTGTATTTTATACAGTAATTGGCTGCTTAAATTATTGATACGAGAAATTTTATCCGCTAGTTTTGACTTCACTTTTATTCACTTAAGAAAAATAATCACAACGTAGTCCGTCTTCTGAAACAAAGTAAATCACACATCCAGCAATACAGCATCACTCCGCTGGACTGTAAAGAAGTGCATTGTCTGCGCACAGAGTACGAATGTACTGTGTGTTGGAGTTCAAAGTTACTTTAACTGCATCTTGAATTCAGAATACTCACTGCGCGACAGTCGTCTGTTTGGGTCCGGCGTCATCTGTTTGCTTTTGCTCCATATTGTGGAAACAATGACGGTGTAGCAGGCCGAGATGATGAGGGCCGGTACCACGAACAGTATCACTGCTACAAGTGTCATGTACAGCTGCCACTGCCATTGTTCGGAGAATTCGATCCAACACTGCAGGCGCCCTGGGAGAACAAGCAGTGCCATTATAGGACCTGTGGAAAAGCAGCTTAACAAGAGGTTATTAAACGGGTACACTCTGAGGACCTGAAAAAAAAATTCAACAAGGACAGAGATTCATTGTAAGGAATGCAGTTTCAGGATATACTGAATAATAACTCAACAAGAACAGAGTCTCCTAATTTCATGATCCGCAGAAAAGTAACTCAACGAAAATGGAAATTAGTAACTAGGAACACAGTACCAGGACCTGCAAAAGAGTAACTCATTAACAGACCTTCATAAAGAGGAGTACAGTTTGAGGACTTGCAAAAAAGTAACTCAACGAGGACAGAAGTTTATAACGATGAATACAATTTCAGGAAGGGAGCGTAAGAAGAACGGAAGTTAAATCACAAGAAATACAATTTCATGGCTTGCAGAAAAGTAACATAAGAGGGCTTTTCTCTTTGTATCAGGTAAGCCCAAAGTAAGGCTTATAATTTACAATTCATGAGCGAAACACCAAAACTCATTCTTTTGTCCAATGTATGACAACAGTGATAATTTTGTTTAAAATGGAATACACTCGTGTGTGTTTTCCATATGCGTCATGGACTTCATGTGTATTGATTAGGCCACAAAAGCTAGTCATGACATGTGCCTGAAGCACCCATAATGATTGTTTCACAACACATCATAAAATAATTTTCTTTCCAGTGAGAACAGTGTGTTGTTGGTGAGGGAGGAACTGACTGACTGTAGCAAAAGTTGTAGGTGTGTCCGTAAAAAATGGCGGTTTATCAAATAAGGAATTTTGTTCCTAATGGAATAAAAGTCTAAAAAATCATAGGCTATCAAACACATGCCAGAGTATTACTATTATTTATGTGACGATTGTGTCATACATAAATCGTGCAAAATTTCAATAATGTGTTAAACCTCTGCCATCCCTTAAAATTTGAGCTGGGCTTGCAATTTACGAGGAAGAATGTGATATTATTTCTACTCCCGTTATGTGACATGGTCACTTAAGTGGTCAGTAAAGTTTTGTAGGTATTTGTCTTACGATCCTTATCAAGCATCTTGCCCATACAACATCGCCTTATCGCACTATCCTAACAATAGTAAATGAAGACGGAAGGCCAGAGCAGGGACTGGGAACTTCTTCTTCAACGTATATTAAAGTACAGTGCAAGGCGCTTCAATGTAATCATCGAGTGACAGCACATACTTGTGCACCGTCGTTTATAACCTACTTAGAAACGGATTTTTTCCTATTTTAGAGGATAGAAAGGATTCATGAAGTCCTTGAATTGAAGACCTTCAATTTGAGCTGTGTGTTTGACGTCATGGCTGCAGGCAGCGGGAGCTTTCGCAATGAGAAATTAAAAAAAAAAATGCTGTGCTATCACATCCCTGTCAGTTGATCGGGCAGATTTAATGAGTCATGTGTTTGAATTTAATCGTCTATTCCTCATCAAATGTGATTTTTATATGCAACAAAAACATTTTATTTATTTTTTTGCGTTGGATTTGTATTTCGTTTCTCCGGTTGTATATTCATTTTATCACATTCCTGTACAGGTTTATTCGAAATGATTGTCGGGGTTTTAACAACTTGCCACCTCGTCCTCCAGATGCAACCCTATGTGATTTCTTTCTATGGGGTTACGTCAAGGATCAGGTTTATGTTCCTCGTCTTCCCGCAAGTATCCCGGAACTGAAGGTACGAATCAGAACCGCCATTGAAAACATCACCGCTGACATGCTACAAACAGTTTGGAACGAACTCGATTATCGTGTTGATGTTTGTAGAATCACAAAGGGTGCATACGTAGAGCACCTGTAAGGTATTTAACAAAAACTTGGAGTGTTGTTCTATTAAATAAAAAGTTACACATACTCCTATCTCAATTGTATTGTGTATAACAAGTTGTTAAAACCCCGACAATCATTTTGAATAACCCTGTATATTTCATCGTAATTTTATCTCCCAAAGCCTGTAGTCCTGTTTCAGTGTAATAAAGTTACTGAGGCGTAATTGTTCTCCATTATTCTGATTAGAGTTACAGTGATTTTGCTTAACGTTCTGCATATAGCACATCAATCGGATCGGACACACACATTCATTTTGGCTGTTACATTTAACAGCTCTGTTTACATGTTATCATCGTTTTACTACTGTATTTCAGAATCGTTGAAATTTACCTACTTCAGGATGGAAGATTATTGTGCTCTATTACAACACTACAAGATATTTAACAATTAATTTCACATATTTTATCGGTTGAAGTAAATTTAAAATTCAAAACTTAGAAAGATATGAAATAAAGTGAAATGCCAACTTAATTCAAGTAGGTAATTCTATTGATGTATTCTTAGCTCAACGTGTTTCGGGTACATACACCCATCATCAGGAGCATTGGATATTGAGTTGCAGCGTATGGTTTTCTGCACCGAGTTTTTGGATGGGTGGTGGTCTTGAGAGCCGTTGCGTAGGTCGTGTGTACGGTGCGGATGGTGCCGTGCACAGCACCATCCGCACCGTACACACCCATCCAAATACTCGGTGCAGAAAACTATATGCTGCAACTCAACATCTAATGCTCCTGATGATGGGAGTATGTACCCGAAACATGTCGAGCTAAGAATACATCAACAAAATTACCTAGTTGCACCAAGTTGGCATTTCACTTTATTTCCTAAGGAAGATGCACGGTCAAACAACCCTCAAGTTTAGAAAGATATATTAGAAGATTAAAAAACATACTTAAAGTAGGAGTCATATTCGTTTTTACGCAGGGGACGGACCGTATTAATTTGATTTTGCCACGAGCAGAGGGACGTCATGAGAGAAACGCTTAACTGCGTGTAGGTTGAGGATTGTGTTGTTCTGTGACGTCACGCTGTGTAGCTGGGCTAGCAGATTCCGACGTTTCAGTGCCTTAGAAACGTCGGGATCTGTTGCGCGCGTATGCAGTGAACATACCTCCTGGATGCCTCAAATCTCTCATAGGTGTAAGTCATTAGTGCAAGTTATAGCCATCAGCTACAGTATTTTGATAAATTTGCAATTTATTATCAAGTATCCAAAATGATTCGACCAAATACAGACATTTCCCGACTTACGCCATAGTTACGTTCCAACAGGTCCGGTGCAAGTCGAATTTTGCGCAAGTTGGAACTGAGTATACATATGAGCAACTATCCATGCATATAGTGGGGTGTCGTGATCGGGTTACGCTTTGAGCTGGGAACTCTGTATTGTGCACGCGGGAGGACAATCTATAGAGGATCGTGTTAATGTTTCAATATTACCGTAGGGCGAATTAAGTTCTGTTGCGGGCCGCAATTAGTAAGCCATACAATTAACTGTCGGGCGGAAAATAGCTGGATGTGAATGCACGACTACCCGAATATTGTCATACAGCAGGGGATCAATCAGTGTCCCTTACGAAAACGTTAATGTAATATGAGGGAGGATTGCCACTTAATTAATTGTCGTAACACTCAGAATTATTACATACATTAATTTTGTGATAAAGATGCGATGAGTTTTCTTGTGGGTCGATAGGCACTAAATTTTTGAGGTACTAAGAGAAACTTTGCCCATCAGAATTTAATTTAATACACTGAATTGCGATTTACTTTAATTATAAGTATGAGAAGTGGGGTACGCGGTGGCGCAGTTGGTGAGGCACCGTGCCACAAGCCGGAAGGTCGCGGGTTCGAGAGCCGATGGTGTCATTGGAATTTTTTATAAATAATCCTTCCAGCCGCACTATGACCCTGAGGTCGACTCAGCCTCTACAGAAATGAGTACCAGAAATATTTCGTGAGAGATACAGGGGACCAGTCCGTAGGGCTGACAACCTTACTACCTCCTTGTGCCGGTTGCTTTGTATTTTGGGAGCCACAACCTTCAGGAACACCCAGAACCTGTAATAGGCCTGTTCAGGGATAGCTTTACCCAAGTATGCGAAATACAATATTTTACTGGACCTGCAGAGGTGATTTGCATGTCTTATTTTTTGACAAGGGTCATTTTTCACACCTGAATCACATGAATAATTGCCCAGTCATTTTTTGCCTAACAAGTTCATATTCTTATCGCGAATTCTGGCACCTTGCCTCCTACACTGATAAATACCCAGCCAGAATTCAAGCCGACATAACATCATTAATCATCTTCGTTTGAAAATTTATCAATGGATACTGTTGCTGCCGCGTTACAGGAAATTGTGTGTCACAAGCTAAAACTAGTGGTAAAATAATTAATACAAACTTTATAATTGGCGGTAACATAAAAACGAAGAACGGTTTATTAAGAGTTGCTAGCTTGACTTGTTATTACCCATTATATAACACCGCCTGTAACATGCCGCGCGCTCCTGGAACTCATGCAAACACCATTTCTTGGACTTTTTTCGGTTGCCGTGTCAGTACAGCTGCGGTGTGTGGTGTGATTGTACCAAAGAGGAGGGAGGATTTGCGTAATTTGTTATCGTAATATGCTCATGAATCAAATTATCTGCCACCCACACAATATCGTAGCTGAAAGTCGGAAATCCGACTTCGTAATTGTGAGGTTTATTGTAAGGAAGCCTGCTGTTTGAGGCGTTTATTCACATTTACGAGTCTCTTAAAGCATATTCTAGAAGATAATTTGATGTTTATTGGACCGTGCATCATTGTGATAACTGAAGATTAAAAAACAACTAGAAGCCACTTATTATTTTATTGTACTTGTTATAGGCTCAACATGTTTCGAGCATTACTATGCCCATCATAAGGAGCTCGCGACTGTGTTGTTAATTACCACATTGGTCGAGAAATTTGGAAATCAACAGCATAGTCGCGAGCTCCTGATGGTGGGCATAGTAATGCCCGAAACATGTTGAGCCTATACGAAGTACAATAAAATAATAAGTGGCATCTAGTTGGTTTTTTTTTATTCTGCAGTTATCTAGAAGGTAAATTTTGCGATAATAGGCCAGAACCATTTCCTTACTTACCCAAGTTCATGAGTCAAAAATAATTTTCCAGTTTTAACTTAAATGACGTGCAAGCCCATTTTGATGGGTCCTGACCGTGGTATATTGCATTTGTGACTACTTGGTACTAGCATTTGAGAGAAAGTGCTGGTTCTTTTTGAGCACCTATTGCGAGGATGGAGGCAGCAGGTTCATCTGAAGCATTCACATCTACCGTGGCCTCACGTCTAAAAAGACCGTAGTCTTGAAATGGGAGTATGCTCTTAAAGAAAGTGCTTTTACACGCAGTGCGTTCTGTTACATAAAGACAGTATTTTATCTGACCCATATCGTTGGTCACATCGCGCCGCTGTTTAACAACGCGCGTGGTCGTGTGGCTGACTCGCCTACGGTCTGTGTGAGAAACGAGTCTACAGGGTGTAACCACAAAATGTGTTTGATAAAACAAAGGCCCAGTATAATACTGATCGTTACTGTAGGCCCTCCGAGCAAACCCTGCATTAAGTGGCGCACTCTGTAGCACAACATATTATGCAAATTTCATATTCTGTTTAGTTGCTGTTAATTATCATGGCATAATGTACATTATATTTGGAAGGAAGCTGTACTAAAAACGTACCTACATTCTTTATATGTTAATGATTAATCATGACAAAGATTTCAATCTTCATCGTTGCACCATGCATTTCGTAGCACGCTGCCACAAGACTAAATTAATATAATAAAATCAATCAGTGAGTGTATTTTAAAAATGTGACTAGCAAAGAACAGCGCAGCTCCCTGAAGATGATCTTAGGATCGAAACATGTTGGAACGATTTTAAATATTGTAATGTAAAAAAATTTTATATATGTGCATTAGTTGGTGTGCTAATTAAACGATTCTAATGTTTATGGTTGTATCTTTGCAAATGTTACTGCCGATCTGTGTTAATTGAATTATTTCAGATAAGTTGATTACTAAATGGTATATTTCTTTTCATTACTTTACTGTTCTTGCCAGGATCGCAGTACACACTAAGGCATTTGAAAACAGCCATCTTTCAGCTATTACGGGCGCCCTCTATCTCTATATTACCCATACTTCTCAGCTGTTACAGCGAACCTCTTTTTTATTTTTAACAATATTGTGGTTTGATTAATGATGTTTACATTCCGACACCACAGTGGCAGGAATCGTGCTTCTAAACACACATCAATTTGCTCTCTTCTTGCAGAAGGATGCGAACGTTTCTTTCCTTTCTTTTCCGTAACTCAGAGGCCTACCAATTACAGTATCATCTTGGAGTCATTACCTCGGCTTCATCTTATCCGAAACATTTATTCTGGAACTTGCGACAAAATTTTTCAGCTTTTTTAGGATTAGTTACAAATCCCTCAAACACCATACTTCAAACACTTTTACGTACAGACCGACAATATTTATTCTGCATCTTCTTAGTTTATTTAGTGAAGTTATCTCAACTCAGCATGTTCTGTGACATCGAATTAGGTGGCTGTGGATCACATCCCTAAGAAAAGTGGTGAAAATGGAGCAATCGCGCCCAGTACAATATATCTAGGGATCCGAAATTAAAATGTAAAAGCTTAAAACATATAAGATATGTACAAAATTTAATTTGCATCTTTATTATCACTTATTTGTTTTCCTAATAAATGGGCAATTAACAACACGTACAATGTATACAATTAATACAAAACATAAAGACTTGATCATTCTTTTGTTCTGTTGGAGATTGAAAGCGCAGTTGTATAGCTTATCCCAGGCCCTGTTAGGAGTAATGGATTGAGACAAACGTGAAAGAAAGCGACTGTGAACTATTTGCAAAGTATGATGAAACGTAGGGTTAATGGCCTAGGCAAATAACGAGGATGTCAGACAGAAGAGCCGGCGTGTGTCAAGACGCGTGTATCGGCGTGTATGTAAACAAGCGTCCTTACCATTCAGCTGTGATGTTAAGGTCAAGATTATTTGTATGGACATTTAAAATTGGATGTTCTATGTATATTTTACTGAATCACCACGTTTCATATGCACAAATTTTCTGAGGCGTTCTGAAAATGCGAAAAGAAAAAGTTGTGTTATTTATTTAAATTTATTTAAATTACTAATTAATTTACGTAAAGATTCTGTATTCTTAACCCATTACCTGCTAACGTGGAGAATATTGTGAGCTCCGAATAATGCTATCAAAGGGCAAATGGGATTGAACTTGGCGTTTAAAGTGTTAAATTCCGTTGTAAGAGCTAGTGATAATTCTATCTATAGGTTCTCAAAGATAAATCACATTGATGCTGTTAAATAGCGTTGCTAAAATATGCAAAGCCAATAAGACATTAAGGAGATATTCACTACACCAAACATTTTGATGCAATAAGTGATTAAATTTTAAAGTGTTGCGGTGTCGGTAACGCATTATTGTGTTCAGTCCTGTAATATCGCCGACAGGGACTCAATGTGTAATTTGATATTAATCGAGGGTTGGAAGAAATTAAGGAAAGAGCAGTTGGCCCAATTCTGCACGAGAAGCAAAAAAGTGTGATTTTAGGCACGGCTCTTGTCGTCGGGATATAGCAATTAATTAGTCTTTAACACTTATCAGAAAAGAATGAAGGGGAGAGTATAGCAACAGGGAAGAATGGCTGTTATCACAAGCAACAGTTTTGCAGAAGAACCTCTCCATCAACAGTTCCTTGAACCGACTATTCCTGTTGTTAACAGAGGCATTATAAATGTAAAATCTGTTTTCATTAATTGGTATCATATTATAAAGGGAACAAAAAGAACACTGGTCCCACGATCAGGAAGAAAATTTCCTAATTTTCGCCCCCAAGAGCCGTGTCAACGTTATGTTTCAGTGTCTACTTCTTCTTGATCCGCAAATTTTAATTCTTAATGGGCTGACCGTCAGATGAACGACTGGATTTGCTATAACTGAAGGACCTCTGCAACTCACATGAATACATTGCTAAGCCAGAATCTTCCGACATGACTTGATACAAATTATTTAGGCTATAGGTAGAAAGTAAAGTCCTACCTGCGCTTGATTATACACAATGTCTTGAGGAAATGTGGGGTAAAGGGGTAATTGTATATAGTCTGATTGATTTCGTGTAACATATGAATACTTTATATAAAATCCTTGTATTATTTTTGTATTTTACTAGCTCTATATATTTTGTATTTTTATGACATTCCACTTCTTGTTGTCACTTTGACTAAATTTTACCTCCATAGAATGTATAATATGTGTTTTTGTATTATGTGTGGCGGTAGAATAGCCTATGCTCTAGTTGGAGATGGGTGGTCAGCTTTACCCTGGAGGAAAGGGCGAATGGAGGGCTTGGTGGGTTCCAGAGTCGGTCTGGACGCATTGTAGAACATTTTACTTGCTCTTTCCGACAATCAAAAACCGTTTTGTATGTCGTCCAGGCCGTGGTCTATTTACTGTACCGACTGAGCTACCCAGCTGCACAGTTTCATAATGAACCTCGTACTAGTATAGAGTGCAGTAGTGAGGCCATTAATGCCAATCCATTAAGCTACAGAATTAAGTTACAGAAGTCAGTTTCAGGAACCCGTCACAACTCCAAAATCAATTTTTATTTTGACGCTGAGCAAACCTGTAATGGTACTAAATTATGTTCGTGCATCACTCCCCGTCATGAGGACGACCTGCTGTTGGGCGTGGGAACGAACAGCTGAGCTGACTTAACGAGCACTTCTTACCTTCTATAGGCGTCTCGTGGTACAGGATTAAGATGGGTACTGAGAAGATGGCGCTGATGACCCATGCGACGGCAACCAGCAGCCGGGCGCGCCTCCCTAATGACAAGAACATCCGGTGCTGTAAAGTATGTTTCAAAAATAAGGGTATGATTCGTGGGAAAACTTGTAACTGAAGTCTGAAAACTGACATGGGCCAGCAGATATACTAAGAACAACTTATGTCCGTAAATTTACATGTAGATGTAGTGGTTATCGAATTGTAGGGGAATGAATATTTTAGGGACGCAGTTGTAAATGAAGACATTAGGAGCAATAACTGAGGCATAAATGTACTTGAGGGAATGTTGAATACTGGGTACATTAAGAAAATGTATATGGCTGTAGTTTAAAGGCGGCATACGTGTGTTCAGGAAAGGGGGGGGGGATGGAATTTTGGCCATATAAAGTTAGAGTTGGTAAGGGTAGACTTGGGGTAAGAAGGGGTGGATTGTGTTGGACTATAAACTGCCGAGGTAACAATGACATGAGCTATGTATATTTCGTAGGTCTGTATAAATAGCAGATTTTTCATTGAATGTTATGCATTTTCAGCAGCTGGATACATTTTCATTTGATCCGTATTGTACGTTTATGCAATACTTAGATTCAACATTAAGGACTTATCGATGGTGTATGACTCACTGACACAATCATCCTTCTTTTGGACTTTGTCCTTAGTCAAAAGTAAAAAAAAAAACGAAAGTTTCGGAAGTCGGCTGTGTATCCTTCTTCAGGCAAGGAAAGCATCTAATCTGGCCGACCCATTAGATGGAACAATTCAGTCACTGGGCGGTGACTGGGAATAGCTCTGTATAAGGAATACACCAAGTTAGATGCTTCTTTACCTGAAGACGGAAACAGAGTCGGCTTCAGGACGTGTTTTTTTATTTAGATAATAGACAAATTCCAAAAGAACGAGATTGTGTCAGTGAAAATCCTTGGAGTCCGAATATCTTCTCAGTAGATCAGACGACGACGATGACGACGACGACTCGTGTAGGTTATCATTGATTATACTACCGACAAAACACTTTATAGAGGTTCATGCCGGTATTTTCAGACACTTTGGAAAGTAATGTATGTTCAGTTTATATTTACACAATAACGCCTAATACAAATACGTCATCTTAATATCCCTGGTGAATTTCGAAAATAATCACCACTAAATGATTTTTTGAAATGACGGTCTTGTCTTTTGTCGTACAATAATAGAATATATATATATATATATATATATATATATCTAAGTACATGGTCATGTCTCGAGATCAGAATGCAGGACAAAATCACAGTGTGAGGATTGATAATAGTACCTTCGAGAGGGTGGAAGAGTTTAAATATTTGGGAACAACTTTAACAATCCA
>Ga0123354_10004924_pt1 | contig 19169 bp, 12 predicted proteins | sample TergutLab28metaG_2_FD_97872 | JGI IMG/M metagenome (GOLD analysis project Ga0123354, IMG submission 97872) | Labiotermes labralis P4 segment gut microbial communities from Petit-Saut dam, French Guiana - Lab288 P4 | ecosystem: Host-associated > Arthropoda: Insects > Digestive system > Gut ...
AGGCTGAGTGGACCCCGTTCCAGACCCACTACTACTCAGAAAATCTGGTAGCGCCGGGGATCGAACCCGGGACCTCTGTATCTGTAGCCAGAAACTCTGACCACCAGACCACAGAGGCGGTCACTATAGCAAATACACAAATAAAACCAACCCTCCTTGGACTGCCTGATCCTCAAGACTGAGGAACTGCACTCCTTCAAAACATCACAATTTATTAGTCGATATGGTATAACATCCCAGATGACTTGAATCCTCAACTTCTAAAATTCTGTACCACAAAACATTTCAAATGCCTGTGATAAGTATATTGGTCTGCACTTTCACAAACCCCATCTGAGTATCACAAAAGATTAGTGCACACAGCAAAAACACCTTGATGGTTTGACCTATTGCTCATGTTGAGACTGAAATTAGTGTCCTCAGAAATACTTATTTAACCATAATACTGGAAATACTATATGCAACACAAAAATTAAAATTTACCCTCATAGGCCCTGGCATGATAATAAATTAGCTTCCATGGTCTACTGCAGTTTGTCTGTTACGTTGTGTTTCTGATTCAGGGTCTAGTTCCCTGTTCTGCATATATGGACCATGTTCACAGGGTCTGGCTCCCTCTTCTGCATACATGCACCATGTTCACAGTCCAACCCCACACTTCCCACCCTGCTTCAGGCTTATACACAATACGGGAGAACAAAATTTTCCTGTATGATTTAAATGACATGTGCAGGAAAAGGGAATCTCATGATCTAGACAATCTGTACTCTATCTTTATCCTAGCAATAGTGCAATTAACAAGTGTACATGGACCTGTGCAATGCTTGTAAGGATGTGCTGTAACATGCTACACAGACATTTTGTAACACGTTTAATTACAGTTTGACCTGATGGTGTAGTGCCATCAACTTCTTTCACATAATTTTTTCAAAATACAAAACCACATGCTACATGAGAAAGCCAAAAATTACTACAAATATATCTTGAAAGCCTAGTACTTACAACCTGTCTTTGAAACACTAATGACTACCATCATGCTGGCCACATTTGAGGTGTACCTTTTACCAACACTCCCAAGTATTTTGAAGTTTACACTTTAGTTGTGCCAGTATTTCTTCTTGTCATTAACAGATGGCAGCTTTAAGAACTTCTGTGGTCTTTAACCAAAGAATTAATTTCATTTATAAAAACATAATAATGTAGTTGAGGTTCCCAGTCTTCTCAGATGTTATGCTGGGTCACTGAATTAGTCTTTCCTCACATTTCAAGGAAATGTAGGTCCTTCACTCCTAAAAACTGAGGGTTGAAGATGAAGGCGCTCAATATCTTCACAACAATGGGAAACATTAGCCCAGCAACAGTGTCATAGCCCAGAAGACCTGCATCCTGGAAACACTGCTGTGTAAATGTGAAATCTGCAAGACAGAACTAAAAGAGCATGTTCTTGTTGCCACCTGAATGCATCTAGAGCCAAACAAACAAGTTCCCAAGGGGTTAAGAAGAAGAAGAAGAAGAGGAGGAGGAGGAGGAGGAGGAGGAGGAGAAGAGGAGGAAGAAAAAGAAGATGAAGGGGAAGGGGAAGAAGAAGAGGAGGAGGCGGAAGAAGAAGAAGAAGAAGAAGAAGAAGAAGAAGAAGAAGAAGAAGAAGAAGAAACTGAACCAACTTTAAGTTCCACAAAGGAAGCTTTACTTGAGAGGTTCGGCAGACAAGGACAAAATGACAACAGCGTATTGTATAACAGCATCTCATTCAACAAGGAACAGAACTTCATATGCATTACAGAGCTGTCAAATTTTGCATGAATTCCTTGCTGTAAGAATGTGTATAATGGTGTTACTAGGTACAATAATTTTACATACAATTATATCCTGAACAATCAGAGTAACATTCTGTAACTTAAATAAAAAAAAATACAGAATTAGTGCATGGCACCATAGGAATAGATGTGAACAACAGAGAGCATCAAGATCTCACCTGTTCTTGGGTAGGAGTGACACACAAAGTATATTTCCATAAACTGATATGTTATGATGTATATGTTAAAATTTAAAACAATTTCAAACCTGCATATTATTATTATTATTATTATTATTATTCCCTTGGTTCTACAGCCTGGTCCTGGCCTTGACCACCCCAATGACTATTATTATTATTATTATTATTACCCGAAACTATTAAATTTATGATATTCGGTCTATTACCAGCATGTATATATAAATACAATTAACACTTATGAACACATACCTGACACACATTATAAGTAAAATAATAATTCCACAATCCATGTCATGATTGTGAGGCACAAAGTATGGACCAAATATCACTGCCTCCAAATAACAGACTTGTATTCCATACACAGCACATGGGTCCACCGTTTTAACACTGTATTAATGCTATACACAATATTATTAAAGTTTTCACAACTTACAATCTCTAAACACAGTAGTGCATCATGCAACCGAAGAGTAAAACAAGGTTTTTAAGACGAATTTCTTTTTTATATTAATCAAAGCATTGACTACATTTCTTTATACCATTGGTCTCATCCTTACAGGACCAATCCTCAATATATTGTGTCTAACATGACCACTAGGCCAACTCCAAACATAATAATTTCCTGTCTGCTCTGTTTTCTCTTCACACAGCATAGCTGAACATTCTCTTTACATGATCACTGTATCAATTTTCATATCTGTATAAACAATGTAAATCTACAGAGTAACAATAAAAAGTGCAAAGTTATGTACATGAATACATAAAATCTGAAATATCAACTGCAATATTTGCAAACCATCCAATCTGGAGAGAACAACAAAGTGGAAGGGTTAAATAAATAGATTTCATTCTTACAGCAAAAATTACAAAATAAATAACCTTTGACCAAGAGTGCTCCAGAAACATCATGTTTGTACGATTTGTAATTTCTCTCTCTCTCTCCCTCTACACACACTCTCTCTCTCTCTAAGACTGCATTTTATATGGCATTAAATTCTAGCACGAACAGTTGACGTGGTCTAATGTTTGTTACAGGTTCTTTCATATCTTTCATTTCTGTGGAGTCAGCAGGACAAGTACTGTCAAATCTCAACAACACAAAATAGTTAGACACAAACACATTACGTTTTACAATTTACAGCGTCATCTTGCTTTCTCGAGTGGGTACAAAGCACAAATTTTTCTAACCAAAAAGACAAGAAATTCAAGTGTTCTGACAACATTTCCAAACTTAGTGTCTTATCTGAATATTCCAAACAGAACACAACACCTCAAAAAATCGCACTTCCATTCCTGTGATAAAAATACCCACACAGGGTTCAAGTGCTCTGAGATGGTATGCTGTGTTGTTGGGCTATCCGTTTGTGATGTTCCTACAGATGGTGTCATCTTCATCTTCGTGGACTTCTTGCATCCTGAAGATGACAGCACCATGATCCTTCAAACATTGGGATACACTAAGCCACCTGACACAGCATCACATACTGCAAGATATGAATCCTCATCAACACCACTGTGAGAGCATCAGGCCAAGCTCAGGGTGTTAGCCAGCCCAAGTTAACCATAATAAAAGGACCGTGTTCTCTTCAGTATGGTTAGACAATAGGCCTTACCCAGAACTGCAGCAATACTGACCAGTAAGATGTTGCCATGCATTGACACAATTTTTTGCAGGCTCCCAACAGCAATGCAGCTGCACACATTTGCAGCATTGACAACAGGAGGATGAATCTGATAACATGGTAAATGGCTGTGGTCACAATATATAGTCATATGCAGTAAAACATCCATACAGCAGTACCCAGAGAGAGCTACTTATTAAAAGACCACAACTTGATCTCAATACAATCCCAAATAAATTCTTATCATTGAAGACCAGATTCAAAATGATATATCAGTGCATTTAGTGTATTCCCCATTAATTTAAAAATTCCACTGTTATAATTACATTATAAGAATACTATTCTTTGTATTATTTATTTTCAGTCTAATAAATGAACACCAACATATTGCTCACTGAATGCAATAATGGTATGATCCAAAAACTGTCCATTTGGAGTTGATACTACGGTAGAGGTAAAAAATACAAGAACTAGATCTGACAATAATGGCATCTAGAAGGCTATGTCTTGCCTGAGAAGTGTGCCAGTATTATCAGATGTAGCTGTTATATTTCTGAGCTCAATTGTATTAACCCCAAATGGGCACTTTTGAGTTGTGCCAATATTGCTTTCAGTGACCAATAAGCAAAAGCAGTTCAAAGCTTTCACATATAGCACACTTCAATTCCCTACAACAGTGGCCTTCAAAATGTTCGTAGTTGCGGAACCCTCACGAGCTAACTAAAATTTTCGTGGAACCTATGTAAATCAAAAACATTAATTTTTTAGTGCAAAAATGAAACAGAAGTTTTTAGAACACAAACTTTTCGGCACACATGACAAATAGCATGTTATTGTTTGTGAAGTACAGTAGAAATAAGCCCAGTGCTGATCATGCACAAAGATGGGGAGGAAAACAAAGGATGCAATTAAACTTATCAAACTTATGTTCTCCATTTTCATTACAAATAAATAAGCTTGTGGAACCCCACCAGGGTTCCAAGGAACACAGCTGGAGTATCTTTGCTGTTCACTTTTGACTTCTTTGGACACTTGTAAATGACTATGATGTATACCTCTGAAGGATATTTGTAGTAAAGAACTTTACAGCAAATTAATGCTATTAAATAAGAACAGATGATCGAAATGGACCTTAAGAACCACTATAAATTGAAAATTATATTTTTCAATAGTAACTTTATTATACTAATTACTAATAAAATGGAAGTATTTGGTGAGATTATGAGTCAGCGTTCCGGAGGAATGGTGACATAATGGTGCAAGTGTGGAAGGACAAGACTTGGGTGAATGATAGGTATGATCCATGATGCAACAATTGTAAACAAAGGGAGGAAAGACAGGAAAACAAACATGGAAATAAAGAAGCCTTGTGCTGTTGTCCTGTACAATAAATTCATAAAGGACGTGGACAGGGCAGACTAGTACCTCAGTAATTACTCAGTTCTGAAGAAAACTGTAAACTGATCAAAAAAAGGTGGAACTATATCTGCTAAACTGTGTGCTCTTCAATGCATTTTTGGTGTACAGGACACTAAATACAAACAAAGTAAAGTACAAGAACTTCCTGCACGAGGTAGGAAGGTCCTGGATATCAGAAGTCCAGAATCAAAGTGAGTCAAGTTCTGATGACTTTCAATTGCCAGAGAAGGGGGCCTAAACAGGAACCACCAGGCAGACTTTCTAGTGATTTCAGAATACGCAAACTTAAAAAAATTGTTGGTGGTGCGAAGGGAGAAAAGAAGTATCCTGCAAGACAGTGCAAAGTGTATGCTGCACATAAGGAGCAAAGTGAAACTAGAAACATTTGTAAAGTCTGTGTTGTTCTGCTTCACAAAGGGTCTTGTTTTGAGAAATACCATTCAGTGATGAACAACCAGACTATCTATATGCAGTTTCTGAAGTCTCGGGCTCAGGAGCATTATGTACAGTGTGCGAGCAAGAATATGTTATGGGGTTGAACACTCAAAAGTGTTTAAAATGTCTGAGAACTGGGGATATTTAATTACATGACCATCCGGTCGGCAAGGTGTTAAGATGAAATAAAATCCAATATTATTTCCACCGATGTGGCAATATTTCATAAACAGAATGGTTTAAACGCAGAATGTGGGGTCAGCCTAAATCACAAAATGATCAAAGAGACATACCTTATTAGTGATAAAATTCCTCTTCAAAACATTAAACTTCTATAATAAGTACCAACAATTCTGTTATGAGAAATAACATGTCACAATCAGGTATGAATTACTAGTTTCACTTTCACTAAAGTCTTCTTGAAATTACCCATCATGAAGTGTGAGATAAGAAATGACCATAAGTCACTGAAATACATATATACACAACAACTGCACACACAAACATGGATGGGTATGAAACTTCAGAACAAAACTCCTTAGAAAGAATGCTAGTGAGATATCACCAGCAGGTGGAGGAGCCATTAAATGGTGCAAAGTATGCGTGACTGTTGTATCAAAGAAACTAGTAGTTTCATTTCGAGGTTTTCTAACCATCCCCATCAGTTATGTGCACCATAATGCACCTCACTTGACCACCACATAAGAATTTGCTGAATCTGTTCCTTTTACATTTTTTTGTTTTGTTCTGAGGTTCTCTATCCATCCCTGCTGTTTGTTTGTGTATATATATATACACACACACACACATAATGACTGTAATAATGACATAGAGCATTATACTGTAATGACAGAGTACTGTACGTATTTTAAACAAGCAGTACAATGATTACTACTCATTAACTTTTTTATATCTTGTTTAAGTGACTCAATTTATGGCTTTTGTAGCTCTATTTTAATGCCAAAAGGGGGTGCACTACTTGGCAGATGTGAAGGTACACTTATGAGGCAGCAGTAGGGTACTGAATACAACAGCAATTCACCTGACCACTCAATTTCATAAGGTGAATAAGGTAATCATACTTGTTTTTGTGCCAGACATCAAGATAAATGTGTTTCTAAATTAATTTAGAATTTACATAGACAAGAATTTGGGTAAAATGACATTATATTCAAAATACCAAAGGATGCCTACAAACTTAAATTTATCCATCTTTCATTGTGCACTTGTATACATAATGCTTCAATAAAGACCAATACACTGCACAATGAAAAAACAAAGTATTTTATATTCTTCCTACACATCTGGGACAGGATGGGTCATCACTGACAAGATCATTTAGAATACAAAGTATAAATTACTTGAGTAATACAATAAAAGTCTTAAATCAGCTGGCATGTTACAGAATACAACACATCTGGGACTGGGAATATTGAGATGACATACTCTTGCCAGTTCCATAATGCTCTTTTGTCACCATGTGCCACAGACTGAATGATAATGTTACCAAGACACTAAATGAGCTTTTTTTTTTTGGTTCCTACATGGCGATCTTCAGTGAGAAAACTTTCCATATTGCCCACATGTAATATCCCAAGTAATTTCCCTGAAGATGGCCATGTAGGTCAAAACATATGGCTGTGATCAGCAATTTGTGCATTTTGTTTGTAACATACTGTTTATCATTTTGGCAGTATACGCACGTACAGTTTATTCTGTAATAGGTCAACTGACATAAGGCAATAGCTATTTAATGTAAAACTTACAGAATTTCTACTAGTATTTTGTGTGTTCTCCTTTATGATGGTCCAGTTTGGCTGAAACATTCATTAGGAATATAAACCTAATGTTTGTGCTCTACACCATACTGCATATTGCGTGCGTCTTCAGTGGTCAATTATGGATGGCTACCATCTTTATCTTAATCTCAGCTACTTGCAACAAAATCAGTGATATGCGTCTAATAGCCAAAACTGGAATTACAAAAGAAGGCAGTAAGCATGCAACTGCCCATGCTGCAACTGATGATGATTCTTCATGCATCCTCATCAATTATCCCATTGGCAACCCTGCTCCTTGTTTGAACATTATTAAGTTGCTAATGAAAGACCTTATGTGCTAACAGAAAAGTGGCAATGCTGAGCAATAAGAGATAAAAACATCTGCCACACATGAATCACAATTTTTTTCTAGAAATTGGTTCTTTTAAGAAAAGGAGAAGCTCATCTGGGTGACTATATTAATGAACTGAGCTGCATACCATGAAGCTAGAAGAAACAAATCACAGCCAAGTCTCAATGTCCATGGCCCTCAGGATTTTGACCACTGATTATCAAACATTTTAATATGATTATTTCAAACCTCTGTGACTGATTATGGTGAGTAAGAGTGATACCACATAGCTGGCAAATCAGTTTCCTCCTGCTTCCTCCTGTTAGTGCACAGACCACTCTGAGCTCAGTCAAGCTTTGTCAAAATCAGTTAGGGTGGTTGCTTTTGTGCTCCATGACACCAATATACTCCTTTATCATAATAATAATAATAATAATAATAATAATAATAATAAAACACTCCTGTATGCTTTGCACGCTTTTTGACATTATTTTATATATTTTTATTACTGGCATTTCATAAGTTGGCACCAAATAAGGGTTTTACATTCAAAACTAATCCCCAACTCTGTGACAATTTTTGCAGCCCCAATTAATCACACACTACTGCAGACGTATCTATACACTTACCATAACAAACTGACATTGTCAGACATGATCTGGCATGGCGAATTCTGTGAGATTTGGGGGTTCTCAATGTAGTGAGTACCAAGCCTACTGTAATCTATAATGCGGTCCAAAGCGATCTGGCACACAGCTCTAACATCAGGATTTCAGTCTTCTGGCATTTGACTCTGTGTCACTGGGTGTTTCCCAACATTTTGAAGGATCATACTGCCTTCATCTTCAGGGTCACACAGTGCAAGAATTTCTCGAACTGCTTGGCCCTAAACATGGAGACAGTACAACTCTTCCAGCAGCTCTGAACCAAATGGACAGCAATATAGCAGCACCTTCCGCAAGACTTGAATACTCAACTTCCTGCTTCATCAATGAGTATGCCATGAATGATCTCTACTAAATGACCCATTATAATTTATTACAAACATTATCATAAATACATAGCTTTTGAACACAGAAATCAGAACAGCAGAGCAGGGGCACCATCAGTCACTATGCAGCAATGCAGCTATGAGTAGGCTCCATGTTCAGCTGGCATCACTTCAAATAACCCATCTGCACCCGAGGCACGGTCACATAAAATACGGACTTTGCTAAGTTCAGCTTCTGTATGTGAAGCAACAGGCCATCTTTATTACAATAATAATGCTTACAGCCTTACACAGCAAAATCCGAGGAGTCTTAATATCTTATCACTTTACTCAATGAGAATTCTTCAGACAGAAAACTTAAAAAATTCAATTGTAATGGATATCAGTGATGCTCAGGGTTCCTGTGTTATAAGCGTGTTCAGGAACTTCAACTGTGTGTTCAATTGAACCAAAGAATGATTCCAATCTGTTGATGTTGAATCACACAGTACTCAATTCTGGATTCTAATTATATTACACTTTGGATTAATGGGTCCCTGGACCTTGCACATCACTGGTATTCTGAACATAACATTTCATTAACTGGAAATGTTTCTAAAATATGTTCTATTTGTAATACAAAATGAAACAGTCTTCAAACCTAGTAAAATAAAGTAAAGTTGCCATGGCATGAAACTGCATTACTCAGTTTCAGATTGTATTGACTATGGCACTGTAGGAAACTTGAGGCAGCATGTTCCAATACACCCTCACATTAGGCCCAAATGCAACATTCCTTTGAAATTTACAGTAAGCAAATGCAACATTTATATGCATGTGAAGTGCTGCAAATGTACCACACAGTTCAATATCACTACAGATCTAATATTGGACAAAACTGTCCATTTGGCACATGTATACACATGGCAGTGGTTAGCACCATCTGTTTTGGAAGATGGAGGTTACACTGAAGACATTCATATGGCAGATAGCACTTAAAACTGCCTCCATGGATCAAATTTAAGATCCAATTTAATATTAACCTCCCATCCATGCATAGGTCTTACATATGGTCTATGCCTCAGGTCTTCCTACCAAAACCCTGTACTCATTTCTCTTCTCCCCCATATGGACCACTTGCTGAAGAACAAAATTAATTTCCTTAATATTGGTGAGTCAAGACTTGTCATACAAACAACACATGACTGAAAAAGAGTGTGAATGGAACATCATAAAATGCCATATTCGGGGAAATTTCAGCACAGTGTCCTGGGCATAAACAAAATTTTGTGCTCTACCTTCCAGTTATACCATTGCTTGTGAACAGCCCACGCATCTGTGATTGGTCATTCTGCTCCTTCACATGATGTCAGCAATGTAAGTACTAAAGAAGCAACAGAAATAACAGGTGAGAATGATATAGTCTCCTAGCATGTAGCTCCTGATGTTCCAAAGGACAATCCACTGCCAACTTGAGGAGCTACTGACCCAACGAGACAGCATCACATCACTGAAGACCTGAATCTTCAGCAACAACAATGTGAGAACCAAAAATGCCAAATAAGAACAGTTCCATGCCTTCTGCAAATGACTCCATAGCAAAAGGGCACAGGGGACAGCTCCATATTATGGTGCCCCATCACAAAAATGGTAACCATCTCTTTTCCAATAACACACATTCAAATGGCATGCTCAGACCTCCGGCTGGACATGATATGACTAAAGACACACGAACATGGGCAGTGATGAACATGATCCCCCTCCATTACATTTACCAACTCCATCCATTCACCAGTCATCACTCCACCTATTAACACACACTGCAGCAGAAAAGTTTTGAGACTGCTATATATTTACTTACACCTGTATCTATTCAATAGTGCAAAGAACACAGCTTCAAATTACAAAATTTTTAATTCTTGTGTATATTATGTTGTCTATCAGTGGGACTGTCTAAACCACTCTCATACTTATCCAATAATCAAAACGTACAATCTGCAACATTTAGAAAACATCCACATAGTGAGTTATTTGAACACATGATAAACAAGGAAAATACAGATTCTGAAAATCACAGATTGCTAAGTCATGTAGTGAGCATGTAAAGAAACTGTAAGAGAAGTTACTAAGCCAAACATACAACACAAAAAGATATTGCAACATTCCATATCTATTTTACTCATAAATATGTCACTATCTGTATGAATTTCAATAATTTTATTTCTCATGCACACCAACAAAACATTCTTGTGTCTATATACATAATATCTTCTGAAGAATTCGGGTAACTACAAGTACTATGAGGTTGAGAGATAAAATTTTAACATTATTTTAAAACACTCATATCCAAAATTATGTGCACACAATCACTGCCACATTATTTAATGCAAACACAAAAATTTATACACATCTTTAATTCTTATTTGTATTCTCAACTAATGGTTGTGTCATATACAAAAATATCAAGAGACGCACAATATAAATATTCACACAGCAATTTCATTATGACACACTTCCCACAAAAAAATCTAAACCCTCTTGTACAGGTATCAAAACTACATGAACGTCTGTGACCAAAACCAAACCACGTACTCGCACAATTTGACACCAAATAGCCTGGAACAAGTACACTGAAATTTTTCACCTTCCTGCTGCCTCCACCTTCAGGGCAGAACTTTCCCCTAAAATGTGGGTATCTACCTACCAATTATATGGCAAAACATCACAGGAGAACATACCTTGATACTAACTACCATGAGAAACTCAAACCTGCTTCAGAGTTTATTTGCCCTCCCTGACAATGGAGGCAGCATGATCTTCTGAAACAACAGGGTGCACTGCCAGCAACATACATGGTGTCACACCCCTGAAGACACTGTGTGCCATGATAACCTGAAACCTTCCATGTTCTTTAAAACAAAAGTTACTGTATGCATAACAAATGTGGTAAAAAAATTCTGTGCTAGACACACACCAACATTATGGAGGATATTGCTGCTTCTGTCTTCAGAGTTGCAGGTTTCTTTGAAGTGGTGGTGCATGCCTGAACTATACCAAGGTGTCACTGAGAATCAGGTATTCTGGGATGTGACACTGTCAATGGTGGTGCAGTTCGCAGCATTATAAAGCACTACACTGCCGGGCCTGCCAATGTTAGAAACTACTAGCCTGGTGAAACAGCACAACACCCCAGAAGGCTTGGATCTTCAGCAATATGGCTGTAAGAACTAGAGATGTCAGATGACAGAATGACATGTCATAGACCACCGTCATCCCAACAGTCAACAGAGAACCAGTTGTGTGACTGTGGTGTATATAGCGAGGAAATGGAGTATACAAAGCTGATGCAATAGGAAAGAAACTAAGTGTTGTCATTTGGCTTACAAATCTCTTCATCAAAGAATATACCTGCGTGTAAAACAGAGCAACTCTTGACTTCTAATACCCTGTAACGTAAACGAAAATTTCTGTGGGAAACACCAGCATATTCATTGTGAACTTGGTCATACTTAACTACAGTACAGTACAAATTCTGACTCTATATGCTACAAACTGTATCCCCAGCTCTGGCTAGAGTACACAATTCCACCGTCCTTTGGTTGTCAGTCCTCAATAATGAGAAAGCGAAGCCTGGTTTATTACCCTGATTTGAACACCATAAGCAATGTCATTAATGCTGCACATTGCTTGACCTAACACCCTTACAATTATACATATCAATTATAACAATTTACATGACAGTGCATATTGTTAATGCATGTAAAGCCAACTGTAATCTCTTACCAATGTAATGTTCAAACATACAAGGAAGTTACATTACAATTACCGGAATCATAATTTGGTCTACTACACACAGTTAATTAGTCATAGTTCCAAAATCACACACATATAAGCAGCAAACTTAAATTACATGGCAACACAAAACTGAACTCTTCACAACTGTGTCACAGTTCTGCTTGTTACTGTCATGAGGACACAGAAAGAACTCACATGGCTGATGCAGCTTCAGACTCCTTCCCACCTAATGCAGTAAGTCTCTCAAGCTCTGTCCAGTTGACCACCAGCCAAGTTATCACTGCCAATATTCCTGTGACCCCAATGGCTAGATACTAAAAGGTAAGGGTAAGGTTTTGTCCCATTCCATGCCATAAAGCCACAGAGGCGAACAGAGGTATACCTCCATTCAATCTTAACTTCATATGCCGGCCACTTTACTCCAGGGAAATGACGCCAGCACCCACTGAACAGGATGCTGGCTGTGCCCCAGAGCTGGTCTGGACATTTTGGAGGAGAGAAAAATCTCTCTCCTCTGCTGGGATCTGAACCTTGGCCTGTCTACCCTGTAGCCCAGTTGCTACGCATAGTATGCACGAGCTACCCTGGGGCTAGATAATTGCATGGATATATAAGGAAGACCTGGGAGTGGGGGACCAGCAGACAACACAACAGTTGCAGGAAGATATGCAGGAGCAATAATCTATGGGAAATCTTTCTGTGGCCTCCGTGCAATTAATAAATACATAAAAAAAAAATTTACAACTTCATAAGTTCCACACATTAGTAGCAGAGTTCTCAAATAACGCAACATTCACTTCAATGTGGCATTAACTTATGTCAACAGTTCATCAGTACCACACTCAAATAACATGACAAATGTAATATTGAGCACCAACTGTAAATTTCTGCTTCTCATAAGATCTGTATATTAATAAAAAATCTCACCAAATGAACACATCATTGACTGCCCATACCTGAGGCATGCTTGATACTTCATCTGCTCAGACAAGAAATACTTTGCTTGGACATAAATCATGCTACCATATCTATTGCGCATCTGTTCACTTTAATTCACAATTACAGCACGTGAGTTCCGCATCCGTCTAATTTGTTGCGGCAACCTCTGTTTTTATTAAACAAAAAAGAATGTGCAGAAATCAGAATGCTTCCTTCACTCCCCTTCCCACAACAACGAGGACAACTCCTCAGTAAGTTTAAAGTTTCCTGATCATGATTGATTAAGAGCTTGGAGACTTTGTGTTCATAATTCCAACTTTTTAAAACCAGTGTGTTGGTGTCTGATCACAATCTTACAGCACCTGCATGTGCAGACCTTGATGTACAAGAAGGGTGGGTATCATAGCACACTCAGGCGTGGCGATCATAGCACAATCAGGCATGGGGATCATAGCACACTCAAGTGTGGCGATCATAGCACAATCAGGTGTGAGAATCATAGTACAATCAGGTGTGGGGATCATAGCACACTCAGGCGTGGTGATCATAGCACAATCAGGTGTGGGGATCATAGCACAATCAGGTATGGGGATCACAGCATAATCAGGCATGGAGATCATAGCACAATCAGGCATGGGGTCATAGCACAATCAGGTGTGGGGATCATAGCACAATCAGGCATGGGAATCATAGCACACTCAGGTGTGGTGATCATAGCACAATCAGGCATGGGGATCACAGCACAATCAGGCATGGGGATCATAGCACAATCAGGCATGGGGATCATGGCACAATCAGGCGTGGGGATCACAGCACAATCAGGCATGGGGATAATAGCACAATCAGGCATGGGGATCATAGCACAATCAGGTGTGGGGATCATGGCACAATCAGGTGGAGGAAGAAAATATGATGGAAATGGTAATACCAATCTTTCTGCAATTGTTTTGTGTCTTTAACTCAGTACATCATTTTTATTCCATTTTATGCCTCTTTGGACTTGCACTTCCAAATCCGTGCACTACTTCACATCCCTGACTGCGGCTAACACTGCAGTTGCCTGACCTTGATTGCTCCAAGTTACAGTGCAAATATGCAAGAAAGAACTTTTCTTTGTTTAGTGGTGATAAAAAAAAAAAAGAGCGATCTGCGCTCTGCAACTACCTGCAACCAACTAACCTGACACCCCTCTTGTGCCTCCAGTGGGCAAAGCCAAAGCAGAGCAATCCCAATCAGTATTCTGCACAGCCCTACATGCTTGCAGTTAGACTCTATACTGAAAGTCACCTTAAGATCTCGAAGTTACTGTTTGCAAGTAGCTTAAACTGGGAACTCAGCAATGTAAGCTTCCATTCAACTGACAAAGAAATTGAGGAGATTTCCAAAACACATTGGTTTTAAAATGGGAGCAATAGACAAAATGCACACGAACAGTATTAATACATGGCAAACTCTGATACAATTATGGCTTGGGATGTGACAGTATGTACAGTGGTAGATACATACCAACATTTTGGAGAAAACTGCTGCCCCCAGTTCTGCGAAGGTCTTTCCTACATGTCAGTACCTATCCATGAAATTACACCAATACATCAAACAAAACCACAATAATAACATTCTGTGCCATGAGTAACAATTCGCATTAACATGTTTCACTAGCACCTCTGCCAAGTATCTATAACCAGCCGCCAGACACTGAGGAGTGGAAAGGACTGAAACTGATCTGGCAACACAGTGTGATCAACCACAAACACATCAAACAAATAAATCATGAACAGTCAACACAGTACATGGGGGCTGCAGAACCAACAACCGCCTGCTTCTTCTCCGATACATTTCAACCCTTTATGAGTTCATCTTCATGGAGGCTTTTTTAGGAAAAAAAAAAAAGACATAAAATACCAAAGTTTACATCAGTGAAAGTAAGAGTTACAAACTATATACCTGTGTACACATTTGTATCAAAGCATGAAGGAGAGGAAAATTGCTATCAGCATGGAATCGAAAAAGCAGAATGCTGTCCTCACGTATGGCAAAAAAGGAGGTAAACACATATCTCACTACTTTGCAGTAATACAAGGACCCCATTTATTTGGTGACTCAACACCACAACCCACACAGCTACAATTCTGTACTGCTTCCAATACAATGATGACTATGGTATATCAACAGCAATGCAGTGATACACGGACAACAGAACATAATAGCAATATACAACTGTACACATTATGTACCTGTATAATACACGTGACTCTACATAATGTTCACAACAAGGATACCAACAGAACTCATGTTTTGTACTTTTTAACTGATTGTTATTTTTTGTATCCACTGAGGCTTGCAACGTACAGAACAGAATGCATACATCAATCTACAATACAAAATGTTCAAGAAAGGATAAACATGAGGACAACATAACTAGCACATCTCACATGAACACACACGCTTTGATACCGATGTACATGTACGGTATGTGTAACTATTTTAATCTGACAGATGTAAACTTTAATATATGACCTCTGTTTTCTAAACAAGTCCCACTGATGATGACCTAATAAAGGTCAATGTGTGTCAAAAAGGAAATAAAAGGTTCTTAATTCAACAACTCATGTGCACATGTGGCTGACTCTTTGTGTTTATCATAAGACTTAACATTTATTCTTCTTTCTTTTGGGTACCTGAAGAAGAACTCACTGCACAACTGCTCCAGCCCTCTGAATCATATTTATTATAACCTTTATTTCTTCAGTTTCTCTCCCACATTTTAATGAGAAAAAGCAAAATTTAAATATTTAGTTCCTAATGGTATAGCCAAGCCTGTAAATTTTAGTGCGCAAAATCCAAACCACATGACACGTACATAACTGTATGCGCTAACTGAAGAACCCATCACAATGTATTTCTTACCTGCCTGACGCACAGTACCTGTACAGACATTTATTCATTCATTTATAAACCCAATGCATGACTTCGCCAAGCTTTCACAACCCTTCCACACATTTTGCTTGTTGCTGGGTTAGATGCAAGACTCCATCATGCAGGGTGGGGAATCTCAGCATCCCTCCACAAAACTGGCTGGGAAGAGTCCGGTGCGGCCCGTACGTTGCTGTGTGCCCTTGTACCAGCCATCGTCACGCTTCTTGTGCACATAAATTATATCTCCAACCCACAGCTCTAGTTCAACTTCACTGTTGGGAGGATAAGGCACAATGCAACGGAATCTGTTGAAAAACAGTTGCATCAGTTGCCAGAACAAACATATTTTTTTATTAGACATACAGCAATACTAAAGAACAAGGTGTCCGTGATATTAGAGATTATCAGTGATGCTGCTGAGGATTCAAGTCTTCTTGGGCGTGACACTATGTCACTGGGTGAGTGGTGCCCTGGAAGGTCATGCGCACCTTCATATTCAGTGTCAAGTAGTGCACGAAGAATTCGTCTTGCAATGCAGCACAATGTGTGACATTCCACAAGCCTTGAATCCTCAACAATGCGGCCACGCTGCAGTGTTGTACAACACACAGTTACAATAAATACAGTGACAAAGCAGGCAAAAACTGTATGATTTTTTAATCCTGGCAGCAAAAGAGACAGCCTTCAGGTGTTACCCAGATATCTGTCCAGCAGGTACCAGACAATGTCTGGAGTAACGGGGTTGATGAATGACTCCTCACTTTGGTCTAGTATCGAAGTGAAGAATGTGTAAAGCTACAGTTCCAGTTTCCTGTACATCTTCATGGCATGGTGCTTAATTAACCTTTCTGGTGCTACACACTACTACAACAGGCTTCTTTACTGGTGAATTCTAGCTTCCCAATCAGCCAATTTTAAAGTTTGGTCAGTACTAGGAAATGGCAGTACCACAAAATTCCACATCAAATTGAAGGTGCTCATAAAACTTCACACACAGAGGTATCAAAAAGGGATAACAGTAAATGCCTCCTTATTAATCAAATTCTGTGTCATATATTGGAGCAGCAGCAGCATCACGAGTGAAGTACACTGTGCTAATCTTGGCCATGATATTCTCTTAAATAGAGCTCATCTCTAGCCTCAATACAGCAGCCAGCCATTCTTTGAGACTTCCTTGCTTATCCCCATGTGGATAAACATTATCTGTTACAGTAGGTGAAAGAGTACCCACTAGTGCACAATCAAGAATTGACCTCATCACCACCTGAGGCATCAACCAGGTGAGGGAGTGAAAAGGGAAGGTTGTAAGTACAATGCTCAACACAGAATTTCAGACTAAGATGATGTCATTTAATTGACTTTCTTTATGAAAATTTAATTTACATTCTGGTCTTCTGCTGGTACTACCATGCATTTAATTCTAAAAGAAAAGGATTAAGTCATTTTCTGAGATGGTACTCGTTTTCCAGAAAAGCACTCCTTTCTTTACAACCAACCAAGGGCAGAAAGTAACAACAAGTAGCCAAAAAACTGTATAAATTGTCAACCAACTGGTACAAATAAAAAATACTGTGACAGAAAATAATCACAGGTAAGTTGTGCAATAACTCCGTAAACTGATGTTTATGACAGCTGGTACAGTAAGGTATCGATAAAATTGTAGTCCCACAGAAACAAAAAAAAGTGTAGAAAATTCTAGTAATGGAGGATGTGCCTTAAACAAAACACAGCAGTTACATGTCTAAGTACAAAGATACATCTTCAAGCCACAGCACCCAATTCAACACATGTATCATCCAATTACCTTTCCCTTACAGGTGGAACAAGAGGCTTATTTGTCTTCCTTCCTGCTGTACCATCTACACCACTACTAGCATCCAATGAGTTTGACTTGCGATGATTCCCACTGCTACCACATGCAGTGCTTTCACTTGACCTATTACATACAAAACATAATCCTGTTAAAAACAGAATTAATTAGTACTCCTGATGATGGGTGCTGTGACACCTGAAACATGTAGTGACTTTGCAGTAAATAAATATCTGCATACTGTTGCATCTGGTTGGCTTTTTATAAACATAGAATTAAAATCTTAAATCTTGAATTAAAATAAAAACAAAAGAACACAGTGAACACGAGTCTTCTGCAAGGTGACACTGTGCTACAGGTTGACTGCATCCTGCCTTCATTGACATGAGCTGACTACGCTCAAGGATGGAGCCATGGACCTTCACAACAGTGAAACTATTTGCCCACTAACACGGTGCCTCATCCCAGAAGAACTGAATCCTCAGCGCTGGTACTATAAGAACCTCAAATCTTGCAAAGTTACACAAGTGTGAGATTTAAGGTTCTTACAGTGCCAGAGCTGAGGATTCGTGTTTTCTGAGATGTCACATCCCAGCAAACTGTTGTTGTTTTAAAATCACCGTGATCAGGATCATACATTTAATGACACTCGGTGGGTCAGACTTACTCGCTGTCAGAAGGTTGAATGATAGCAAACAACAAACTTAATAGGATGTGGTTAAGTACAAAGTGGTTTTATCCTAACTTCAGATATCAGCAGAATTGTTGGCAGACACATTATCTGATGTTCCTGAAGACGCTGATAGTGACAGTGACTCTTCTATTATTGGAAACAGCAAAACAAAATTGTGCATCCTTTACTGAGTTACAGTGACAGTGAACAATATGCAAACGAAGGTGACAGTGACGACGATGAAACACTAGATTCGGTGGTTTCCACATGGGTAAAAACAGATAAAACACCAAATTTAGGGCCATTTACCGGAAACCCAGGGGTGAAACAAATTCCCCCTGACCCGACGAAAGTATCACAAGTAACAGGGCTATTACTTGGAGACACATTCTTTGATATGTTGTGTGAGGAAACGAATCTATATTACTTACAAAATCAGGAAAAGTATGTTACTGGTTCTAAGGGGTTGAAATGGTCAGATG
>Ga0123354_10004927_pt1 | contig 19162 bp, 14 predicted proteins | sample TergutLab28metaG_2_FD_97872 | JGI IMG/M metagenome (GOLD analysis project Ga0123354, IMG submission 97872) | Labiotermes labralis P4 segment gut microbial communities from Petit-Saut dam, French Guiana - Lab288 P4 | ecosystem: Host-associated > Arthropoda: Insects > Digestive system > Gut ...
CCCCTCCGATGAGGAGGTTTAGGAGGTGGTTGGAGAAAAACTTGCCCCCCCCCCCCCCCCACATGCCTTCGCAGCGCGCTGATTAATTAAGCAGAGGGACAACTTCAACTTTAGGCCTACTGGTCCAAAGCAGTCAGTATTTTCTGCCACGCAAAACAAAACCATGCCATTTAGCGCACGTGCAACTCACAACACATGTTCGGCTACTTAATTCACGCCGGGGTATAATCGTACCGCGACGCCGGGTCATTTGTCTCGGCCGAAAGAGACAGAACAGGGGCAGCTAGGGGTGTGGAAAGGTTAGGGCGTATATGTATGTATTTATTGCTGCTTGTTTCATATGCTGCACAATCAATAAAGGGCCAGCCTTTGTACAACACATTTTAGGTTCTGCCTTGTTCAGATGTTGTTCGACGGATTATCATAGCAAAGGAGGCCAGGATTCAACACCAGAGCAGACCATCTGGGATTTTTCCATCAGTGCTCCTCATTCATTTTTCCCGCGTTCCAGAACAAGACAAGAAGACCATTACAGGTCGCACATCTGCGAAGGAGAGTCAAATGAAAACCTTAAAATTGCGATAAAAATTCGAAACACAGCTCGATTGTCTTGTAAGTTGACAAAAATGATACTCATAGTTTGAAGAGTGGCCGACAGGTGGCAGTACGATGCAGGAATGCAACACGACGGCGCAGTAGTAGTGTAAAGTTGCCGGCCCCGCTTGCAACATGCACCAAAGAAGAACAGCGTTCTGTCATCCGTTTTTTAAGTAGTGAAGGGGTGAGCACCATCGAAATTCATCGACGAATGAACGTTCAGTATGGTGATGCATGTCTGTCACTACAGCAAGTGTACGAGTGGACTGGGAAGTTCATGAACGGCATTAGCTCTGTAACAGACTCTCCTCGACCTGGTCAGGCACACCAAGTAATGACACCAGAGGCCATTGCAGCAGTTGAAGCCATCGTGAAGGAAAATCGCCGCGTAACAGTGAATGAAATAGGCGCACATCTGGGTATAAGTCATGGATCAGCATACCATATCGTCCATGATGTTCTGCAGTTCTACAAGTGTCTGCAAGGTGGGTGCCACACCAGCTGACTGCAGAATTGAAACAACGACGTGTTGATGCCTGCCAGGAACATTTGAAACGCTTGAAGCAGAAGGTGATGGATTTGTAGGAAGAATTGTTACGGGAGATGAAACCAAGAAAGCGAGCAAGGAATGGCGCCATACCTCCTCACCAAAACCGGGGGAGAAAAAAAATCCGCACACAACGATCTGCGGAAAGGTTATGCTGACTCTCTCCTGGGATGAACGAGGGGTAATTTTGGAACACTACATGCCCAGAAGGAACACTGTGACCAATTCAACGTATGCAGATCTCCTAAAGAATCACCTGCCTCCTGCAATCAAGTCAAAATGACGTGGACGTCTGAGTACAGGTGTTGGGCTCCAACATAACAATGCTCGGCCCCATACTGCCCGTTCAACTGTTGCAACAATCCAAGATCTGTCCTTCGAGTGTCTTCCACATCTGCCGTACTCGCCAGAGCCCGTTGACTTTCATGTCTTTGGACCGCTCAAAGAGGCGATGGGAGGCAAGTCTTTCAGGTCCGACGAAGAGGTGCAGAAGGTGGTGCACGAGTGGCTGCACTCTCAGCAAAAGAATTTTTTTCTAGAGGTATCCATGCACTTCCGAAGCGCTGGAACAATTGTATGGAACGCAATGGAGACTACATAGAAAAATGAAGTCATTGTGTACCTTTTCCGTTCAATAAATTATGAGATAAAAAATGTTTAAGGTTTTCATTTTACTCTCCCTCGTAAATACACTGTTTAAACCAACGTCATCACAACAAGAAAGATAAAGGCACTCCCCGATATACGCAATAGTTGCATTCCGAAAGGTCTGGGACAAGTCCAATCTTGAGCAAGTGGGCATGGAGTATACACATGCGGTCAACTATATATGTATACACAAGGAAGTTCAATTGAAATCAAAACTCCGACATAATGGAACCTGATCGGCCGCAGAATGACCGCTGATTGATCAGTGATGAATTGGAAATGACTGGGAAGATAGTGGTGGTTGTGAATCGGGTATTATCCCGGCATTTAGCAGGGCGGAATAAGGAATACTTGGGTCAGGACAGCCAGTGTTAAGGCAGAGATTGAAATTAAGTACCTCCCACATACAGTCTAAGGCAGCGGTTCCCAAACTGTGCTCCGCTTACCCAAGGGATCCGTGGATACATTAGTGTAATCGCTACTTTGAAGTTAGTTACCTCTGTAACTAAAGAAATGGTTTGATTTAAATAATTGCGAATTTTCTTTAATTGGCGATGTGTTTATTTCGTATGACCGTTAGTAAATCTAATTAAGACCTCACGTGCTCACGAAGCGAGAGACATTCAGTTTAATTAAGGTCAAATCATGCAACACATTGTGACGTATGTTACTGGTATATATTCGTATCTATCTGATGTCGGTTTTGAAACACAAATTTTGAATTCTGAGAAACTATCATCAGAACATTCTATATTTACGTCAGCAAGGATGTGAGGACTCGTGGATACTTTTCGAAGCCAAAAGGGGTCCGCGAGCAAACAAGTTGCGGAATCATTGGTCTAAAGCATTACCACTAAGGTATCTTCAGTCACTGGAGCATGGATGTGTGGAAGGTAATGTTAAAGTCACGCTGTGCCAAATCGCCACTCCGTTAGGGGAGAGCAGGCAGCACGACGCCGACCTACACACATTACAATCCCACAGGGATTTGACGATCCCTCGGAGGTACCGGCGCTCGGCGCCGTCCGCCTCCTAAAATGCTGAGGCTAATGTGTTGGCAGAGCCACCGCACAGATCAGGTTATGATGCGCAGACACAGATGTGACAACAGCGCTACATTCTTCCCTTTGAGCTATATCACTCACAGAGGGAGCCATAGACCATTACGGTACGGTGGGGCTATAGGTTTATATACTGGACTGACGTGAAATGTCAGTTTGACAGACGTGAATCGTCATTGGTTATCATCAGATTTGTAGCTGAAATGTTCGCCAATCAAAATTTGATTAAGTTATTGGTTTAAACGTCATTAAACTACCGAAGAACGAATGGCTTCGCAGAGTACAACCAACAAGATGCTACCTGCTGCTAGCCTGGCCAGGCTAGCAGCAGGTATCAGTAACGGTCTGACAAATACCTGACGCTGTATGTGCAGTTTTGAGCTCCTGATGATGGCCGGAAAACCCGTCTGAAACATGTAGAGCGTCTTGCAGAAGTAAATTGTGAAACGTTGCATCTTGTTGGTTGTACTCTGCGATTATATTGGCGATGCACGTACCTATTAATGGTAAAAAAAAAAATTGCTCTAAACCCAGCCAGTACTTCCATAGTGTTTCTCCCGTCCTTCAATGCGTCTGACAGGCGTCAGCAGCTATGCTTCCACCTTTTGATTTCGTTCGCAATATGTCGTTTAGAAGTTGCATAACCTCAGGGATGTACGAGTTTTACAAAAATCTAGAAGCCACTTCAAATCCTAGGGGTCAGAAGGTTGCCACGAAGCAAGATTTGTACTCAGGACTCACAAGTCGTTCACAATTTAGTCGCCCGGACGACCTGGAGCCGGAGATTCGTACACCCCTGCATAACCTATCACTTGATAACATAAGCATTAAGTAGTCGAAAGAAGTAAACACGTGGTCGAATAAAATGGCTAAACACATAGGCTTACATTTATAGACGTGGGGGGGGGGGAGGCGGGTAGGGAACAGCTTTTGTACTGAAGATCTTCCTCTGATGTGGGGGCTTCTTAAAATGTTTATGAACGAAACTTGTAAATATATCGGCTTTCGGTATGATAAAATCCTTCTGAGAGAGACAGACAGAGCGACCCAGAGAGCTGCATTAACTTATTTTCGCCTTTCTGTTATATACCACCTATATTCTGTATTCGGAGCATGCAGTCACAATGGAAAACTTCCCCCATTTTACTCATGCAAGAGAAATGGAACGGACAAGAACTTCATATAGAAGATAAATGACCACCGGGAAGTCCACCAAACGGGAAACCTTCACAGAGGGTCAATAAAAGAAAATGCCCGTTTCACAAATCCTAGCAGTGAAATATAGAGGCACAACGAGTGCTTCCTTGGGGCGATTAGATCATTCCTTACAAGAAAAATAATACACCCCACCTGCAAGCATTTCCCCACAAAACTTGATTTTTTAATATAAATCTGTTAGCATCACCTACGTTTGTCATTTCAGAGTCACGTGATATTTAACTGAAATATAAAAGGGAAAGCAGTCCCGTTACAGGCCCGGAGGGGCCCAGAGGGCTCCAGGAAGTTAAGGTTCCCAGATTTCGTGACAACGGCACAGGATGGTGGTAGGTTGTCAGCCTTAAGCACTGGCCGCCTTTACCACCAGGTACTCATTTCAGTTAGAGGCTGAGTCGACCCCACGGCCATAGTGCGATCGGAAGGATTTTATGTCACTGAAAAATCCAATGACACCAACTGGGATCGAACCAGCGACCTTCCGATTTGTAGCGCAGCACCTTAACCACTGTGCTACCCCGGTCCCCTAACTGAAATGTAGGAAAGCTAAAAATGGCAAAATTGTCCCTGTCCGTATCACAAAGACAAGCAGGAGTAGCAGAGGTATAGCTCCACTCTTATTGGATGCAGATGAGTGGTTAATGTCACGCACCGGCCGTTTACCCCCGGGAAAGGACACCGGTGCCCATGTGAGTAGTAGGCTGCGTGGACCCCAGAGACGGTCCTGCCCGTACTATGGCCGCTCGTAATTTGTGGTATTTATTAACTATGTCTAGAGATGTGGATCATGTTGTGTAGGTGGATTATGTATGTATGTATGTATGTAAATATGTAGACGTATTGAAGATTTGGTATTGTGTGTGGCTGACAAACTTAACAAAATCAACATGGACACATAAATGATCACTAATGCACAGAGATATAGGCCTAATGACACACCCTAGCTACATTCTGTATTGTGTACACACTGATGAAAGTACAACCGAAAGCATGACCATAGTGACCATCTAGGAAGGGCCCAGGATGCAGATTCCAACCCGCCTCAGTGTTGCATTATACAAATATTTTTTCCCTTTTTTTTTCGCTTCTTAGTGTCAACTTCACGCTCCGGTCGTTTAAACCCCCCCCCCTCCCAGGAAAGAAAGCCGGTACCCGTTGACTGGGGGGGGGGGGATTTGCTATTATTTCGGAGCAAGGAAACGTTTACTGCTTCGAAGGTGCCCGGACAGTGGGCGCTCGTCCTTCTGACAATGGTAGGCTGGAAACAAGGTAAAGTATTGCAAGGCGAAGTAGGCAGCATGCTCGAAAACGGACTGTTTGCAGTACGCAGCAGAGGAAAGAAGTAAAGCAACCGGGCTGATTTTTTGTTTGGAGGGCAGCTTCATGAAGAAATTTTCGTCGCGTTTACGCAAAAAAAAATTTGATGTTATTTTTCGGGAGGGTTGCATGCCAAGCATTGAAAACGTAATTAGTTTCATATAAAGACGCAGCTCGTACCGCGCAATAAACACGCTCCAGCTCGATTATTTAAAAAAATCAGTCAATGCTCTGTAGGACAAAAGTCGCTGTTTGCTAAGAGATCCATACAAAATACGAAATCTGGGATGGTCACTGCTTTGGGTCGTCCAGGACGAGGCGCATCACAGGTGGAAAAATAACCACGTTTAAACTGGGCCACCTAGTTTTTGACGGTGGCGTACGATGGTGCATGTTCCCCTAATGTTTCTGTCAGAACAACGTGAATTTCCTTCGGCGCCTTGCCTTGCAGGAAAAAAAAACTTGATGAGAGCTCTCTTCTCCATGTTGTTGAAATCGCGCCTGTCGTCTGACATGCTTCCTTTCAGCCCTGTAACAAGAAAAGACTTGCAATTCGGCACGTGAACAGACCCCTCTTTCCAACGACACTATCGATTCAGTCCTACGACATCGGGAAGTAGGTCGGGCTAAGGACTTATCAGCACCCCCTCGTAGAAAAATGCAATCTGTGGGCAGAGTATAGAATTTTTGACAGTCAAACCTGGTGGTGCATAAAGTAACTACGGGGATTTAAAAGGTTCATCAAAGTAGGGGTCTCCGGGTGCACCGACATAAAACTCGTCCGTGCCTAATCGTAAAATAACTGCAGTGCAACACTGATGGGCATTCAGGTCTGCCGCAAGGTACATGGCACAAAGTCATGGCCTCAGCCCTATACAGCACTACAGCTCAATACAATAACCCTTGGTGTCTCGCATATTCTCGGTCTAACACTCACAATAAATTTCCACAAAGTTTTCTTTATAAATTTTCCCATGGTGCTCCTTCAGCAAGTCCCCTACGCGCGTGACGTCACTGTCCGCCTCAATCCCCACCACGCTGTTGTCGGCCGCTTGTTCTTTCTTGCACGTTCGGCTCACTGCCGCCTCCCTGATCATATACGCCACTCGAGTTACGAACATCCACAAATACGGAAGACATCCGAACTGTTTCTTCGTTACAAATAATGTGCATTTCACGTGGTACGCTAGCGAACGGGCCGCGAACGCAAGAGCAGGGAACGGTTCGCTTACTAGACTTGCTACGGAAGTGACTCACAGCGAATGCTTAGAGCGAGTCCACCTCATGTGCCTCGCGGTGCTCTTTGTGTTAGCATAATTCAAATACTGCGGTGAGCGTTCTGGTACACTCTCAGTGTTAACAATCCCTGCAATGTCCGTGAGAAGTAAAGGTGAAAAAGACGTATCAAACCCTACAAAAAATGGTAGGCAGTAACCATTCAAATGCAAGCGAATATAACAACAATGCACAAAACATGGCGGAACTCATTCTCGCACTGCTTCGACGTAATATCGGGTCTTCGGAACGCAATTCGTTCACAAGCAGAGGATTTACCTTGTGTCATCTCAACAATGTGAGTGGAAATGTCAGAGCTGTAAAGATCACCCACAGCCGAAATAAAGGTTTTCACGTGTACTTAATTCATGATGCTATATCAACTACTGAGGTTATGTAGCGTCGAAATGATTATAAGCGAATGATTCCGAATGAAGAGAACAAGGTCAATGTTAGAGTAACACACCTTGAGGAAATGAAGGTCAAAAGTTAAAGGTTTTCCCTCTCCAAACCATGAAGGCGTATAGGAGGAGAAAATATTTATCACCGCGCATTCTTGACCTCTGTAACAGACGGATGTCAGTACTTAGTTTCACGCCCCGGCCGCTTCGCCCCAGAATAATAATTTCGGTACTCATTAACAGAAGTCTGGGTTGGCCCCACAGTCAGTCTGAAACGTCTTGGACAAAAGAAAAATCTCCTGCCCCTACCGGAATTCGAGGCCCGGACCATCCATGCCTCGTCACTATACTGACTGAGCTACCTGCCATATTAGTGAAAAGTAATAGTAAAACCTAAGGCACGGTGTTTTGACCCCATGAAGTTTAAGAATGGGTACCTTCTATCAAATGTCGAGACGGGATTTGATTCAGTGCCACTCAGGCGAAGGGATCAGAAGGAGTCGAAATGTTAATACTGTACGTACGGTGCAAGATGCACAAGTCAATTTCGCAAACCAACCGTACATACACTGAAATATGAATACAACAGACAATCTCCTACATGTTTCGGAACTTCTTGAGTGCCATTATCATCAGGGAGTCCAAATTTTAATGTGTGCCAGTGAGTGACTGTGCATCACATTACGGACCAATTCGAAGGACACAACTTTAACAGATACAAGGACTCCCTGATGATGGCACTCAAGAAGGATCGAAACATGAGAGGGGATTGTGTGTCTGTTGTATTCACATTTCAGTGACCGTACGGTTAGTCCGTTAAACTGAATTGTCCCAATATGATTCACGGTCATTCTAACACCCGCCTGGATGGACCACGAGAAACTTTAAAGAAAGTCAACCCTGACAGTATCCGTCGAATCGTGCGCGAAGAACAACTGTGAAAGACGTGAGAACCCGGCAGGTGCGAAGGGAGATATAAAACTCAGTACCCCCTCCCCCCACCACGGACGCTCGGAGCTGTTACGTACTGCAAACCTCCAGCACGCTAGGGGCATAAACAGACGTAAACCTACAGCTATACGGCAGCCACAAAATGTTAGGTACCTTAAACACAAATTTCTTTCGTAAACTTATTTCTCAGCTAAATGAATGTTCATGCAGTGGGCAATCGGACTGTACGGTGCAAAATGAGGGATTATACAATGAACACAGACTTACAGGCCTTATGATACAGCAAACAGGAAGATACGAATGAAACAGGATAAACTGAGAACACTTCTTGGTCATACAGACACCCAGAACTTTAAAATTCCCCATACCAAGACATCAGTCGGGCTGAGGTCCGTAGATCTGGGTGGCCATAATCCTTTTGAAACCAGCCACCAATGAAGCAAGGATTCTAATTAATCCAGAGGGTTACAATTCATTCTGCATGGGCCGATTTATTCCGCTCTTATACACGGCAGCTGTGGAGGGACAGTTTGAGATCACAAATTCATTGAGCATGATCAACCTGAAAACGCTCTAAAAACAGCCGCACTTAACATGACGATATGCCCTCATAAAGCAGCAACACACACTAAGTAGACCGGTGCTTCTTTGTAGAGGTATGCTGTAAAATTCCTTCGACAAAAACGGGCAATGCAATAGCGACTCAACATACCGTCCACTGCCGTTCACTGCTACTAACTTCGTACTTGTTGCAGCAACAAACATTAATTGCTACGTACTAACGTGCATTATTACAGAATTATTCACTTAGAAAACCAACATATGCACCAATCATACACATAACTATACACAGCTTGGTTTGCTCCTAACGTATAAGCGGAACCCACTTCTCACAATCACGCAAGACATATCACAAAAGTGCGCATGCCCTAAGACACTCCACCTGATACATCCATGCATACCTACACAGCAGGATCAGTAACAATTTGCCTCCTACACGTGGCACAAGACACATAATAGGGGGTAAGTGCCTGCATCCTACTTGTACTATACATCGCATTACACGAGAACATTTACAATATAATATGGTACATGCGCTTTGCATATTGGATAACGAGGGATACAGACACACACTCTGAATATGTAGTACTTATCGATTTTCAACGGCAACGATGGTTACGCTAACGCGCCTCACTGTTACGTCATGCGACATAGCCTGACCGACAAATACCCAGAAGGAAAGTGATTATTAATTCAACTAACTACCAAACTGCCTGATCCCATTGGCCGCGCGGTCTAAGAAGTGGGTCTGCGGCCGCTGGCCTGCTGACATTGTTGGTCCGAGTCCCGCCGGGGGCATGGATGGCTGTCTCTTGAGAGGGTAGTGTTATGTCAGGTAGATGTCTCTGCGTCGAGCTGATCACCCGTCCAGAGGAGTCCTACCGACTGTGGTGAGTCGTGTGTGCTCGAGAAACCTCAGGAATGAAGAGGCCATAGCACGCGTCGGGCCGCAGCACCACAAAAAACCAAAATGTGCCAAACAAACAAACGCCACAACACAGAATCTTCGTTGGACAGATTATCTCCGGCATTCTTTTGCTCTAGAAAACTACCTACCTGTGTGAAACCTCAAGATTTATCACCACTTTCAGTAACCCACAGCACTGGATCCTGTCCTGTCCTCTCATTTCAACCCCACCCACCCACTTTCTCACCACCTATTTCTCTCAGACATGATTTAATATTACCAATCAATCCGAGTTCAAATCTCTCAAGGGAACAAACAGTCCAGTTGGCAAACCACTTCACTATGGCTCACAATTCGTCTTTGCGTGAGGATTTATTGATTTAACGGTGTATATCATGTAATTTTCAAAATGAAACCGACCTGTTTACGTTATTTGCTACCAGAAATCAATACAGCAAATTCAAAAGCTTGTTATGAGTGCTTCTAACACAAGTCAGGGTCTGTCGTAGTTTACATAACACGGCATGCTGCCACAATACCCAACTGGTACATCGAAATTAATGTGACTTTTTATAGTGTGACTTTGGCAAGGACGATATGACTCCCTGATGATGGTCCTAAGACCGAAACATGTCGGAGCGTTTTAATGTTTAAATTTTATAAATTTTATATATGTGCAGTAGTTGGTATAATAATTGAGTAACTCGACAACATGCACGGTGTAACAATGAAAATTTCTCCATAGTATTTCGAGAAAATACTGTAATGTCATATTTAATTAAAACATGTGCAGTTGGAGCCGCGCAACCAGCATGGCTAGTCTTCGGCAGGAGAATCGAACTCGCAGCCTCCTAACACAAAGTAGCGTGTAAATTATTCGACGCTGACATTTTCCAGAAGTTGGCATTAGGTATCATGAAATTGCGCATCTTGGTTCGCAAAAGTCGCGTCTGAATAGATCAAGACGTCACACGGAAAGAAACTCAGATATTTACATGGCATTGCTTCTTGCAAAGGGAGCCACGAGTCATTTCAATCTGGTGCTGTATGCATAAAACACACTTTCGAGGAATTCTGATCTAAAAATAGCTGTGTGCAAAACAGATGGAAGCACGCAAATGCAAATTTCGCAAATAAACACGTACATAAAACAAACAGTTTGGCAATAAAGTTGCCAAAATGACGTAACTGTCCGTGTCTCGGTCGTTGACATACATCTTGGAAGTTTAGTGAGTTGACTCAGAAACTCAAAAACCGGGGACAGCTCAGTCAGTATAGTGACTGGGCTAAGAACTGGACGAGACGGGATTCGAATCCAGGCAAAGGAAATAAGTTTATTCCCTTCTCCAAAACTCCCAGACCGGTTCAAGGAACCACACAGCCTTCTAATCAGAGGGTACATGAGTTCTTTCCTCCGTGGGTACAGCTGTATGGTTCGGTTGGTAAAATCTCGTTTGTGAAGACAGCGTGACTGGGGTTAATTTTTGAGTGGTTTTATCACCTTCTGTGGCTTTATTGTGCACACCCAAACTTGCATTCATGTAACTTCAATACGGCGAGGAAATACCGTTGGGCACGCGGTGGCGCAGTTGGTTCAGGCAATGCGATACAACACGAAAGATCGTGGGTTCGTTTCCCGATGGCGTCGCTGGAATTTTTCATTGGCTTAATCCTTGTGTTTGCACTATGGCCTTGGAGTCGACTCAGCCTCTAACAGAAATGAGTACCAGGAATATATCCTGGCGGAGGGAGGGGGTAAAAGCGTCCGGTGCTTATGGCGGACAACCTTACCACCTCCACGTGCCGATGTTCTAAATATTCTGGAAGCCTCAATCTCCTGGAGACCTGAGGGCCTGTCCAGGCCGGTACAGGGGTGGCTTTACTTTCACAAGGTGCAAAATGCAAGAATTCCACTCTCTGCCCATTGTTGTTCTGTGTTTGTTAAAGATCTTGGAACAACCAATCATTATTTCCCTATACAGAACTAACCGATTGGTTTCTATAGCCGTGACACAGCATACACAATTGAACACGGCATTCTTTACATTAAACGCGTAATTATGTCCTTCTCTGCTTCGGTTTTTATGACAGTCAGAAATGCAAATCAGAATACTGTGCAGATTTTCTATGACGAATTTCACCCAAAATCGGACAAAAAGTGCAAGCAGTACGGACATAAATTAATTTACTCCTATACATAAAGGCTGGATTTCTCTGCGACGATGCTTAATCATATCATTCAACAGTTTGCTAATTGTGCTGAATTCTTTCAAATCTGACCAAAAATGTGGAAAACATGGGCAAAATTTGATCTACGACTTTAAGGAAAGCGTGCCTTTCACTGCAACAATTTTCAGGAAACTCAAAACTGATAAGCTCTATTATGTAGCAATCTATACCGAATTTTACACAGGACTGTCAACAAACACAGCAAGTAAGAGCAGACGCTCAATTACGCCCCTAACTAAAGCACCGCTGTCAACGAAACGGTTTTCACGAAACTCAGGCCTGCTTGATAATTCGTCGTAAAGCAATCCTACACCAAATTTCATAAAAATCGCTGACAGCACCTCATACAGAGACGGATAGACAGACAGAAGTGATCTCCACATACGACGTTCTTCCGTTTTTTACTCTGTAAAGAAACGACACAAAACCACACACCTTTGGAGACGACGCTATATTTCTGTGAGAAGAGATCAGCGGTCAGTCCAAGGCCACAGGCGCCTTTGCCTCCGAAAGTTAGGGAACACAACAGTTTCACTCGTGGTGTTATTAAGTAATGCTTCTTCAACAGCAAAATTTACATTCAAATGAGTTTAGAACCCGATTACAAGTGTTCAGTAGGTACGGCTGTTCATAGGGACGATCATTCTTTCTTTCTAGCTACTGTCCTGAAGAAACTTAAGGAACTTGCGTAATAAAGGCCACCAAGATACACTTCTCTTACTTAATGCCAATGAATCAATACTCTACATGTTTCGAATAGATTAACTATTCATCATCAGGGGGGCAGTTACTGTATATGCAGCATGTGGTATTTACAATGCTGAAAATATATTAACATATGTAAAATTACTTATATATTATATATACATGCATACATTGTCACTAAAGTGTAAAACCTTGTTGGTATATAGAGTTTCAGATTATATTGAAAGATTTTTTGGGTAATAATATATATCGATGCACGGTCCAGAGAATGTGAGAATGAAGGAAATCAAACGTTCTCCGTGAATATGGTGACAAAATATATGTTACACCATCCATATCGGTCCGGGGATTGAGGTTTTGTTACGAAATGCATACTTACTTATTTAATGACACTGCTAAAAGTGCAGAGCACAGGCACTGAAGTAATCTCCAGGATCGGCGGCAACCCACCCCACATCCTCTCTGGTTTGTTGGTGATTTAAACACTGACTAACTTTTAGAAAATAAAGCATGTTGATGAATCATCAACACGAATAATCGTAATGCCTGGAACATTAAGATTTTTTTTAATATGAAGGGAAGAGAACATTTGTGAGACCCAGACGTAGATGGATACACATTATTACCATATGGAATCCTGAAGAAGTAAGATGCAAGTGTTCGGACTGGATTCTAGTTCTTCAGTAGGCCTATTCAAGCCAATGGATATATCCTGGTGTTCTGTTAAAAGACGGTGAACGACTATCAGTTTCACAACGAAAGATGCTTCACCACTCAGCGGTTGGACAGTCAGGATGACTTAGTTTACAAATGTGTTGTATTCCAAGCGATCGGATATTCTGAACACTGGTACTGTTTTGGACACTTTTCATTTTTATTTTGCTGTCTGAAACGCGAACGGTTTGTGAAAGCTTCCAGTGATAGAAAATAGTTCCTTCTAATGCAAAGATGAGTAGGAATTTCCCTTCATCATACCTGACAGAGGGCACATCCAGTGGCTCTAACATCGCGTCTAAATGAAACTGGAAGACAACTATAATAATGTCCAAAATAAGAGGGGTAGTCGTATTTACTGTAACGAGGCATCTTGTTGTAAAGTTGGATAACATATTTTGAGAAATGAAGAAATAAAGAGGAGGATCATATGCTGATGAATATGACGATAACAATGAAAAGAGAAAAAAGGAAAAGAGATGTCGAAGCTGTAGGCTGCGAAAGTAGCAAACAATAATATGAAGGAAAAGAGAAGAAAATATAAAAAGTAAGCAAGGATTGGGAAGCAAACAAGTCATCCTGCAGACTACACTAAGTTCGACGTGAAGGGAGATACAGAAAGGACGGAAATTTAATGTAAAAATTAGGTCAAATGGTGAATAAAACACAAGATGTGCTTTGCAAATCAGTGTTTTAAAGCCACAAAAGTAAGAAGCGACATAAGAAAATAAGCTACAGAGTAAGAGAACAAAACAGAAAAGGAACACTAACATATAATCAACATTTAGAATATACAAGAAGGAAAATAAAACTTCAAACAGACAGACATACAGACAGACAATGCACGTGTAACATCACAACGAGGCGCGTTCGTGCAACCGTTCTTGGAGTGGGAAAGCCAAAAGTATTACATATTTTGAGTGTGTGCTTGTAGCCTTAAGTACCCAGCATGCAATGCGCATGCGCCTTAATGCCATCCGTGACCTGGCTGGCTCTACTATATTTCATCACATTATCTCGTAAAAGGCATGATTTTCGAGACAAAATTATAGAAGGTAAAATGTGAACCTTACGTTTATTGGACCGCGCATCATTTTGATAGTTGAATAAAGAGAGACCAACTTGATGTCACTTGCTTTTTTATTCCATTATTTAATGCTCAACATGTTTCGGATTTTAATACATCCATCCTGAGGAGCTTGCGACTTATTTGTTGAGTTACTTCATGGGTTGCATTGCTCTGCATCCGGATACCACACCACCCCAGCCAAACCACAACGTAACACCAACACGCATCGAACCAGAGCAATGCAACCCATGAAATAACTCAACAAATAAGACGCAAGCTCCTCAGGATGGATGTATTAACATCCGAAACATGTTGAGCATTAAATAATGAAATAAAAAAGCAAGTGACATCAAGTTGGTGTCTCTTTATTCAAGGTAAAATGTATTTTTTTTCTACAAATTTTTCTGACGAATTTCTCATTCTGTGAAAACTGAGCGAGATATTGCCATAAATGTACACTGGTCTTCATGTAAAGTATCCGTTATTCCTGTCCTATTTTAATCAAACTTGAATTTTCATGACAGATTTTCGAAAGATATTCAAACATCAAATTTCATTAAAATCCATCCAGTTGGAGCCGAGTTGTTCCATGCGGGCGAAAAGACACGAGACGAAGCTAACAGTCGCTTTTCGCAATTTTGCAAACGTGCCTAAAAATCGTACGGAAGATAAACAACAATGTAGAGGTTAATGTGCCTTCGTTGAAATCAATTGAAAACTGAAAGCAATCAAATACAAACACATATCTAAGAAACAAATGCAAGAAGAATACTCAAAAACAACCCATCATCTGTTTAAAAGCCAGACACTTCCTCTTGGGGAAGTGGTGTAGCTGTTGGCGAAACAGCCGTGCGGGGTGTCGCCACTATGAAGATGCGCCGCCACATTGCTTTGGGAAATATTTACGTGAGAGCAGTGAAGCGGCGAGATGGAGGTAGATCTCCGTGGCATGCCACAACTGGACTGCCGCGATGACGGCGTGGAATTCTTCAATTTATCACTCCGCCATGTCACAGCTCATCTCCCAGGCATTGAGACTATTGGATAGGGTAATGAAAAATGAAGGTGGGAAGAAACGATGCATTCTGCTCTTCTGCGTAACTAATAACAAGTCTGCGACAGCCATACAAACAACGCCCAGGCAGGTACAGCCATGGTTTACTTCGTTTCCCCAATCTTTACAACCATGTTCCCATTCTTCCCAGTCATTATTCGTCGTCCTGTGTACCTCCATTCCCAACTATCTTACACTCGCTCAAAATCAAGTGATTCTACTCAGGAAACACAAAATAAATCCATTAGTATAAGAATAACATACACTTGAAGAATACGGATAGAAGATGAATATCACGTCATTCTACTGTCTACGTCACTGCCTGGTGCAACCGTTACACAACTTGCTACCGCACATGTAGGAAAAGAAACTTGTAAGTTCATTTTAAATATTTAGGAAACAAGGACATTTACAGTATTTTTAAGGCATGCTGCATAATCTGTTTTATTTCCCATAAATTTCCGTTTATTTCATGATTTTACCTTTCTCTACTGAAATAACATGTTTTTCATAAAGCATGTTTAAAAACTTAAACACCAACTCAGCTGTATAATGGCTGACAGACTATGTTTCAGATCCGTGACACGTCTTGCTAAGCGCCTAACCACGTTTAGGAAATTGTATAGCGCCACGATAAGTGTGAGAAGTTAACAGTAGTGAAAATAAATAAATAGCTGAACCGAGAACACGCCAAGAAGGCTCAGAGCAGAGCTCTATTTTACCTCGGCGCCAGAAGGGGATGGGTGGTCAGCGCCAAGCCCTGGCCGCTTTACCCCCGGAAAAGAGGCCCGGTACCCATTGTACATTAAGTTCGGTGGGCCGCAGGGCCGGTTTGGACGTGTGCGGAAAATCTCACCCGCACCGGGATTCGATCCCCGGTCTGTCCAGCCCGAAGACAGTGACTACACCGACTGAGCTATTCCGGTCCGGTGAAAGTAAATATGTTATTTTGCGATACCATATGATACGGTTTTGAGGGCAGTTGTCAATGTTTCCAAGGCAGTTACTGCCTCCACTCTCAAGACACAGTGATGATGTCATGAGCCATTCGTTCCTTGCAGTTAAATGTCTAGCCTACGGACTAAACGACTTGGAAATCGTGGTTTGATTCCCGGCAAGGACTTCTTAACATAATGCCCCCCTCCAATTCAAGGTGCCTATGCAGTAGCACCGCCTGCCCTTCCCCTGGGAGTAAAGAGCAGCAGAGCGTGTACCTTAGAATTCATCTCCATCTGGTAACGAGATTAAGAATGCGCGGTGGTATACAGCCACGCATGGTGAAGGGAAGGCCATGGGCAACACGCTGCTCGCGAGCGCAGTTCCATGTGAGAATCGGTTTTACTTTTTTAACATTTTCGACGGTAAAGCCGAGATCGAAGTCCGAAGCAATTTTTAAAACTTATGAGCTGTTTATTTATGGGGACACACATCACATTACTGATTCATTTTGCTACAACATGCTTAAAATGTCAACAATCTAGCCCAGGCAGTGAATTGCATTTTGTAACATTTTTCCCATTATTATCACAATGTTTAACTGCACATTGTGTACAGAAAATAACATTATAAATATGTGGACCGGGGTAGCTCATTTGGTATGGCGACTCGCTATGGGCTGGATGATGCGGGGATCAAATCCCGGTGGGGGGGGGGGCGAGATTTTCCGCATCCGTCCAAACTGGTCCTGAAGCCCACCCAGCCTCCTGTACCATGGGTGCCGGGTCTTTCCCGGGAGTAAAGTGGCCGGGTCGTGGCGCTGACCACCCACCCCTCTAGCGCCGAGGTTAAAAAAGAGTAAAGCTATACCTCTACTCGCCCTCTGGGCCTCCGTGGCCTGTTCTAGGGTGAACTTTACTTTTACTTTAATATTATACATATAGTTATACATTCTTAATTTTGAGTATTCAATATCATGGTGCTCGCATGCAGACGAAATGTTAGCCGAAGGATCTGTTATAGGACTTAATAATACGCAAGAATTTTGTCCCTACCTTTCACTTGCACACACAGGCTACACTCATAGAGGAATGGAAGGATGCAAACAGAAAAATGGACCGCAATGCGAAGCGACCGTCACGAACACAAACAATAACAAGACAGGCAAGGTATGCATAACGTAACACTGATGCGCGTTCGCGTCACATTTTTGTCGTGGAAAGCAATAATTATTACTTATTCTGAGGGGTTCCTTTTGTAGCTGTAGGTATACAGCACACAATGCGCATGTGCATTATTATACTTTCACCTGCGGCCTGTCCGGCCCAAACACATCTTTCCACATTATCTCATTACCGGCAGGAATTTTGAAAAACAAGTTACTTAACAAAAAATATGTGATTTTTCTCTGCAATTTTCGTCTGTGATATTTATCATTATGAGAATAATTCAGCGAGACATTATCATAAATTTGATGTCTGTGTGACCGTGCATCACTGATAATATGATATAAACAGCCAACTAGATGCAAAATAAATAATTTTATTAATAATTTCAATCAACTCAACATGTTTCGGGCGATAATTTCGCCCATCCTCAGGAGCACTAGACTGTGTTTACAGCTTGTGGTATAAAGCACAGACGATGCCGCCTGCAGGCAGCATCGTCTGTGCTTTATAACACAAGCTGACATAGTCTAGTGCTCCTGAGGATGGGCGAAATTATCGCCCGAAACATGTTGAGCTGATTGTAATTATCAATAAAATCTGTTAATGCTGCATCTAGTTGGCTCTTTATATTACATTATCATAAATGTATATAAGTATTCATGTAAAGTAGCCGCTTTTCTTGCCAGATTTTCACGAGACTTGAATTTTCTCAACAGATTTTTTCGAGTAGCCCTTCATTATAAAATGTAATGAAATTCCGTTCAATAGGAGCCGAGTTGTTCAATCCGGAGGGACAGACAGACAGACAGACAGACAGACAGACGTGACGAAGCTAAGCTGCTTGTCGCAGACTAAAACCCATGTCTGAACGCACAGCACAGTTCCCTTACCGTCGGTACGTGGACCACTGCCTGTTTGCAATTTGTATTAGCGTTGTATTATTTTTTAAGTAATTATGTTTTACTTACCTGTTTACTTATTTATTTAACTGTTTATTTATTTATTTATTTACTCATATTTTTATTCATACATCCATATGTGCTTCCATTTACTTATGTTGTTACACGTGGATATTGACTTAACACTAACAGCTTCTCTTAGTAGACTCGGGGGTTAAAGATGACCACAGTAGGCTGTACAGTTTGTCTCAAAGTGGCTGGTACTCATGTATCGGACTACACAACGTCACAACCTAAGACCACAATATAAACTGCAAACGCCTCCTTGAAACCTCAAACCTTCTCAGTGCCCTCCGTTGTACTGTACTGCACTCTACATTTATCTAATGGCACAAGATCCGCTCACTTTTAACCAAAACCACTTAGGCCTGCCTCTTTTCAAGGCAGACTGAAATAGGTCTGGGCCACCCACAGTCACAGTTTTTCCTCTACGTCACGAACACATCAGATTTATGGCAAATTCATAGAGATGATATGGTGTCCCTTAGATCTGCACACGTCATACGGACATCCTTCGTGGCCTGTTCTAGGGTCAGCTTTATCTTTACCACATGGGCATTTTGTGTGTCATACTGCATTGTGTGTGACATACTGAATTGTGTGTGTGTCATACTGCATTGTGTGTGTGATACTACATTGTAAACCGTTCTTCGTACCCTAGTGAACACTACGAAACAGAGGATACAGCACTGTTAGAGACACAGTGCAATGATGGTGGAGTTGGCCTACTAAACTAAACTCCGTGGCCTTAGTCCGCACGCGAACTATACCGACAGAGCGGCCGCCGCCGGTCGGCGAAGTTAGTGCCAACTTTTGCGGATAGAGGGGTGTCACGTGGTCAGCGCAA
>Ga0123354_10004928_pt1 | contig 19161 bp, 17 predicted proteins | sample TergutLab28metaG_2_FD_97872 | JGI IMG/M metagenome (GOLD analysis project Ga0123354, IMG submission 97872) | Labiotermes labralis P4 segment gut microbial communities from Petit-Saut dam, French Guiana - Lab288 P4 | ecosystem: Host-associated > Arthropoda: Insects > Digestive system > Gut ...
CCATACATTACTGCATACCCCATACATTAATGCATACCCCATACATTAATGCATACCCCATACATTAATGCATACCCCATACATTAATGCATACCCCATACATTAATGCTCCCCATCTCTAACACAATTACTTCAGTTAAATTGTCAGTTATACTATTATAATAAATGATTTACAGAACATATGAAAAAGAAAAAGAAACAACTTAAAACAAGGTTATATGCATTATAAATACTGTACAAATATCCATTAGCAGTATTTGCTAATATCAGTAATAATAAGACAATCTATACATATGCATTTGGAGAACTGTTCATACATGATCTTAAATGCATTCACAGCTGTGACCAGGTTGGATCTGGGGTGGATATTAGTCTGAATTACACGCATTTTAGAAGCCATGAGTACATACCTACAAATTCCAATCTAAAGAGAAAAAACTCGGAACTTGCACAAATTTCCATTGAAACAAAAAAAAAAAATATTATCATACTTTCTTGACTGAACCATGATCACATGGGAGCACAATAAAAAAAGGTAAAGTTGTTCCTGCACATGTTATGAAGACATATGGTGGGGAGAGGTATATCTCCACTCATTAACTTCAGCCACACATGTAGATGAGCAGCCAGCCTCATGCCACAGCTATTGTACACCCAGTGAGAGTTGGGTAGGCCCCAGAGTTCATCTGGACACTTTGGAGATGAGAAAAATCTTTGCCCCTCTTAGAAATTGGACCTCAGATCATCCAGTCTGTAGCCTAATTGCTATACGGACTGAGCTGTTGTTATTAGCACTATCATCACACTAACAGATATTATGCATGATGATCTCAGAGCTTCCTGCCAGTTACTGAGGCTCTCATGTGGCAAAATCTGGTGCTCCTGCCATGCAGGGGGATTTGGAGATATAAACTCCCTTATTGTTACTGCCATACCTATAGCCTCACACTTTACAAACAAAATACCACATCAATTCAGGTGCTGAAAATCTTCTATTGTTAAACACACATTCCTGATACCTCCTTGAAAAGGTGACATTCACACGAAGTTCTCTCTTGAAAACAGAGTTAACTGAAACTAGTGGTCCAAATATCCTCAGCCTCTTCAGACTGGGGACGCATCACACTCTTGTGTTTAAGAGGCTCAATGACTGGTGGGAAGCTGTAAAATGAATTACTCTTCATGATTCATGAATCAATTAACTGGCAGTATAGAAAAACAGACCAATGATAGGGAAACTGATGGAATGAAGAACAGGAAACCTGAAAGACCCCTATCAGAATGCTGCTCCACTGCAAAATATCTCCTGCAGGCAGCAACATGAGGTGAATCTTTGCCAGGTTGCAAAATGTTCATAACCCTTGTCCTTAGTGCATGCTCATCTGTTCCATGATTCATCCACTGCATCTCATTCAAGACACATCTGATGAATCAAGGGCCTAAGGTCACTCAATAAACTTGGTCATAAAAAAGATAAATGATACATGTACTTACATACTGTCCACTTTACCCGCAATATAACGTGCCTAGGCATGTAACAAACTTTTGTTTGTCATTCAAGCACTTTACACAAATCTACTTGTAAGAATTTACTTACTGTTCACCAATCAAACTCAGTAATCAAAATCAGTACATTTTCCAACAAAAAGACAGTCTATTACAGTTTGTAAAGAGTGTTTATAAATGATCAACTGTGTTGATAATCTAATGTGCAGACAAAAAACCAACTGCCAACATTACAACAAGACTGAAATACTTACTGGAAATTACACAACTAACCCGCAAGAATATAAACCCCATCTGTCAGACGAGGAGCCAGAATAATATACTTTGCACAGCGACCAGGCTATGGAGAGCATGACTGAGGAATTACAATTTCCATCCCCAGCCGGATTAAGATATTTTTCTCATCTCCAACATGTCCAGAGCAGCTCTGCAGCCAATCCAGTGTCCTACTTGATGGGTACCATGAGCTCTTTACCAGGGGTACAGCAGCGAGGGATGAAACTGACCCCTCACCACCATTTATTACCAAAGTGAATAATGGGTGGAGCTGTACCTTTACTTTCCAAATGCATTCACAATACGCACAGGGGCAACTTTACCTTATTTCTCAGACAGAAAGGAATTAAATAAAATCCTAATATCACTGTTTTCATGAAAAGCACTGGAGGGCAACAGGTATCATGAGGGTGACACTGGTGCCACATTATACAGACAATGGTCCACAACACGTATCACATGGCCACTGTTGTCAAAGCATCAACAATTCTTCCCTCTTATTTGTCAATCACTCACAATCAGCTATAGGCTCATTACATTAGGTACTTGGCAGGAAATAACAAGTGTAAAATAAAAGGCATTGTTGACCTAAATTACAACATAATTAAGCTTACTGCCACAAACATACACAGAGAACACCTTCTGAATTTGATGTTATATCGCCATTTGCCTGGCTGGATGTCCAGGCAGTCTGTGTTCCCAGTAATTACCATGGGATCATGGCAATATGACAAAGAAGAGAATTTTAGGGACAAGTTTCAAGCGCAAAAATGTAGACAAATACGGCCTGAAACATACTTTTACATTTGAACTGCAACAAGCTATACGTACTCAATGGACTAACAAGCTTGATTATTGGACCAGACATCTATGAACTTAAAGAGCATATGGCCACATCCCATGAGTGTAGAGGGTGTTGAATGTACTGATGTGTCCCCATCACAAGGAAAAGCCACACAATCACCAAATGAACACAAGGTTACCAAAGGTTTCAGCAGCACTACACATTCACTTGCTTCCATCATACTCACAATTACACTTCATAAAACACAATGAACACTAGTTTTCTTCTTGTGCCACATTTACATATGGTTCCAGCCACTGCAGCACTTTTAAATGTATATACTTATTGAGAAAAATATCATCATTGTTTGTATGTAACTTCACTTCTATGGTCACCTTCACACTGCCCAATAAACACATACCCAACAATCGACCATTATCACAATATAACCAGTGGATGTTACAAGAGACTGGTTTCCTGCTAACTGCTGCAACTTTCAGCGCAGTGGAAATGGTTGGACTTGTCTAATATATTTGTTCTGCCAGTATAAACTTGGAGGTATTGTTCTAAGATTCAACGTCTTGAACTATGAATCTAGATATAACAATTTTTCACAACTCACAGCTCTTAATTTACAGAGATTCAACACTTACAGAAACCTTCTGGGATCATAATTTCATCTTTTGTATTTCCTTTCCTATGATCTCCAACTGTGTCTGTACTCTTCAGAGGTAACAAAAGATTTTCATTATCAAGTATGGTAGTGAACAGCCATAACTAAATCTCTGAACACAACGTATTTTAAAACACTGACTCACATCAGTTCAGGGTAGAAACTCACAATTCATATAACACTGGTGCAGCACAATATCTGTCCTGTGTTTTAGTGTCCCAGGAAGTATACGTCTCATACTTCAATGGCACTGGTGCAATGGCTTCAAAAACAGTTCCTTTTAATTACACTCCAATGTTAACAAAGATACTTTAAGTTCAAGATAAATGAAGTAGCTGGGGAATCAACAATAGTGCTGAACTAAAAACTCTGTAACTTACACAGCTCACTTTCTATAGCTTAGGGCAGTTAAATTATGGATGATATACTTGATGGGGAGGGGGTGATGGTGATGAATCTGCAGGAAAAATGAAGAGATAGGTGGATAATATTAAAACAAATCATAGCGAAACACACTGTGATATTACAGTGTTAAATGACTCTGGATAACATTATAGTGGCAGTACTGAATTTCCTGGCTACATTACCACAGGGTGAGTTAATGCTCCCATCCTGTCCACTAAGTGTTATAAATTCTTAACTCCAAGAATGGCAATAATTCTCAACTGGATGGGTTAAGATTATGGTTATATGAAAGCTTGAAGAATCAGTAACAATTCATTGTGGTGATCACAATGTTCATCTGATTACTGGCAGGCATCCACATTATGAGAATTAAAATCCCTCCTCACAAATATTATCATGATTCTTCTGCAGCTTGCTTTTGGACTGGTATTTAAATTAGACTGGTATACCCATACCCCACCACTTGTTCCAACACATGAATGACCTTCTTTATCATCTAGTACACACTAAAATTGACAATCATTAACCACAGCTTTGTATCTCGTAATTATTTTTACTGTGTACATCCTCAATCAATCATAAAATTAGAACAAACTGCACACACCATGTACATGCAATGTAGGTTTTAATTTTATGTTTGAATATAGCATCACACTTATTATTATGTATCACAGTGTATGAGAACTGAAAGTGCAGCAGAAATATTTTAGCCAAAGCACACCTAACAGCCACAAATATGGCGCCACTTCAGTCGTTTAGCCAACAACAATACAAGTACATTTTTAACATCTGACATTTTCACCTTCAGCAACATTTAATTGTCCTATGCAAACCCATCAGTCAACTTATACAACACATTCCCAACAAGCCAGCCACCAATTTTACTACAAGGAGCTGTTCTCACGGCATCTTCAGGCAGCTCCAGCCACACTGAGGGAAATGGTGACACAGCACCACTAGTATGAAAGAGGGTAACAAAGGAAGGTATGTTGATTTGATAATTCTCTAATTGCCACCTAAAGATGTAACCTATCTTAGTGGATGGCGCTTAGGCAAGATGGTTGTGGTAATGCCAGGGTCACAGCTATCAAGAACAGAGAAACTGATAGCATGCTGGTGGCCTCCGCTCTGGATGCGCTGTCGCTGTAATAAATACCTGTATTGCTGGGATCTATAGGGCAAAGGTTGATGGGATAAAAGCAATTAAAAATAAATAAATAGGATCAGAGGTCAGGAAGGAAAGAAACAAAAAAGTCAGAAATCACATACACAAACAGAGCACACATACAAAACAGACATACCTGAACTTTTCACATTAAGTCACGAATGGCAACAAATAGGAATTTTTGTAAGCACAGTTATCTATCTTCAGTACCAATTACAAATGATGAAAGCAACAGTACAGTAATTACAAATTAATAACTGCACATATCAGGAAGAGTAACAATATTCAACCCTCAATGGGTAATCAAACAATTTATATGAAATGTATGGTACCTATTAATTACCACATCATTATTCATGTAAAACGTAAATTACCAATTGTCATGCAATATAAATATTACAGACTGAAGCATGTGACAACAACACACTACTGTCAGACAGTATCATCCACTGTGCTTCATCGGGTGTCATAATCCTCTGACCCCAACAAAGGCAGGCATATAGGCAGGCAGGCAGGTAGGTAGGTAGGTAGGTACGCAGGCAGGCAGGCAGGCAGGTGCACTCACTCACTCACTCACTCATTCACACACCTACACACACACAAACTTCAAGTGTAAGCAAACATGAAATGTTGCCCAAGGACAAACCTCTACTGCTGACCTATGTCAATGTCATACGAAATGCAAGGTTAGTCAGCCAGCCCATCAGTGTGTACCATACTCTTCTCTGACACTGCAGTACACATTTCAATTTCACAACTTGTTATAAACACACAGTCTCAAAAGATTATCTTTTGGGTCCCTAGGCTTGTTACACTGGTTCAAAGGAATACCTTCCCTCCCACTTCAAGCTAGCCTGGTACAATTTTAGCTAAGTCCTATACTATCAACACATTTCTTCTTGCCAATCAGGTCAGCAGCCACTTGAATCAAATTCATTCACCCTGAAGATGGAGGTAGCATATCCCTCCAGAACGCCAAAATAAACCCATTTCCCCACAGAGTGTAAGAACCCAAGAGATAATCACCTGAACAAGGCCCTCTGAGAAGACTTGAACATACAGTTATTACACACACACACACACACTTGACTTCTGGTCACATGGGTACACAATTTGAGAGTTCATACACAGATGCAAGAGATGTTTTTAAGACAACATCTGGCATACCTTCTAAGCTCATGGGGAGGTTGAAGGGTGGAGGGGAGGGCACACAGATTATGCCAAACAATGAATTATATTACTGGACACTGACTCTCACAGAATTCACAGACATGTTTCAACAAATAACTTACTATTACTTGTGTGTGAGAAACTAATTTTGAGATGGAGCAAGATAATCTTTGCTTACCTAACTAGGTAAAAAAGGTAAAGTGATCCTGTTAGAGGCCCAGTGTGGCCCATAGGGTTGGTGGAGGTATAGCTCTAATCTTCCATGACCACGGCACTAGAAGGGGGTGAGTGGCCAGCAGCACACCCTGGCCGCACTTTACTCCCAGGAAAGATCCAGTACCCATTTTACAGGATGCTGGGTGGGCCCCAGGGCCGGTCTGGACAGGCAGAAAATCTCGTCCCCAGTGGGATTCGATCTCGGACCGTCCAGCCCGTAGTTCAGTCACTATACCGACTGAACTACCCAGCCCACGCTTACCTAACTATAGGTAACAAATTAAAATACTGTACATGGTCTCTCAAAATTTATTACCAACTTCCTCTTATACACTGTGCACCATTCAATGTGTTCCTGAGCATGGCACGAATCACAGGTTTTTCATTGTGGAGCAAGCCTATCTGCCAGGAATAAAAAGGCCATTTCCAGCCTCCAGCTCAAATTACTTTACTTAATGGAAGTGTCTCTAAGTGCCAAACTCCAGTTCTTAAGAAGGCCTTGCACCTTCCAAAAATACTTTTTGACACATAAGGGAGTCATTTTGAAATATGGAAGTTCCTCTTCAAACATTACCTTTTTATCCTTGCACAGACTGTGGATTGCTTGTATAAACTCTATCTTTTCAGCTCCCAACTAACAATAATCACACAGTTTCAAATATGGGGATCTAGAAAATCACAACATACAAGTAATGTGACAAACCCTATAATTTTGAACACCTACTGCACACCAGTCTATGACTTTGTCATGCAAAGGAAAATCATGAAAAGCAAAGGTATTTCCAGAACACCAATATGGTTAAGACCACAACTCACACAATTTTCAGTTACCTGAATAAACAAGTACAATGTTATTATACATTATAATACAGCATGTAATGTTACTGTATGTCTCTCTTGCATATTATATTTTGTGTTCACATTGAAATTGCTTTAAATACACTTTTCATAATTGCGTACTACTTTTTTTAGCTCAAACTATCCAATGAAATGAACATATACATTAAAAAAATATATAGTACTTGACCATTGTTCAACTTAGTGGGTTTTCAGCTTATACAAAAACTTTTGGAATGAACTGGCCATGTAAGTAACATTCTGAGTTATTGTAAACCATGCCATGTCCAGAAATACACAAGTTCCAAATCAACAAAACTACTGGCTCCTGATTCTGGAAACTGCTTTGCAATACCAGATCCTTGCTTCCAAGTCTATGGGAAAAAATTTCCGAATGGCTTTCCCTTCACATGGGTGTGGTTTGCAAAGTTCTGTTGCCCTTCAGCTGAGGACTTTTGACACCCCATTTTGCACAGCCAACAAGTAAAAAGATTTTATGGTGCTTGTTCCCATTTGAAAGCCAATACTGTCAAACTGCTATTCAGATAAAACATTTTGGTCTGGCACTGTATCTGTCATTCAACATTTTTCTCCTATTCAGTATATTGTTCTTGTACACAGCACTGTTCGCATTGTTGACTTGGGAAATTTTTCACAACTTTTTTCTTCTCCCCTCCATGCTGAATACTTTGTAGAAGCATTGCAAATGAACAGTCTTTGTTCAACGGACTACATTTCTCATATGCACTTTCCATCACTAGATGATCTGTGCTTCCCACCTGATGTCCATGTCTCAATACATGCATGGGTGTCTATCTCACATTCTAGTACTGGCAGTACAGTAAGTGTATGAGCTCACTCCCTTAAGCAAGCCAAAAATGGATTTTTCTATGCTCAGGAACACAATCAGAGGTACTGTCTGTACAATGGTAAATGATATGGCTTGTATCAGTGGGGATACCAAGTTCGAATTACTACTGCAGACCTAAGAATTCTGAGAAATGCCTACATTTTTAACAGCCTACCCAACAATGTAGCATCTTACAATATGCTATGAACACATCCTTTCAAATTCCCTACAACTCACTATTCATGACAATCCTTTCACTTCATTTCAGACTACAAAGTTCAGGAGTTTGTATCCCAAGTCTGCCAAGATGAACAAAGTTTAATTGGCCACAGACGCATATGCATTGAAGTTGAAAAGATCCAAAGCCAGCAATGTGTTCAAAGAATTGAACAATGCTGCCACAGGAAACAAAACAAAAATGACAACACATCTGTATAAGTGGTGTTCAGCATAGACTGAATGACATCAGCACTTTTGGGACAGTGGAGTATGATGTAGATGGACAAGAAGCACCTCAGTGGGAGTGGTGTGCAGCGCACACTGATGACATCACATCGGTGGGAATGGTGCTCAACAAAATGTGGGAGTGGTGTTCAGACAGCCAGAACCTATGTGGAAGTAGTGTTCAATATGGGCTGACGACAGCACTTTTGTGGCAGTACTGTTCATTATTGACTGACAGTCCTTCCCTTGGTAGTGGTGTTCAATACAATCTCACACCCTCCAAAGAGTTAGCACAGTATAACCATACCAAAGAGTATAAAGGTATCAGTACTATGGACAATGCCATATGAAAATACGTTATGTGCACCTAACAAGTTACAAAGAATACAGCACTTGTAATGGACCACACAAATTCTGTATAAAAATTATTTTCTACAGAGAACTCAGTCTTCTAAAGGTCACAAACATTTTGTCAGCGAACACTTTCTGGAGGTTTTTTGGCTCACACTTTGTGCATGGTCTGTGGAAGCTCCTACAGAACATACTTTTCTTTCTGGATCACATCTTGAACTCTATTCTGTACACCATTCATATCACACCTTTATCTACAGGATTGAAGGAAACCACAACGCTGAAGTCATATGAGCTGGACTCCAGCAAGGATTCAAACTGATACCTCTATAATACAAGCCAGATCATCTACCACAATTTAATGTTCATTTTACTATGACATAACAAAACACACACACACACACACACACAAATATTTTCTCCCACTTCATGCACTCCACAAAACTAGGGCATTTTTTTTTCTTTCACTATCATCTGCTGTTACATGTGTAAGAATTCAACAACATTATAAATAATTTGTTGCCATTTCAAGCACTTTGTCACCACTGAATTTGTAAAATTATTGCATAAATTAAAAACATGTGACAATGACATTTAAGAAAGAAATGTATCATTGTCCTGAAAAGAATTTCTTTAAAATAAACAAATTTTATAATTCTGCTGACAAAATCCTATTCATCAAACACACACTTGCACATAATACACCCAAACAGGAACATGGTTACACTGATACCAATACACACACAGTACTGTAAAATATTTAGGTACGTGGTCAATTATCACTGAACTTTGTCATGATAGGGTACAGCACTACAACCTCTAGCAGAAGCCATGAAGTGACAGCAAAAGGGGGCCTTCACATGCTGTTATTGACAGGGCTATTGCATCTACAATTACTCATTGGCACATCCAGTAAAATACAGTTGTCACATTTTTGGAAACACACAGCAGCTGATTGTCATGGACTATACTAGCGGGACCAGATCCAAGGAGCTATGTAACAAAGCCTACACTGAACATAAAAAGAGCAGACTGAGTAAGCAAAATGTGTCTAAAGAACTGAATGCCAGATGTTCAGGTATCCAAATGGCACCCAAATGTTAATGAACAGACACAAAATAAAAGTATATACACTAAATATGGGTTCTTCATTCACAGTTTCTGATTCATTGAAGCAACTTGATTGAGGAACAAAAATACATACAGGAGCATTAATTTGTTTAACAGCCTCAAACTTTACAGGGAGGGGGGACTGATAAGTGAACTATGCTTTCCTAAAAAACGAAACTATAAGCATTATTGGCTCTGATAATGGTGAGGGCTGCAGCAATGACATGGCAACACTGCAGCTCACATACAAATCAGACAGAACCCTTCTATAGCAGAGAATTAAAGTGGAAGATAATACTCTGCTTCTTCACCTCACCCCTCTGTCACATATAAGCTAAACTATTAATTAGTTCATTAATTTATCAAATATTGCAGTTGAAAGGGTAGCACTCCTAATTTGTATCTGGGTGGTACCATGTTCAAATCTTGACCCACAGACAGTTTTTCCTTTGGCACTCCAAGTAAATGTATGACTGGAATCACTGTCCCATATTCCTGTATTCAATTCCGCAATAACACACCACAATCACTCAATATATCTTTTCAAAGTGTACTCACCCCTGGCAGTCTTGATGACAACTTCCCCAGGCGTACTGAAACCAATTCTGTTGTGCGCTCGAAGCTCTATCTTGTAGTGTTTGTCAGCAATTAGATTCCTCAAAACATGTGCTGTGTGATCTGTTGATGACAGGTCCCTTGTATCACACTGATTCTCCAACTCTATCCAGCGCCCTTCTTCACGTTTGACCTGTTGGCAATGAGTCTTTACTAAATAAATTACTTTACATCCACTGCAGATATAATGAGACAGCTGGAAAATTATTACTAGTGCATCTGTACGAGCATACACTACAGTACATGTGATGCAAAAGAACAAACACTGTACCCCTAACATAACTTGTCAATGCACAACATTACTCTAACTGACATTTACAATTGCTAGAGTAAATGTGCATTTATGAATTACATTTCCCTTTATTATGCATTCTAGAATTACATATGGGACACCACACCTTAAGAAATACTGTACTACTGATTTCCACATGCATTCTACATGAATTTGTATCTGTCCTGATATTCATCTAGTGCACATGGGCAAATTTATCGTTGACAACCTTAATAAACAGTACTGATTCTACAAAACAAATACATGTACTTGCAGTAGTTCATTAAATACGAGCCACAGCAACAAAAATTTCAGATATACTCATAAGCTAGGTATAAATAAAATATATGTATATACACTATGTTCTATAACTATTATATAAGCAATGAACTTTGCACGCTAAAATGTACTTATGTTTTTAAATAGTTAATTAAGAAGTGTCTGATGATGGTTCATGCGAACTGAAACATGAGGCACTGTGTGGTGTGACATTAAAGTGTTGTGTTGGATTGTGTATTTCAGTTATTTGTACTCAGTTCATTGTACCAACCACACACATAGTACTAAATACAAGTAAACATTAAAGATGTATCTCTGATATGTTTTGGTACACAAGTGTACCATATTCTCGGAGCAACAAAATGACACTTTTAAAACCAACTGCCCATTATAACCTATTATTTACAAGGTTCTTCTGTCTGCAGTAGACAGAATACAGAGCCAGAATACAGACCGAAGAACCTTGCACACTACTAGTGAAAAAGGTCAGAGATACGTCTTTAATATCTATATATAATTAATGCTGTATATCTGGTTGTTGCAATAAACCGAGTACACTGATCCAAAAAATGCACGGAATGGACAACTTTCAAATACAATGACCTATTTAAAAAATAAAACCAAGTTCAATTTGAACTTCATTTGTTCAGTAATTTTTACTTAATATCCTTAGTACTTAATTTCACTAAAATTCACTGATTGTATATGAAAATACACACCAAAGTTTCATGTGGAAGCATGATATGTGTAAGAAATGAGCAAAACAGAACTAGACAGCATTACTGAATATGGTGCACAAAAGAAAGTTCTGTTGTCACATTCATGAAAGTCACACAATGGCTAGACATCTAGGAGGGAATAAAAAGAAGACTGCGGTACTGGGAAGCACAAGAGATTAAAGGGGATGTTTCGGAGGACTATCCAATGGACCTTCTTAAATTTACCCAGTACAAATACAATGAAAGGACAACATGTTCAACAGTTCACATACGGAGTTCCATCAACTACATGGTCTATGTCCACTTACTAGGCAGTACTTGATGGTATACTGATCAATGGGTTCACCGTTGTCAGCAGGTATCTTCCATGTCAGTTCATACTTATCCGAGTAAGGTGACATGACCACACCGTCTTCTCCAGAGTTTGAAAGAATTTGGGGCTCTTCTGGGTAGGATCTCTTGGGCATTGTATGATGTTCTGGGGCTGCCCAATTTCCAAAACCCACTTCATTCCGAGCAGCAAATCTGAAGTGGTACGTTGTTTGTGGTTCTAACCCTTCCAAGATGTATGGTGAATCTGCACAAAGGTCATCACATTTTGCTACTTTTAACAAAAAAACTTCCATATATATTTATAGGCATAGGTATGTTTACAACCTATGTCCATATCAAATTTCACACAATTTCACATACTGTAGTGAAATTTGACTATAACATACAGAACTCCATACGCACATTTTGTGTGTCTGTCACACTGTTTCATATTTTATCAACATATGGCCTCCATGAAGTTACACTTTTTCCAAGATCTGTTACGATATCAACAGAATTCCACAGTAAGTCAAGCTTGCAATGCTTCCATATACAAAGATCAAACAGCCATCACAGTGGTTATCAGTTAAGGATGTTTTAAACTGCAAATATACAGCAGCTTCCAACAGTACAATGTCTATGTCTTTTATGAACATGTCTCCTAGTTTGATGGTTATTGTGGGGGACAGCCACCAAGATCTGCTAACATAAGCCTGCCTCTCTCTTTACAAAAATTACAGAATAAGAGTAAAAACTTAAGAAAACAATACTATTAGGTTCCTACCACACCTGTACACTTATATCATCAAACTGAACCAAACTTTATTGCACAAAGGATACATACCAACTGGCCATGTCTTGTTTCTTGCATTATTCCAATCCTTTCGCTCCTCCTTGTACTGCACAGCATACTGTCTTACGGACTGACCTCCATTGTCAGCTGGTCCCGCGAAGGAGAATGTTATTGTGGTAGCTGCAACACAAAGTTGCCAGTATTTCAACTCTTCACTGACAACAGACATAGCAAAGCGTAAAGCCTTCCCTCTGCACACCATGCAGGCATACTGGGGAGGCGAAAATATAGTATTGCTCATTATTAACCACAGCACAAGATAAAGGTGAGTGGTCAGGTTCATGCCCCAGCCACTCCAACTGCAGGGAAAGGGCTCCTAGTATGCACTGAATAAGCAGCAGGGTTAGCCCCACAGCAGTACTGACACTTTGGAGAACAGAATATAAAGGAACTGAACTATGATTCCTCACTGGACTAGACCACAGCCTAGTCACTACTGACTATTCTATACTGGTTCACACAGAAACAGCCAAAACCATATTTACTGAACTTTCTTAGCCTACTGCTACAATCTATGTAAGGATGTCACATGACACCTACAGGAAATAAACATAGGAAAAAATATTTTGACCTCTGCATCATCACTTGTTAATTGACTAAACTGTAGGTAATAAATGCCTCAATTTTGAGAAATTCTGAGACAGAGAGCACGGACACATTATAGACTATTCTTTTGAACACCTGTACTGCAGTAACAGACACAGGTGTAATGTATCCTCAGATGTTACTTGTAATTTTACTGCCATATTAGGCACCACAAAGTTATTACTTACCAGTGATGACCTTTAGCTTGGCCTGTAAGATATCTGAAGGAGGTTTAGCCTCTTTCAGGATAATCAAATGCTCTGCTGATCCATGTGGATTCACTGCCTTACAGGTGTAGCGACCATAGTACTTCCTATCAAGAGGCAAAACCTGAAACACAAAATTACTTCATTACTGTCATATCTTGCCATACTGTATTTGTCCTAACACAAGTGGCTTCACATATAATGTACACCCCCTCACAATCTGCAACTTGCTTGAAAATACCTGAACAGGAAATGTTTTAATTTTGTGCACATATGTAAGGAGACATATTTTTCAGATGATAAAAAGGGAAAACATCTGTGGCTTCTATCATGGTAAATACAGCATTTAATGCATCCTTTACATTTAAGTGCACAAACAACGTTAAGGTTACATTTGGGTAAACATGTCGTGTAACATATTCAGTACGATACAGTGCATGAAATCAATGAGTAATGGAAATGTCCTCTAACAAACAACTCATGAACTGTTCTATGCTCACCCTTATACCTACTACAAACCAACAAACAACATTCAAACATTTTCAAAAAATAAAAGTAATTTTCATGAAAAAGTTTAAAAATTGGAACATGAATAAATTACATTATGTAGTGCTCCCCAAACTGTGCTCTGTGGTACCCAAAGGCTTTGAAAATTGTTTCTCATGCATCTATACAAACCTCAAATAACAATTGTTACTTTTATGGAATTAATGAATATGTAATGTGTTGCTATGAGAAATAGTGTGCTTTAACTTTTAACAGATCAATGGGACAAAGTTGTTCGATTAAATGTACACCCTTTATGTCCAAAAGAGAAAACAATATCCTTTAGTGGAAATTTACACTGAAAAGAGCTTTAGACAGTATCAGAAACCTGGCATTTAAAACAATGTGTGCTACAGGCTATGTATGAAACACCCATAGAGTAACAGTGGAGAAAATGAAGCTAGTTAAATAATGAAGAATGTAGGCCTCATATCCAAGAAGACACAAAACTTCTCTTCAAATTAGGTAATTCACTTTCTTTTTTCTGAGCTTCAGCATATCAATTAAATATTCCTGTAATTTTAGGCTAGCATACAGTACTGCCACATTTACTGCATGTCTCTACAGGTCTGGAAATATGTTACATTATTTTCAAAAAAGGGCAGGTTACCTTCAAATGTTTATGTAACTGATTTCCATGGTGACTAAAAGAAGTATCTGTAGCGAGGTAGACTGATAAAGAAAGCAGTCCTGTACAAAGACTTTGTATCCATGACAATGAAACAATCTGTTGCAACAAAACTGAATCAACAGGTACAAGTTCTTCAAAGACTAACAGGAACTAAGTTGGTCAAGAAATTCCCTAGCTATTCTAGAACCCAAAATTCCATTCCTACGTTCAACCTCAACCCTACACCGGAAGTTACAAATTTAGCCCATGCCTGTATCTGTTATGTCCTTAATAATACTATGAACAACCTTATTTAAATACATCTGACTTACCTGCAGTGAGCTCAGAGGCCCTTCACCAAATTTCTTAAGATTGTTATCAATATACTTTTCATTAAGTTCAATGTCATTGAGACGCCATGAGATGGATGCATTAGGTATTGCTTCTGCCAGACACGTGATGTTAATGGGCTTGTTCTGCCAACTCCAAGCTTCTTGCATTGGTGTATTTGCAAAAGAAGGCTTAAACTCTACTGTCAGATGACCATTCTTGAAGGCCACACCTCCCTGAGAACAATCAGGTAAGACTTACATTCCTCACTGAGATTCTCTTAAAATAAACCTCAATGAAATAAGGAAATGACTTATTTATTGTAACAGTCTTGAAAGAGGCTGGGACTGGAGGGAGGGTGGCCCATAACCTCCCATCCACAGCGTTGCAACTAGTCACAAGTCCAGGTAGCAGTATGGGTCACAATGATTCCCATCTCTTTGGGGAAACCTTATGACGAATCTTACAGGCAAGCCATTTGCAACAGGTGCCCACATCATCAAGCTGTCACCTCCTTGCAAAAGACACTAGACACTAATTTCTTCTACAATGGGATACAAGCTTTGTTGCAATATTCAAACAAATGCTTAAATGTCAATGGTGACTACATGGAGGTCTGATATGCCATGTATGCATTAAAGTCAGAATACAGTTCTTGACATCACAGCCCCTGCTGCCTTACTTTTTGAAACCCCCTGTACGAAACATAATCTATTGGGTTCGTTAAACCCCCTTGTACGAAACCTATTCTACTGGGTTCGTTAAACCCCCTTGTACGAAACATATTCTATTGGGTTCGTTAACCCCCTTGTACGAAACATATTCTATTGGGTTTGTTAAACCCCCTTGTACGAAACATATTCTATTGGGTTCATTAAACCCCTTGTACGATACATATTCTATTCGGTTTGTTAACCCCCTTGTACGAAACATATTCTATTGGGTTCGTTAAACCCCCTTGTACGAAACATATTCCATTGGGTTCGTTAAACTCTCTTGTACAAAACATGTTCTATTGGGTTCGTTAAACCCCCTTGTACGAAACATATTCTATTGGGTTCATTAAACCCCCTTGTACGAAACATATTCTATTGGGTTCGTTAAACCCCCTTGTACGAAACATATTCTATTGGGTTCGTTAAACCCCCTTGTACGAAACATATTCTATTGGGTTCGTTAGATAGCATTAATTACAAACTCTGGGCCATTCAATCTCCTTTATCTAAACACAGCACATATTTTGTCTACCAAACAACAGAAACAGAGCCAGCTTCTGAACCAGTGTGCTTCCAAAGCAAAAAACAGACAACAAAAAATGTCCATTATAGAGCCAGTCTTTTTTAAATGCTACCACAGACCAACACAGTTTCACATTAATGCCAAAACATTTTAGTAACAACAGATTTAACCTTCCTGGAGGCATTACAAGACAGCTGTCTCCTGCAGACCCAATTTTAATCCTAACACTGTGTTAGGGTGCATCATTTATCACACGGTGGGTCAGCTAGTGACACCACTGCTGTGTCTCTCAAACACAGTGGATATTTAAAGTTTAAAGGACCTTGGACAGCATGAATGGCATCGCCTTTATCTCATATGCATAAACTTAAACAAGAAACATAAATTATAACACAACAACTTGCCTCATTTGTCGCAATACATTCATACAGGCCATCATCAGTGCGGTGGATATTTGTAATTGAAAGGGTACCAATCATTTCGCTTCTCTCGTTATCACTGTTATTCTCCACTACAATGCGATCATCACTCTGTGTTCCAGTCACGTAACGGTCAGGAGATGTTAACTTTCTGAAAGTACATTAAGAAATGTAAATGATGGCATCTTCAATAAAAACACACAGTACTTAATTTGCAACAGTATCTGTGGGAAATTAGAGCAGACCACATTGCACACAGCAACTGATACAACACCAGACTCTGTTCTGTTAAGTTTTATTGTCCAGAAATAATGAATATTACATGTTCATGATACTACAGAACAATGGCAGCCACAGTTCATGAAGCCTACTTTCCTACTGGAAGAAATATATAAATTTATTTCAGATCGTGAATAATATTACAGTATTAAATCATGTACGCATATTATTCAAATTTACAGTCACTCTCCTTATGCTGATAATGGTAATAAAAGAAAACTGTAAAGAAAAGATTTTATTCACTACAAGCATAGCTATTCATAAGATTTGCACTCAGTAGTAAATGTTTCCCCCCAGCAATGATGATGCAATGAAATGGGTATACCTCAGTTAGAATATGAGGAGTTGATACTGGGTTACAAGCTTTCATTTGGGTTTTCCCTAGTGACAGCACAAAGCTCACTTCCCACGTTTCTGTATCTGTCATGTTACTACTGACCGTAAGAAATAAAAAAAACAGTGCAGTGTGTGTGTGTTGGGATGGTCTGTGATGTTACATAGCATGTGTGTGCGTGTGAGTGTGTCTGTAAGTGAACAGCACATAAATAAATAAACAAATATATAATAAAAGCAAATAAGGAAAATAAAGTAAAATAAAAAGTAAATACATAAATATCTAACCCATCTAACCGAACCTAATTATATACATACATATGTACACACCCATACATATGCACATCACTTGCAAATGCAGGTCCACACAAACACACAGCCAAACCTCATCCAATACAGCAGTGATCTTTATGATATTTTCTGGATGCATAAGGAGAAAATGTACAACGCAGGTCCATCATTTCTTGCTTCGCATATCTATACACAGCTACAGCCTATCAGTCTATAGGTATGTGACTATCTGGTTTCTTACACCAAGAGCAACTTGTCTGATTTTGTTATATTCCAAACCCCCACCCCAAAAAAATGATATTTCAGTAGAACCTTGACAATAGTGTTCCCACATCCTGGAGTTTTGCCCTTACAGCACCAACTGCTCGAACGAGTTTCTCTATGATGCTAAAATTTTAGACTCTCCTTTGTAACACACAGGCTTATAAAATTTATCTCCCTCTTAGATTTTCTTTTCTTGTCCATATGAAATGCTGTACTTTCACCAGTTTCAGTTTTCTGTCCTTGTGCCTTGCTTCACAGTACACTTCTGACAGACAGACAGACACATATGTTGCTGTTTCAGGCTTTTTTTAATAAAACCAAAAAATTCCCTACAGAATAAACATGTTCGAATGTTGTGAAGGTTCTTTCTCTTCATGTCAAAACAACTACTAGAATTGTATAAGATTTAGAAAGATTACAACACAGTTGAAATTTAAAAATTAAACCCTTTCTGGAAGCATTTGGCTTTACCCTCTGAGAACAAGTCCTTACTCCCCTACTGGACAGGTGTGGGGGTGGGTCCAAGGGCTGATTTGGAGGAAAAGTTAGGATCAAGCAGTGGTTGTTTGGCCTGCAGCCAATCACTACACTGGTTGAAGAATAAACATGACAACAAATGATACACAAACAGGTTTTGACTGAATGCAAGTCAGTCTTTGTTTTCCTATGTTAAGTATCTGCTAGGGCTATTCCTTACCTGAAGGTAACTGAAGGTATAGGTCTACCAAAGGCACTACAGGAAAGCCTGGCATCTTGACCAGTGGGAATGGAAATATTCCTGTATGCAACAATACGAGGCTTCAAAATGACATCGATCTTCACAAAATGCTCAGCCTTTCCTGCAGCATTTGTAGCAACACACTTATACTCTGCGTCATCATCCTTGGAAATATCGCGGATAGTGAGCACTCCTGTGTTCCTTTCCACAGAGAAACGGTCTGCAGTTGTTAAATCTTCCCGAGTAGATGCTTTGATCCATGAATAAGTTGGTAAAGGTTTTCCATTTGCCTTGCACGTCACTGATTTGGTTTCAGTTTCCACTAATTTCACTGACGAATTCATCTTTTCAAATGAAGGTGGTGTGTGAACCTTTAAGAACCAAAATGTTAATGCTATGATAAATGGGCTTATAGTACATGGTTCATTAACTAATATGTGTGTCCAGACTAAACGATGGGGGGGGGGGGGAACTAACATGTGGCAACCTTACTACAGTGTTTACC
>Ga0123354_10004929_pt1 | contig 19158 bp, 14 predicted proteins | sample TergutLab28metaG_2_FD_97872 | JGI IMG/M metagenome (GOLD analysis project Ga0123354, IMG submission 97872) | Labiotermes labralis P4 segment gut microbial communities from Petit-Saut dam, French Guiana - Lab288 P4 | ecosystem: Host-associated > Arthropoda: Insects > Digestive system > Gut ...
CCTGTTCCCTGGGCTAAAAAAAAACAATAGGAAGGTCGCCATTTTTCGTCCGACGCGGAGGTCATTGTTGCCGCGGAGACCTGGTTGGACGGACAACTTTATGATTTTTTTTTTGAGTGGCTTGCCAAAGTTAGAGCAACGGACTAAGAAGTGTATTGAGCTTCGTGGGGAGTAGGATGAATAAATCCCGAATATGGTCGCTGTAGTTTGTTTTCTTCCCGGTCGGGCTAAGGACTTATCAGCGCCCCCTTGTACAGTATCCAATTCAGAACTAGGACTCTGCACATATTTCTGTTTGGCATTTGTTAGTTCATTGAAAATGGGCGAACGGAAGCCCATGCTTCTTGAATGGCTCCATCCATGGAAAATAGTCATTCTCTAAAATCTAACCGTTTTTCAGATAGTCAAGAAATGCCCCACATTTTATGGAACCCGAAGGTTCATTACCCCATTCAGAGGTGCCCGCCACCTGTCCCTATCCTGAACCATATCAATCCAGTCCATGCCCCATCCCACTTCATGGAAATCCATCTTAATATTATCCTTCCATCTATGCCTGGGTTTCCTTGTCCCTCCTTTTTTCCAACAAAAACCCTGTATACACATCTCCTCTCTCCATACGTGCTACATGCCCGCCCATCTCGTTCTTCTCAATTTGATCAACCGAACAATATTGGGTGAGGAGTACAGATCACTAAGCTCCTCATTATGTAGTTTTCTCCACGCCCCTGGTACCTCTTCCCTCTTAGACCCAATTGTTCTCCTTAGCACCCTAATCTCAAACTCCCTCAGCCTACGTTCCTCCCTCAATTTGAGCGACCAGATTTCACACCCATACAAAACAACAGACAAAATTGTATCTTCCGTAAATTTTAATCACTTTTCTAATGGCTGTTAATGAAATTCCAATTGCGCGCGTACCGTTCAACCGTATGACGTTTTGAAAGTAATAACGCCTAGGTGAAGTCTGTGCAACGCCTTGTAGCTTACGTTACGTGTTGTCTTGTGTGATGAACACAGCAAGGTTCTGGAGGGCTTCAATTTTTAAATAACTTTATTTGTTACGTGAAGGGAAATATATGTTAAGACTTGTTAAACTCTTTGACAAATATCTGACAGTCAACGAAGTGCACCTCACGAGCGGATCTAGAAGGCGTCATATGCACCCCAGAGGCTACAAACCAACACTGCACGTGTACTGCCAAGGACCATAAACAGTCCGCAGGGTCCTGGCGGTTATGACGTTTAATTATGGCGTTAATATGAACTGAAATTGCGGGTTGGCTATCTATTCTACCCCTTCCAAACGACGAGGCAGTGACGGTAGCTGTAAAAGTTGGCCAGTTGTCCACGCAGTTTATTACCGGGCTTCTGGTGTGGCAATGTGTAAACAGTTTATCTGAGTCAAGTGTCTGAAGTTATTTTAGTGGAGAGTGAATTTACTCTTCCTTACAAGAGCGTAGGGGGTGTAATTTTACGTACAGTATTGTTTGAGTGACAACGTTGTTTATTATACTAAGGGGGAAAAATAGATGTGGGATTGAGTGTGCGTTCCTTACAGAGTTGAGTGTTCACATTATGACTGTCACTGGTCTGGCGCTGTGTATTTTGATAGGTACAAAAGTAAAGTCGTTCCTGCTCACACCATGAAAGCATGTAAGGGAATTTGAGTTGACCTTGGCACTGGAAGGAGGTGATCTATCGGTCTTACTCCCAGGCCGCATTACTCCCGACGGATCAGGCCGCCATCCTCACTGATTAGGAGAATGGGTGTATCCCAGAGCCGGTCTGGACGTTTCGGAGAAGATAAATATCTCTTGCCATTGCCGGGCTTCAGAACCCGATTTGTCCAGTCCGTAGTCTTACAAGTATATTGGCTGAGCTGTATGGCTACTGTGTTTTGGAAGATAGGCACCAATATAAACAGCGTCACGTACCAAGAAAATGCGATGGGGAGAGGTTTGGGGTCTTTGAGAGCGAGGGTCTAAGAATGGGGAAGAAACAGGAAGATGCACGGAACTGCATAAAGAGAAGTTTCGTAATTTGTGCTCGTCACCGTGACCAAATAGAATAGAACATTATGAGCGGAAGAGTTGCACGCGCGGCAGATAGGGAAACAGGTACCAGATTTTGGTTGGGTGAACTGATGGAAAGGGGCGTTTAGGAATATCGAAGCCTAGTTGGCAGAATTATGTTCAAATGAGTTCAAATGAATAATTTGTGGGTGCGAACTGGATGAATCTGGCTCAGGATAGGTACAAGTTGAGGGCTATAGTGAACACGGAAATGAACATTTGGTTTATGTAAAATGCGGGGAGTTTCTTGAATGCTAAGAGGATGTCAGCTTTTCAATGAGTGCCGTCTCTCGTCGTATCACGCGCTTTCGCACTGTATGGCTGCAATGTGACAGAGCTTAGGAACTTTCTTACGGACCGATGTGGAGGTAGAGCTTCCTCTATGCTTAACGAAGCACCACTCAGTAAAGACTTGCGGGGAATGGAGATTTGGCTACACCTATTTATAATCTCGACCTAGGTGGAGATAAGTGGACAGATTTACACTGGACTGGTTAATCCCCGGGCGAAGAACACCTGGTGGCTGTTGGGCAGGAGGCTGGAAGTCTCCGGGAACCAGATGACTAACAGAAAACCCTTACCCTGCCGGCAATAAGCGTTCAGTCCCCTGGCATGAAACACTCGTATTTTGAGGTTTACATGGCGGCATGGTGCTGAGGTTTCATGTCTTGTGGGATGTGCTTGCCGACGTTAGTAAGGAACGTAGCGCGTTCATCTTCAAGGATCGAGGAGTCCAAGAAGAATTCTTGCTGCCTTGTATTAGCAGAACACTCTGCAACGTCGGTACATACCTACCAGAATACGCGGTGTCACAGCTCGGAAGATCGTAATTTTCGTAGTCACCCCTGTGAGGACGTCATTCGTCACTCGGCCACGGTGTCTGTTTTAGTGTGACATGCACGAAAATTCATCTACATTTTCTTAGTTCTTGCTGTTGTAAAATTATTTGTTACAAAAATTAAATCAATGTCTCTCCTAACACAGAGCAATGTTGATTTAATTTTCGTATTATTTACGGACCTCAAAGAGATGACATTCCTTAAATTTATTTATATTAAGTTTTTTGGCCGTGTGGCGCCTCAGCCGATCTCTCACCGTTGTGGCGCTCGTTTAAGCTCCGGGGCAGTCTGTTTGGGATCTGTGGTGGACTCCGGACCAGACTCTTCTCCTGACGACTTCGGTTTTCCTCTGTCGGTCGGCTGTCATCCCACCGATTCGACTAACAACGACACGTGTGACATGACTCTATCGTTTTTCTAAAAGCCTCCACACTGGCGTTCTAATGTGTACCAGTTGTTGTACAATCAGTGGCTGACTGCTGTGTTCGGGATGTATGGAGTTGGAGGTTCTTTCCCTTGACTCGCAGCACATGCCTGGGCAATTAATTCAAGTAACCGAGCAATAACCATCGTAGTGAACGACTTGGTAGATGGAGTAGCACTCCTGCTTCTTATTTCGAAGGTACCTGGGTTCAAACAATGTCTCAATGTCGGACATTGTGCTTTATCCTGGTTTTACACACTTCCTCTAGGCAAATTAAACGGCGCTAACCTCGATTTAGCTCACGAGTGCTTCCTTCGACATTATTTTTACTTATTATTTTCTAATTATATATTTCGAAGTTACATAGAACTTTTGAAAATGTGCCGTCAAACAAAACGAAATAAATAAAAATAAGTAAATAAATAAGCATTTGAAATTTAACAATGATTATCTGGTTCTGATTAAACTGTGCTACTGTAAATGCAGGCGTTTAATGTGCAACTGTCAAAAGACTTGGTTTTCTTTTGGCACAACGTGACCAGCGACCCAACATTATCCGTTTCTAAGGGGCACAACTGATAAGGATCTTTGCACCTGACAATGGGAAGAGTTACGGTTTCCGACACGTTATGTTAGAAAAGTATCCAAGACAGTTGACAGTACAAAGTATCCAAGACAGTTGACAGTACAAAGTATCCAAGACAGTTGACAGTACAAAGGCCATACTGGTGTTTAAAGAGCAATAAATTTTATCCGAAACGTTTTGTCTGATTACCTGTCAGTAGCAAATATTTTTTAATCTGTAATGGATTCTGTGTGGTAATTCGGGGGTACAAGACATGCCAGTGAAACGGTATATACTTTACGTAAGAAAATTGTTAGAATTATGTTTTGTGCAAAGTTCATAAATTTATGTAAATAGTCTGTTTGAAGAGATTAGAGATTTTGCCTGTTCGGTGTGGATACATATTCTGGTTAATGAACTTTGTTGTAACTGTGCAACCAACATTTAAAATTCAGCTGCAGACAGAGTTAATACATCTTCGCAGGCCGGTTACCGACCGTTCATACTTGAAAGAGAGAACTTACTGGGCTGGCATCAGAAAGTTTAACGCTGTAACCTGCAAACTCTCCAGTCTTACAAACCAGTACTCCATTCCGACAACACATCGCCTACACTCTGGATTAGAACTCTCCATATTACTGCCTTAGTCATCAATCAGCAAACACCAAACAAATTTAACTACGACGACTTTTAATATTTATCCATTCTTAGCCTATATTTTATATTACGGCAATAATTGTAACCAACATTATATAATTCTAATTATTATAGAGTGATGATGACACATTTAACCATAATTATATTCTTGTAATAAGAACATGACCTTGAAGATGGCCAGAATACCGACCGAAAACATGTTGGTGAGAATATTGTGAAGAAAATATACCATAGAATATTAAAGTGCGATTTGCTGGTTATACATTTTTGCAAGGCCTCCATTTAAAGTAGCGTTACGCGCATGTTAAACTGCGCTCTCGTTTGTTCTGTGGGCGAATTTCGAATGTTTAAAATTGTCTCCAGTGGATTCGGCGTGATGTTGGGGACTGTCTGTGAAGTCGTTCTAAAATTTCATTACATTGTATCTCTCTGGAGGTAACTCAGACGGTATAGCGACTGGCTATGTACTTGACAATGCGGGGTTCGAGTCCTGGTAGGGGCAGGAGGTATTTCTCCTCTCCAAAACCGTCCAGACCGACTGTGATGTCCACCTAGTCTCCTGTACAGTTGGTACCGGAGGTCTTTACATATACTGGTGGGTAAGTCGGCCGTGGATGATGTTAATCATTAACCTCTCCAACTATCGCCGATGTTAAGAATGAGTGGAGCTATACCTTTGTTCCTCCTGCATGCCTTCGTGACGTGTGCAAGGAAAAAATTTCTTTTAATATATCTTAGTTCTCTATAGTTTGTTTAGCGACTTACTGTAAGTATTTTGTCACTTCCAAGAAATGCTTGTCGCATGGGCCGTGTCATAGTATGTATGTACATTATGTGTTGCCTGTTTTGTGGGTTTCTTTTCCAGTTTTTACCGTCCTGATTCATTATGTTTCCTTTATTTCCTGTTTTTGGATTCTGTGTCGCTTATTTCTGGATATATCGATTACATTGGTTAAATTAATAGAAAAAGACTCATTAATAAGCCCCAGGTCGGAAGACCCAAAAGCTTAGAAAACTGAAGATGAAATTTAAAGAGAAATATATGACCATGTCGCACAAGTTGCGTCTCTCACAGTTTTATGTATAATGAATATTAGCTACGTAATAGATGCGTGACAGGAATACTACTGTAATATTCAAACAGGCCGGCGGCTGAATGACGACATGTCGCCCTGACGGACAGTCCAGATGTTGCCATATCTTCCACCTAAACTTTATTTTCCTGTGTCTTAATACTAAAATTATTGTTATATATCTTTAAATACAGTTTGATGTACGAATGTGTGTCTGCGCTCACACATGTCCTGCTTACTCCGAGCTGGGAAATATAACGCAGACGACGCCTCACAAATTGTCCCATTACTTTCTTCCGGGGTTTTCTTTCGCCTTAGTTTTGTGTGATAGATTTGAAATTTGGGGTTCTGACGGCCGTGACTTCTGGGATGTTACGCCGTGTAGTGTAGCACAAAACTCGTATATTGTTATGTTTCAGAGCAGTGTTTCTCAAACTGGGTTCCGCAGTACCCTAGATGTCAGGGGCTCCGAGAGACAAAAATAATTAATGATAGAGGAGTTTTATTGGCCGTCCTAAATTGGTTTGTACGAATTAAAATCTGTGTAGCGCAGTTCGACGCTCAATCGCTGCATATATTTCTGCCCAGAAGTTTCCCGATTCTATAGTGGTCAGTCAGCACAGCTCGCCATAGAGCGTCGATGTATCAGACGAAACGATCAGCTTATCAATCAATTTGAGGTTAACCGTTGATTTTTTACATGTAACGTACATAAAAGGTAAACAAATACTGGTATTTAATTTTATATTTGACTTACTGTGGACAGGATGGGGTTTCGCAGTAAGTTCTGTAGCTTTGTCCTAGGGTTCCTTGAGCTAAAATAGATTGAGAAGCATGGTTCTAGAGGAATTTGCTTCCTTCATCACGCGAGTAGGCGGTGAAAGCTGATGATGGAGGCAGCAGTCTGCTCCGAAACTTCAGTCTCACAGGAGTCTTGGTATAGACCGGTGCTCGTGAACTACCAACTACCGTAGCAGCCTTATGTCCACCGTCCTTAGTAGTTCTGCCCCTACCGCCGTAGGCCATGTCCCCCTGCTCATCGCGACACAAGTGTCAATTGTCTTGAGTAACGACGCTGTCGATTGATAACAGCACACGTATAATGACGAAGGAAACTCGTGTGATACTGCTGAAATGAAGCTGACAGCAGAAAATCATGAAAGCTCCAAGACAAACCTGTCCCATTTTCACTAGTTTCCTTCTAGGACAATATATCTAGAGGGTTTAACGGCCGAGGATTTGAGATGTCAAGTGGGAATTGAGTGTAAGTAAGTGAAGTGTAGTGATGTGGAGTGAACCGGCGTGATTTATGGGAAGTGATTTTATTTTCATATGAAGTGAGTTACGGTGAAGTTCTTGGGGACCAAAGTCCCACGTACATTAGGTTGATCTCATATTGAGGGTACTTGATTGTATTGTGATTATTTAATTTCAGTATACCTTGTACTGTGTTTGTTTTAACTTGTTTTGTAATGAGTGGGTGTGTGTATGTGTGGGTTTTGTAACATGTGGGTGTTTTGGTAATAAATAAACTTGTATTTATTGTGTTTGGTATTGTTTGTACTGTGCTTTTTGTATTGTTTTGTTTATGTATATTTATTATTATTTGGTTTGTCTGTACTGGTGAAAGGACTACTGCTACCGAGTGACAACTCAACTGCAGTTAGTAATAATAATAATAATAATAATAATAATAAAGTTACTGTCTGCTGTGGATGTGACGTCGTGTGGTCTGGTAGAAATTTGTGAAAAACTGGTACGTAATTTCGAAATGTCTGTTATTTCTAACCAGAATCACAGGACGTCACATTCCAGAAGAATATTCTGGGAAGTAAAAAATACCCGCGCCGATCAACAGTACACTGCCGAGGTGTGTTGCGTGCTGTGTTTGTTCATTCTTGCATGCGTTCACTCATTGTCAGTTTATAGAGTGCGGAGAGCATTACACAACGTTGGGCAGTGCGCTGACAGGCACTGCATCCAAGCACAGTAACACGAGCGGTAATTTTTAATATAATGTATCTGCGGTAGTCGCTGTGTGTATTATTTTAGAATTTTTCACTGCTGTAATATATATATATATATATATATATATATATACATATACACACACCCATTGTATGGGAGGCTGGGTGGGTCCCAGGGTCGGTCTGGACGGGTGCGGAAATTCTTGTCCCACTGGGATTCGATCCCCGAGCCTTCCAGCCCGTAGCGAGTTGCTATACCGACTACGCTATCCCGGCCCGCTCTCTCTCTCTCTCTCTACATATATATATATATATATAGCGACCCGCTACGGGCTGGACGGTCCGGGGATCGAATCCCAGTGGGGCGAGATTTTCCGCACCCGTCCAGACCGGCCCTGGGACCCACCCAGCCTCCTATACAATGGGTACCGGGTCTTTCTCGGGAGTAAAACGGCCGAGGCGTGGCGTTGACCACCCACCCCAATCTAGCGCCGAAGTTTGAGAAAGAGTAGAGCTATAGATGTACTCCCCCTCTGGGACTTCGTTGTCTGTTCTAGGGGGAATTTTACCTATATATTGTATAAATAAATATATATATATTGTATAAATATTTATTCAAATTGGATAGGGGAACAATTTTGTAACTTGTCCTCGAAATGCAGTAAGTACTTTCTTTGCAGAATATCTTAACAAAAATTGTATCTGACTGGTGCCCTCTTCGAATTTGAGCTTGAAATCTGATCATCGTATTACGTTTTATGGTTTCCTTCAGTCCTTCCTAGCGAATTCCTGGACGATACCTGACAGTAGGCCATGACCACTTCCTCATCTTCTCCGATTGATTTAGTAAGCCTCCCACCATTCAACCCTATATATCCTAAGCTACTGCCTTAGTAACTAACCAACCATCCAACCAGCCAACCAACCAACCAACCAACCAACCAGCTTGAAATCTCTCTCTCTCTCTCTCTCTATGTATATATATATATATATATATATATACATACATAATATTTACATGTACTTACTGACATGTATTCATACGTAATACATATATATATATATATATGTATGTATATACACACGTACGTACATAATACATACATACGTATACATATATATACCTACATACTACGTACATACATACATAAATATACACATACTACATTCATACATACGTATATAAGTGCATGTATGCATACTACATACGTACGTAAGTACTTATATGTATTATATGTATAATACATACATATGTACATGAGCTGGCAGACAAACTCGTCAAAGAAGCAGCCGAGGATGACGGTGAACTAAATATAGTATACAATAGGATACCAATAACAACAATTGGCACTGAACTAAAAAAAAGGAAGGAATCACGAAGTGGCAGAGACAATGGGACAGCACAGACAAAGGAGCACTATGTAGGTCATTTTTCCCGACAGTAGAACAGAGACAAAAATTGGAAATACCAATAACACCGGAGTTCGCAGCTACTGTCACTGGTCATGGGAAAACAAAATCATATCTGCACAGGGTCAAATTAATATATAATCCGATGTGCCCCTGCAATGAGGGGGCTCAGTCACCAGAACACTTAATATACAATTGCAAAATATTAGAATTCCAAAGGAAATCTTTTCAGCATCAAATAAAGAGCAGCGGAGGAAACTGGCCCACCACCATCAGCGACTTGGTAGCAAAATATCCACACGCATTTTCAAGATTTATCAAATCGGTAGATTTCTATAAACTGCAATAGAATATATAATGACTCTTATTCGTAAATACCGGGTATATGAAACCTGCACACAATTCTTGATTTTGGGAAGTTCATATAAGCAACTGTCAGTGATATATTACTGGAACTAAAGACACTAGCCTAAGCAAACTGGGAGGACAAATTGTTTCAACCACAGACATTGTATTTACATTATTTAATAAGTAGTATTATCCATAAACACCAGCCAATTGTTAGATAAACCAATTATTAGGATTAAAATAGCTCATTTAAACATTAATTACTTTAATATAAGAAAACCAAAACATGTAGTATTACTCTGTAATGGAACACGTTGACAGTAAAATAATAATAATAATAATAAATACACACGTACATATAAGCTTACTATATACATACGTACATAAGTACATATATGCATACTACATACAATTATACATACATACATAAGTACATACTTACGTACATAAGTACATATATGCATACTACTTTCATACATACGTACGTAAGTACGTATATGCATACTTCATACTTACGTATGTCATACGTACATATATGCATACTGCATATATGTACATACGTACGTAATACTTACGTACATGGTAAATACATACATAGATACATACATACATACATTCGTTGTAGTCTGTTGTGTTATGTATATCGGCTGTATGTGGACAGCGCTGCAATATTCACGTGCACATTCTATGAAGCAATTGATTTTGTCATTATCTCACCGTATGTTAGTTTGCAACACGGACTGTAGCGCTTGTTGTGCGCAAGATAGCGGACAGTTCTGTGAGGATGTGCATGGGACCGGGACAATGTGACACAGAGTTTGTTCTTGGTACTGCTTGTCGGTACGCCTTGAGGGACATAGGCAGAGATGGGAGGAAAATACTGAAATGGATGGTGAATTAAGTCCTCAGAATGTTGACTGGACTCGTCTGGTTCAGGATTGGATCCTGTGACAGGCTGTTGTGAACACGTTGACGAACGTTTGGGTTTTGTAAAAGGCAAAGCCTTTTTTTTTTTGGCCGCTTATGCCAGTGTTAGTTTTCCTATGACGGTCTTGTTTCTTTGAGTTTCAAGTATAAAGTTGCACGTGTTTTGCTTCTAATTGTTCTGCCCTGATGTAGGTTTCATGCATTGAACCTAAATCACTTGTGCATGGTCTGGGATACTGTACTTCGTTACCTCTAGTCACTTGAAGTATCGTGATACTGTATTCCATGAGTGACCTCACGCTTCGGCGAAGGATAACCGGATAGCGATTGGTAGCTATGCAACGCGTAATTATTTACCTTTTGTTTCAGCTGAGACATCCCCGTTGTGTTCAGTAATCATTACTCTATTATTCTCCTTAAATTTTATTACTTATAACAATTGACCCTACTACCTGTGTTATTTTACATTTGAAATTAAAATTATATTTCATTCATAATATATATATATTAATAACTTTTAATACGAGATCTCATACTCTATAAATCTTTGCTAATTGTAACACTTTTTTAGGGTTTAGCCTAAAGATGGCTCTGTACGACAAGCCAAAACATGTTGCTGTTATAAATGATTTAATTATATTTAATTGTAATTACTTAATATAAAATTGTGTTAGACTGTGCAATTATACATGGTCTATATGCTATTAATTATTTGCCGTTTTTAAGGTAATCCTGCTCTGCTTGTAATTTAAAATTCGTTGGATTTTGAGCCCTGCAGCTGAAATTAGTACATTTTACGAGGTACAATGCCTTATTACCTTATTTCCATTCTTCTGTATACCAAAATGCCCGTGGGCTTCGTTTCATGACCAGACGTTTGCAGCTTCATATCCTTGGAAAAACTCCGTGGTATCGACGTAAGTTTTGGAAGCCTCAGATGAATTCCCCCCGATACATTTTCGTCACTGTCAGCGTGATTAATAGCTTAGTGGAGGTTTGCTTGTCTTTCTTGTGTGACGTACTAAGGTAAAGACGAAGTTGTGCCTGTGCTTAATTAAGTAGCATGCCATAAAAATATATGCGGATTTAGAGGAATAAATATGTGTATTCTGAAACTCGGTTTTAGACCAGAAGTGCACAAATCCCAGGCGACTGAATTGTATACATCGCTACGTAATATTTGTGGGTCCTAAGTATGGAACTGGCTTCATTTGACCATTTTCGGTGTCTAGAATTTTGAGGTGGTTTCTAGATTTTTGGAAAATTTGTGCACCCTGCTGTAGATTGCTGTGAGCAGACGCCTTTACGTCCTGGTCGCTTTACGCCGGGGAAAGAGCCTTCGATTTCCACTGGACAGGAGGCTGGATGAAACCTGAGGCCGTTCTGAGAGGGGTGGAGAATATGGAGCCTGTAATCATAAACACGCAAGATAATATTGATATACTTCCACGGGATGGTGCCCTGATTCCGTTGAACGTTAAAGTCGTTGTCTGGTCACTGCACTCACCGAGTTATACTGCTTGGTGGGTGAACAGCTTGCAGCTTATGATTGTGAACGTAGAAAAGGGCGAGAACTGAAGTTATTTTGTCAAGAAAAAGTCTTCACTTAAGTTCCAACATCAACAAGTTTGTCAAAATATTGTTTTGTCACGCTGTCTCTCAAGGAACACACAACAAAGAGTAATTATTTTCCTCAAGGAGTGTTACTGAACACTAACCCCACAGATGAGGAGCCGGTACATCATACTGCATACTGTGACTAAGCTGCGGGGTAGAAGATCCGGGGTTCGAATCCTGACAAAGGCAGGAGATTATTCTAGTCCTTACAAGGTCCGGACCGGTTTTATGGCCCACCCAGCCTCCTAGGCAATGGATACCGGGGGGGGGGGAGGGGGCCCTTAACGCGGAGATAAATCGGCCGGACCGTGAAGTTGACGGTTCACCTCCATCTCGTCCCGAGTTTAAAAGCGAGTGGAGCTATGCCTCTACTCCCTTACATCCCCTGGATACAGACTAATTTACCTTTACCTTTCACTTTTCAATTAATGTGAGACGTGTACAGTCACAGCATTTAGAACTGCCCGGCGTGGGACACCGAATGGTTCGTAGAGCGGAGATTATCAGCTGCTTTTCCGTGCTCGTCGACTAATTAAGGTATCACTGTAAGTGTTCTGACTCGCGGGTGCCAGAAGACGCCGTAATGTGCACCACGTTATCCATGGGCATATGCTGGCCATCCCTACCTTTTAAAAGTGAAATCATGTTAAACCGAAGCCGTACTTTAGGTGACTTACTGACTGATGGAACGTGGTCCTGCAGTGAAACTTCTTTTTTGTGGCTTCTTGAAAACGAGAGTAGGAAGTTCCTCTGCAAGCTACAGCTGAGGACTGATAACTTGAGACTTGGTAGGCATTTGAGAAATGCGACAGTGGCCACGTGACCGCATCTTCCTTTTACGTTTGCTCTCCGTGCCGGAAGTCTCAAGTTGTCACCCCCCAACGGTATCCACAAATCTGGGCGACGTCACAACCCAGAACACCGTAAACGTAATAGGTACATGTAAATTACACAAGCAGTTTATTTTAAGGCAGTAGTGAATACTGCAGGGGCCGTTATCGGTCTCTGTGCAGCAGCTGACTTCTTCCGCTCTATGGAGTGAGAGAGAGAATGTGTAGATTCTGTGAGTGGGCTCCGTCTTCAGATGGACATAATGGCGAAGAATGTGCAGGCTGTTACTTCTCTACTTGAGACGTCAGTGTTTAAATTGTGCAGGTGACACAATCAGTGTTAAAATCGGCGTTCAGACCGGGAATGGAGCACAATATCATGTCTCCAAACACAGTGATTGGTGCAGACCTTGGAACTAGTATGGAAGAGTAAAGGTTTTCCATTTGTAGACAGCAGAAACGCGTTCCGATTCCGTGACATTAATTGGAAGATATCAGTAACCAGATAAATGGTGACGTAACAGAAACATTCTGTTATGTGGAAGTAAAAGGAAAATAAGAGAAGCAGAATGGATAGATAACAATAAAAAATGTACCGAAGAAAGGGCTACTTGTGAACGTAGCAACCTGACAAGAGTGACTGCTTGGAGAAGGTGACTTCTGTGACGGGGGCAGATTCTATGCACTGTAGCGTGACGCTTAAACCACAGTGGTAACTATACATACTATCTGCTTTTGTGTTAAAAATTCTCTAATTCTGTACACACAGTGCATTTCATTGTTCCTAACAAGCCTTTACGTTACACAACTGTTATTTCCCTAAACTTCGTCAATCGGATTTTGTTTTGTAGACCGTGCATCTTGGTTTGATCCTTGTAAATAACCAACTTGACGCACAATTTTTCATGTATGTTTATTTCTATTCTCTACATGTTTCGGGCAGCCATACCAGACGGTCATCTACACAGTGTGACATAAACCAGGTGTCGCATTGATACAATAATTCTCCTGATGATGGACACATGGCTGCCTGAAACATGTAGAGAAGAGAAATAAACATATATGGAAAGCTGTACGTCAAATTTGTTATTTACAAGGATTCGTTCATTGATTTGTCTCTGTAACTGGGACAGTTTGTCTACTGTGCGGTACGAACTGATTTTTGTGTGTTGTTTAGACTCAAAGGACGTGATTTTTTTTTCAGAAAATTTTCGAAGAGATACTTTTTAGAAGGATGTTTTGGGAAGATGGCACTTTTGTATTTTAATTATTTATTAACTTATTTATTTATGTCTTTATTTAACGATGTTATCTATAGCTTACACTGCGTAGGGTATTATTATTATTACCTCAGTGCGTTTGGTATTGATTAATGAAACATAGGCAGATATGTGTTTTAATAATATCACCACATGATGGCCTCAGTGAATCTGGTATGGAAAGTGAAACGTAAACGGAGATGTGTTTTAATAATATCAGCACATAATGGACTCAGTGAGTCTGGTAATAAATAGTGCAATATAGGCAGAGATGTGTTTTAATAATATCAACACATGATGGCCGACATTGAGTCTGGTGGTGAATAGTGCATCGTAGACAGAGATATGTTTTAATAATATCACCATATTATGGCCTCAGTTCGTCTGGTATGTGTTAACGAAATAGAGGTCAAAATTTCGCATAGAAAGTTAGGGATACAGTGTAACACGCACTGTTTCGTTTTAAAATCCACCCACACCCACATGATGCAGAGATAAAGAATACGCAGTAAAGCGAAACAACCATTCGATGTGTCAATCAAGAAACATTTAATTCCCCTAATGCTCATGTTTATTCTTATCACGCAAACTGTCATGCAGTTGATTCTATCATTACAGTAGCGTGTGGGCCACAAAACAGATCAGTTCTCACGTCAGCGGTGTTTCAGTCCCAGTGCAGCTGAGATAGCCCGGAGCGGTGACGGGCAGCTACCGGCTGTGCGGCTGCACTGGGATTATCTTGAGTTCCGGTCACTATGGAGACAGAAGTTTCTTTTCCGAAACCTTCAGACCCACTAAGGGGCCTACCCAGCCTCCTACATCATGTGTATCGTGGCTAAAGCATCGGAGAGCGTGAAGCTGGCCACTTACCTACATCCAAGTCATCAGCTAAATGCGATGAAGGGAAGGGAATTAAGGCGGGGTGGGATGCGAAGTGTATATAAAGGTAGTAATAATAGTAATAATAATAATAATAATGTTTATTAACTGCAATTGGGTTTTCTACATGTATATAAAATATGAAATTGGTTACTAACAAATTTAAGTCGGGAGGGCTATATTAGAAGCATGTAGTGGCAATTTGGAATCTTGGGAACCATCTCAACATTTACGTATAGACACAGGGAAACCAAGAAAAATCTGTGTCGAGGTGGCCGGTGGAGGTGGAGTGAGTTGTAGGTCTTGGTGAAATGTGTGAAATTGAGTACTGTATATTGTAATATGCTTTACCGACTGTTTAGTGTACCTAGTGGTGTTTAATACTGATTCATCTACTTTAGATTCTACTCGTTTGTGGGTCTTAATAGTGTACAATATAAGTGTTCTTGATTTATTTTTATAATTCAGTATATAGAAGGTTGCCTTGAGAGTTGTCTGTGATTTTGTGTGATGTGTGTTATTGTATTGTACTGTTCTTATTGCATTGTATTGTATTTATTGCATTGTCGTGTCTTGCATTGTAGCACACTGCCACCGGGTAAAAACCACCGGTATAAACCCATTTGCAGTTAATAATAATAGTAATAATAATAATAATAAATCCCCAACCTACTCCATCTATCAACCTGGCAGAAGGTATAAATTGCACTAAACCCATGGTAATGGAGAACGAAGTCAATCGAGCCTCGGGAACTGTTTCGAGTATGCAGCGTATCACCCGCGCTGGATGTCTGGGAACTGGACATTCAGCGGAAAATGAGCGACGGTTTACCGTGGTGATTGGTGGAGCAAGTGGCGCCATCCCACGTACGGCTACCACAAGATCCTGTCGGGGGTTCACGGAGCAACAAGAGACCCAACCATTTGAAACTGTTTCCCAAGACACGCGCAGGACCATTAAAACTGGGAAACCACACCAGCGCATGCAGTGGAGCGAAGAAATGAACACGTTTCTTATGCGCCAATATTACATAATCACCAAATTAGAAACTATCAAAATTGGATATATACGAGAATTACATGACGGGTTTACGAGGCAGTACCTGGAGATGGAGATTAGTGAACAATGAATATCAGACCAACGAAGGGCCATTGTTACTAAAGGCGTACTGTCAAAACCCTGGTTAGAAGAAATTAGAGCACAAGTGGCTGAAACCTTTAAGGAGGCAAATGTAAATGCAGAGGAAGAAACAACACAACCTACTGACGAAAACGAACAAAAAGAAGATAGCCGAAGATTTGAGCACCCACAGCCTGCAGAAAACCCAGAACTAGACAAAATAAAAATAGAATTTTACAAGGCACTAAAAGAATTTGAGGGAACAGACCCAACTATACCGTATCAGATACCTAAACAAAAGTGTTCCCGGAAGCTAGCTACCACCACAACCGCGGTAAACCAGGAGATACTTCCGGAATATTTGAAACACGTCACCAGTTTCCTTGAATTACGTAACATCATTTACACGGCAGCAGTTGTCACCGTGAGGTTGTGGGGGGCCAGGATAGACGGCAGAAAAGCTGAACCACATACAAAATGAATCACAAACCCCGCCATGGGAAAGAAGACTTAAGAAACAAAATGATGATTTGAGAAAATACATTAGACGAGTGCAACAGGCCCAAAATGTTAATACCAGTAAAAGATTGCTAAAACATAACCGTAGGATACAGAAAAAATTACATGTACACGCCAAACACGATCCAAACAGTGCTCATATTACGGAAATATTTGACACCCTCAAGCAAAATCTATCTGTAAAATCACAACGGCTTAGGAGGTACAAAGAAGCGAATGGAAGAAAGCAACAAAATAAGCTTTTTACCACCACAGAAAAAACCTAATGTGAATGAAGACGACAGGCTTTAACAGTCTTCTGGGCGTCCACATGGGGAAACGCAGTCATACATAATCTAAAAGCAAGTTGGATAAGAAGAGAGAAAACAAAAGTGTCTAAAGTAACAGCAATGGAGCACATTCCAATAACCACAGAACAAGTATCTCGGCTGGTTGCTAAAACACTTAAATGGAAGGCACCGAGACCAGATGGAATAAACAACTTCTGCATTAAGTGGTTCACTGCAACTCATTCATACTTAGCCTATCACTTTAATCAATTCATGGAGGATGCCGGAAACATTCCAGATTTTCTAGTTCAAGGAATCACACACCTACCACCGAAAAGCCAAGACTGTCAGGATCCGTCCAAATATAGGCCAATAATTTGCCTCTGCACAGTCTACAAGATATACACAGAATGTATAGCTGAAAAGATTTATAAGCATCTAGACGCAAGCAAATTCTTAGTAGAAAACAGAAAGGATGTGTCAAAAACTGCCAAGTCTGTAAAGGACAACTAATAATAGATTCGGTAGTATTGGAACAGACGCATAAAGATAACTGAAACTTGTACATAGCATACATCGATTATCGTAAGGCTTTTCACTCAGTGCCACACAGCTGGCTTATACACGTATTACAATTATACAAAATAGACCCACAGATAATGAACTCATTACGACACCTGATGAAGAAACGAACAACTACCCTCCCAGTCAAAGTGAAAAATCATCGGATTATGAGTGACCCGATCCATATACAACGGGGAATATATCAAGGGTATAGTCTTAGCCCGTTATGGTTTTGCCTCTCACTAAACCCCCTTTCTTATCTGCTCAACAAAACAAACTGTGGTTTTGGTATACACTCTGGTAACCAGAAATGCAAAGATTGAAACATCTTTTCTGCATGGATGATATAAAACTATACGCAGCTACAAACATTCAACTACAAGAACTTCTACGGCTCACTCACATTTTTTTCAAGAGACAATAAAATGTTATTTGGGATTGAAAAGTGCAAAACATTGTGTACTGCAAAGGAGAACCTAGAAATAAGAAACTTCACTACAGAGGATAATGACACAATGGAAGTTATGAACGAGGATGACATATATAGGTACTTGGACCACTTGCAAGCTAAACAAATTAAGCATGCCCCAACGAAGCATAAGCTACGCGAAAAATACTTAAATCGCAAAAAAAGCATATTAAAGACAAAGCGAATGGAAAAATACGGTAAAAGCAATCAATACTTATGCGACTCCAGTACTAACTTTTAAGCTTCGGAATAGTGAAATGGATACCTACAGAAGTAGAGAACCTCCAAACCAAAATGATAAGTTAATCACGAGATACACACTTCACCACCTCCGTGCTGCAAAGGAAAGACTTACTCTACCAAGGCAAATGGGTGGCAGAGGATTGGTTGATATAACTCGACTGCGTGATAAACAGTTGAAGCTCCTTCAGGCATACTTCTTAAACAAACAGGTCACGTCGTCTCTTCATGCTGCAGTAGTAAAAGCAGATGTTAGGTGCACACCACTGGACTTAGTCCACGCAAATGCAAATGAATTCCCCACAGATGAAGAATAAAATAACAAAGTCAAGAGACAATGGTCCCAAAAAGCCTTGCATGGCCGCCATCCGTATGATCTCAGCCAACAATACGTAGACATAGAAGCGTCGAACAAATGGCTGACAAACACGGATTTGTTCGCCGAAACAGAGGGCTTTTTAACAGCAATACATGTCCAAGTCATACTAAAAGAAACTACAAGAAATATATTTTGAAGCAGCCAGACACAAATGAGCTATGCAGAAGACGTGGAAAAGAATCGGAGACAATCCAACACATTACTGCAGCATGTGAGCAACTTGCACCTACCGAATGTGTGAAGAGACATGATGGACTGGCCAAAATTATCCATCAGAAACTGACAGAAACAGCAGTATTGATTGAAGATAAAAGTCCATATTGTAAGTACACAACCAGCCAATGTACTGGAGAATGAAAATTTCAAGCTGTATTGGAATCGCAGCATACTTACGGACTAAACAATAACTTTTAATCGACCTGACATAACTTTTATGAATAAGAAAACAAAGAACACTTTTTTGATAGACATAGCTGTCCCAAATACACATAATCTCGCCAAAACAATAACCGACAAACAGAAAAAGTACCAAGAATTGGCGAATGAAATATGTGTTATGTGGAAGCAAAAGGCAGCACAAGTGACCCCGATAGTAATATCATCTACGGGAGTAATTCCAAAGTCACTATCACAAAGTCTAACAAGACTTAACTTGCACCCGAATACGTATATACAACTGCAAAAATCTGTAATTCTTGGCACATGTTCAATCGTAAGAAACTTTTTAA
>Ga0123354_10004930_pt1 | contig 19156 bp, 11 predicted proteins | sample TergutLab28metaG_2_FD_97872 | JGI IMG/M metagenome (GOLD analysis project Ga0123354, IMG submission 97872) | Labiotermes labralis P4 segment gut microbial communities from Petit-Saut dam, French Guiana - Lab288 P4 | ecosystem: Host-associated > Arthropoda: Insects > Digestive system > Gut ...
AGCTGAGAATGTGTACCGTCGGCCTGCTGCATGATTGATGAATAATTAATTGGAAAGAATCTGGAAGCAAACAGTTGTGTTGTACTATTATATTCTATTCTGGCATTTGTCTGGAGGGACTGATGATAACCACGAAGACCGCAGTCTAAAAAGCGTTATCCGATCCGAGATTCGAATCTGGGACCTTCAGGTGAAGACGAAAGAACGGTAACCTCTCATTGCGAAGTTTGGCTGGCCTGAAATTATGTGAGGTTTACTTTTGCCCTTATTCTGTTCAAAAACATTGTTCGTTGGCAGCTAGCTGCATTGTGAGGTTCGAAGTATAAACGTTAGTCTGACAGCTAAAATGAGAGAGGGGCGACGTTAGAAAAATGTGTGAAGCCAGGAAGAAGGAGATATACTAAAGGAAAATGAGAAAAGCAAGGAGTAGTAAATAAGAAATATATAAAACAAGATAAATGGAAAGCAAGAAATAAGGAGTTAGGTGGGAGAAGAAGAGAAAATGTGCGTACGTCTTCAGAGCATATTTAAGAAAATCAGGAAGTGTCGACGCAGTTTAGGGACCATTTTCATTCGTACACTGTGCTTAGAGATGCATGTGAAGGTTCTTCAGCTTGTAAATGTTGTGTTTAAGGCGAATTTAACGTGCAGTTCCTTCCTTTGGACGACCGTAACTTCCGCCCGATACTGCTGGGGCCGTCTGAGAGGTCACGACCGTTAAATTCTCCGACCGTCCGAAGAGACTCTCCGTCTTCATTTAAAAGATCTCACTACCGCTGTGTTTAGGGGGCACAGACATTAAACAGCCGTTCTTGCTTCGTAACATTTCAAATTGCTTTGCGCTGTACATGTACCGCTTCCTTTGGGATTCCAAAGCTCTGCATTTTCCTGACGCATTATATTTATACATTCTATGTGATTCTAACAGTAAGGTGAGATTTTTATTCGTATACAGCTTTAACCGTTTGGTCTTTACAATGAAGACTAGTAGTGCGTTCTGTGAGGTAGGAATTGAGTGTTTAAATATACTTGTTACATAATATTTGTCCTTGAAGGCTACGAGATGACTCTGGCGGTTTGTCGCCATCCCCTCAACTCGGAGGCTCGGGTTCGATTCATGCCAGTCCATATTTGATTTTTAGCGGACGTTGTGGCACTGGACCAAGTTTCTATCCGAGTACGTCGGTTTTCACCTGTCAGTTTCATTTCATAAATGCTCCATATTCCATTCTGGTCTTAAGTAAGTAGACGGAGAAGCAGACAAAGCTTTGGAAACTGTGGACAAAGCATTGCTCTTTCGGTGGAGCATAGGACTGGAATGTACTGTCAGGTTATTTTTCGTTTTTCGGAGGGTCATTTAAATGTATTTATGTGTTTATGCTTATAAGCTTACAGATGAACCTCAACATGAAAACTAAAAAGACAGCGATGTTTTTCTTTAACGAATCTGGGCAACATCATCCCGTTGTGCTAGTTAATCATTAGCGTTCCAATCCGCACAAACACAACACCTGAAAATTATACTTACTTAGTGACTTACTTACTTACTTACTTAATTATCGTGAGCCAGCTCGATCCAGTCCGTACCCTCACATCCCACTTCCGGAAGATCCATTTTAATATTATACTTCCATCTACGCCTGGTCCTCCCAAGTGGCCTCTTTTCTTGAGGTTTCTCCACCAAGACCCTGTATACGCCTCTCCTTTCTCCCATACGCGCTACATGCTCCGCCCATCTCATTCTTCACGATTTTATCGCCCGAACAACACTGTGTGAGGAGTACAGACCATTAAGCTCCACATGATGTAGATTTCTCCACTCCCCCGTCACCTCGTCCCTCTTAGGCCCAAATATTCTCCTCAACCCTTATTCTCAAACACCCTCAGCCCACGTTCCTCCTTCAGTGTGAGCGACCAAGTTTCACACTCGTACAAAACAACAGGTAAAGTTATACTTCTGTATATCTTAATCTTTAAATTTTTGGATAACAAACTGGAAAACAAAAGATTCTGCTCCGAATAATAGCAAGCATTCCCTGACTTACACGAACGTTATATTTACGTTTATTGTCATCTTCCGACGACATGTTTAGGTCGTTCCATTCGACCATAATTAGGTACAGGATATGAGTGCATAAGTATATCCTAAGTATACTAGAGTATACTTTTCAGTTTATGTACTTATATACTATACCTGATGATGGTCGAACGGAACGACCGAAACGTGTTGTAGGAAGATAACAATAAACGTATGTATAGTGTTCTGCTGTTGTGTTAGTGCGGATTAGATTGTTCGTATATTTCTTTATATTATAAGTATTCGCGAAATTCAATCACAATGATTACTTTCGTGCCATCTGCTTTAACGTTCAAAGACAGACAATGTACGTATAACGTAACATTGAGGCGCGTTCGCGTAACTATTGTTGCATTGGGTAAGCAATAAGTATTTTATATTCTGGGTGTGTGTTTGTAGCCTTAGTTATGCAGCACGCAAAGCGCTTGCGCCATGTTGTATTTTCATAAGTGGCCTGTCTGGCTCTGCCATATTTTTCCACATTATCTCATGAACAGCAAGATTTTCGAAAAAGTTTACTGAACATAAAATGCGTGTTTTGATTTTCTCTACAACTTTTGTCTGAAACATTTCTCATTCTAGGAAGAAATTAACCAATTATGATCAAAAATATATATTGGTCTTCATATATGGTGCCCGTTATTTTGGTCCGATTTTAATGAAACTTGAAATTTCCTCGGCAGATTTTCGAAAAATAATCAAATATTAGATTTGTTGAATATCCGTACAGTGGGAGCCAATTTGTTCCATGCGGGCGGACGGAGAGAGACAGACAGACTTGACGAAGCTAATTGTCGCGTTTCGCCTTTTTGCGAAAACGCCTAAAAACTCTGCATTTTGTCCACACAATTTTTATTTTCCTCTAAAGCAATGACCGGTTGGTCTGTGCAGTGGGCGAGCAGTGTGTTTACTGTAGGGTAGGAACTATCTTAAATGTTACATAAAGTGTCGCCCTTTCGCAGTTGTGATCGTTTGGCTCGATTGTATAGTGCCTTGTCACTTGCGTTCATTGCGGCAAATGTGCGTGAATGGCGACTGCATTACCTTATTTTAAGATTGTAGCAGATTTATTGGACTTTGACAGAAATGCTCTTAGAATTGCTGTGTTCAGCCGCATTTATTGTGGTTTATTTAACCTTTTGGTGCCGGAATTATTTTTTTTATTTTAGCACACCTGTATATAAAATGTGAATAATACAGGAACCAAACAAGTTAGAATTATGAAACATACTGCATTTTGAAGAGAAAAAAACGGAGAGTATACACCATGTTTAAAATATTCGGTACCTGTATTTGTTGAATAAATATATAAAATGCAACTTTGGAGGTTAGCGGTGCGGTACGTCAACTATAGTTGACGTTAGGCGTCTGAAGGTTAATAGGACTGTCAGTGTCTCGACTGTATGGCGTTGAATGTAGGGTGCCTGGTGAGTGATAACTTTGGAAGTACGCAGACTGAAGTGTCATGGTCCAGTGGAGGTGCTGTCGCGCCTCTTGCCTAGAGAGAGTGAAGTAAACAACGATATCCTGTGGCCCAGCTGACATTCGAGAACACCAAGTCTGGGGAATTAACGTTACATCAACCCGCTAAGTTATAACGGTTTGTGGATTTACGTCTGCAACAGTCCGCCTACTTCCAAAAGGTTTGGGCCCTATCTTCACACGAAGAACTATCCTTTTTTCCCCATGTCGCAACAACCCCTATTGGGCCAGGGACTCCTCATTATCGAGGCTTCATGATGCAATTAGACACCCCACATTCGGTAGGACTCCTCTGGATGAGCGATCAGCCCGACGTAGAGACCTCTACTTGCCAAAGGACAACACTAAAGGCAGCCATCGATACCCCGGTGGGGTTCGACCCACAATCCCAGCCAGCCAACAGCCGCAGCCCCACGCCTTAGACCGCGCGGCCAATGGGATAGGCGCAAAAACTTTAGTATTTTGTAGTAGTAGAGATAATTGGTAATTAATAGAGAAAAGGAGACGTCATTTAATTTGTGTTTGAAACTCTGTTAATAAACCTTTTCATAAATAATTTTGAATCAAGTAATTAATCACAACATATGATGGAGCCTCTTCTCACCATAATCTCTGTAAAACTTTGATGTCTCAGTCCTCCATACGCAATACATATAAAGCATAAATTCTTATATATATATATATTATTTGGGCCACACCTGAAGATGGCTTTATGTGAACAAACCGAAACATGTCTCTCTAATTCTGCATATTCGTAATGCAGGCATGAAAAGTCGTGTGAAACTGAAATTTTATTTCTTGGTTACTGTTTTACAAAACGGGATTCCTGCTTTAAAAAACTGGAATTTTAATGCTCAAACTTGTCTTCTCGTTTGGAATTCATTGGTTTGAAAAACAGGCGGTACAATAGCATGACCGAAACGCAACAAAACCGTCCTGAATACTAGTCTCCTAATTTAATTGTGAGCTTTATTATTATTATTGTTGTATTTTATTACTATTATTATTGCCAGAACAATCAATTAACATTTCTCTTTCTTGCACGCGTGTGTTTACACACGCCTTTACACAGGCATGCCTTCCTAACGCACGCTCGCACAGTCAACTCTGTCCTATACAAACGCAACGAGACACAGTTCAGTGCCTCCTAGTAACAACTCCTACTTGTGAACCGTAAGACTCCTCGCCCCCCGCTAACTAGAGTGGCCTCTGTATTGAGGTAATTACATTACCGCCTTGTGGGTAGGCAGCTTATACGACATCTAACTTGCGCGGTTGGTCTGCTGTTGTCTACACGAAGTAAGCGTACGAAGTCGTACGCAGTAATTGCTGACTAGCGAACGGTACGCTCTGTGGATGTTATATCGCCATGTGATTTAATAAGTGCACCTTCTCACCTACATGCATACGGCTTTCTCTCCGGTAGCTGCCCATGAAAAGACAGGATACTGGAAATTGAAAGACGAAGCACTAGATCACATTCTGTGGAGAACTCGCTTTGGAAGAGGCTATAGACCTGTCGTAAGACAGGCAACAGAAAGATGATGATGATGATCTGTCTATTCTTGCCTATGTCTCTGCCCAGCGGGCTTAATGTAAAGAATGTTTCCTGTGTGATTTTCCAGCTAAAGTTAAGAAACAGTTTGGAGAATGTGAGCGCGAAGGGGAGGATAATACTGCTGTAGATCTTAAAGGAACAGGGTGTAAGAATGTTCACAGGGTTCGAAGTAGCTCAGAATTTTGTTATATCGCGATTGTTTTCTCGCGAATCTTGTGTGAAAACCGATAAGATTAATACTATACAACAGAGTGGAGTTGGCCAGCTGAGGTCGTATGCACTTCGGCAAGTTTCGGTCGGGTCACGTGACTCAGAGCCGAACTTACAAGTATTGCCAAGTGTTTGGCGTTTTCCGAACCATCCGTTTTCCTTGAGTAAACTAAAAGATGTGACAAAACTGCACTGCTCTTTCTGCTCGGAACACGAAGTTTTACTACAACTGCCGTGCGACAACTAAAGCCTTGGAAAGAAACCTGACCCCAGCCCCATAATATGATTGGCGCTTGTTTTTCTCATGCTTCAAAAGAAATTGAATAGGTTATAGTGTCGGACGCTTATAAAAAAAATGGAAAAACGATGTATGCGAAAAAGTTTCATGACATTTTATTATGGTTTAAAAATAAAAGCGTTTTAAACGATTAAATCTGTTTTATGTAAGTTTTAGGGATTGTAGAATTATTTCACGTGGTTGTTTTGTGAAAGAAGTGCTTCTATGCCAACACGGCACGTGGATGATACTAAAATGTGACATGAAGACTTGCGTGTGCAGGTTTGGATACTCCACCTGTGTATAACATAATGATTAAAAGTAGCTGATACTTTTCAGTCGCGGAAAGCTTGTAAACTGACCTGTCATCCCTGCTTCACCATCTGGACATATAGCATCACACCACTGGCAGTTTTTTTTTTGCTTACTGCAGAAGTAATTTATTACTTCGAAACTTGCTCTTCCTGTTGCTCTCCCCTTTAGGAACCTATAAAATATGTCCCACAGTTGCTGCTTCCTCTGGAACTCAAAACGCCATCACTTAAGCTCCATTTACAACATTTGTCTTTTCTTACGATGGAAGGGCGAATTTTCTCGCCTGGTGTATTTTTTCCCCCCACAACTTTGCCACGTTACGTACCATTTCTACCTTTTGCACGTTGTTGTCAGAGCAAGGGATTTCTATGACTTATGCGGCAATTTTTGGTGCAGTTCCTGTTGCAGAAAGTATCACGAGGTCCTCAGCAGCGTTCTGAGCCGGTTTGCACCTCACTGCACTCGGATTAATGTACGATGCAAGAGTCATTTCGATAAAGCATTCATGTTTTGTACGTGCTGACTGCCGTGTTGCGAAGTCTGTCTTTTGGCGCTGAAGAATTGCACTGACCTTCCTTTAATTGGCTTGTGGTGCGATTTCAACTGTCTCTGAAGTACGAAAGGCTTCACTGAATGGTTCGAAAGTGTCACATCACATAAAACCCGGAGAGGTTATAGTCCATCTAGTGTAGAAGACCCCCACTCCATTTGTTCTTCATCATTCTTCTTTGGCTTAATTTCCTGCTTTTTGTTTACCTTCTCAGGTGTTTTTCTTCATTTGTGAAGTTAGTAACACTAGTTGATACCGTAGCTGTGCCTCACGTATGAAATATGAATTGTTCTTGTCAAAACCCTTTCCATTTAGAATTGCACTTACGCAGAAGCATTAATACCTCATCCACAAATTTTCGGGTTCATATAATTCAGACTCCACATGTTTCAAAATGATAAGATATGTTAATAACACAGAGTTGTCCGCGCTACCGAAGTTGCTGCACGTTTATTTCTAACGAACTGGCAGCAATGTAAACGAAAGAAAAGTACAGATATTGTCAGGAATTCAAATTAAAATTTCTGAGTTCGTATAATTCATAGCGCCCACGTATTAAAACTTCAGTGTATCAATAACAGTTGCACAATGCTCACACTACTGAACCTTCTACACGTGCTTTGTACTTGTTTCCAGCCGGTAAAAACATCTCTTAGAAAACACAAGTATTGCAGTGTTCACTTGTTTGCCACTGCCCGCCCTCGGTGTGGAATTTTGGGTTAGGAGACATGTCAGTTAGCATTCGAGGTTTAAAATGTACACAGGTTTGTTGTAAAAAAAAACCAAGTAGATGCACTAATTTCTCAAATTTATTTTTGGAATAAAACTCTACATGTTTCGGACAGTTCTTCTATCCATCATCAGGAGTTTTTCACTGTACACACTACAATGGTATATGTCATACAGGTTTGCTGACAGCTAGCGAGCGGGATCAGTACGGAACTGGTTCCGCGGGTCTGGTTACTGACATCGTCGCTAAATAAGCTGCTGCTGCTGCTGCTGATGATGATGATGATTATGATAATGAAGGTTAATGAAGGAGCAGTACATTAGTTTTGCACCTCAGTTAATACCGTTGAGCTGCAATTTTCATCATATAATTGCATGGGAACATTTGGTACTCGTTTGCCAGTGACGTCAGCACCGCTTCTGACTTCGCAATTTTGAATTAACTGGGGTAACTAATGATTTTCGAATGTCCGCTGATTTCGAGTAACGTAAGACATTGTATCATATTGTTAATCTGATAGGGCCATCTTACCTGTTCTAACGGCTGTCTATAAGTTGTTCTTAATTTCTCTCACATCCTGCAGGCGAATTTTGGGACAGTATTTCAGAATACGTGAATGACCGTTATCTCTCAAACGTCTGATTACTCATTGGCGTGTCGTCATAATCTACTCCATCTTCCGTCTTGATACAGCGTCGTAAACCAGTCGTAAAAGACCAAACATACATGATAGGCCTATGACGTAAGTTGTACGAGATTTGAGGTTCTCTCGGCGGCGAAATTTAAGATCGTGGTCTACAGACACGTGACAACGTGTGGTTTGGTATATTTATGCTAACGTTTCGAAGGAACTTGCCGCCACCTTCTTCATAAAGTAGAAGGTGGTGGGTTTCTCCAAAATATTGATATACACCTACCAAATCACACGGCTTCACGCCCGAACACTAAATTTATTAGTGATATGGCATTACGTTTGTATCTAGTCCGAATCTCTTTGTCGCTGTTTTGTGGTTCTCCTTAGTCTGTTAAGGTTCATGGTCGGTCAGTTTTTTGTAACGAATCGCCACAATTTCCATGTTCCTTCTCAGTTTTGCTGTGTCTGTTGTCTGTCACGTACTTTTTCGCATCAAGACTTCGAGACGCGGTATACAGCCATTTGTCAAGGCACTCATGGCTTTGGAAATGTGATTAGGATGGCTGTTTACGGTACACGTGATTGTGTAAATTCACTGGCGCCAGTAGGAAAAGTCTGACCTTCCCTGCGCCGATGTTCACTAAATTCAGAAATGCCCAACAGCATTATGTGCAGTTTGCTTGTACCGATTTCCACCCACACTGGTATAGCTCTACTCTTCCGTGACCGCGGCACTAGAAGGGGGTTGAGAGGTCAGCAGCACGCCCCAGCCGCACTTTACCCCCGAGAAAGACCCTGTACCCATTTTACAGGAGGCTGGGTGGGCCCTAGGACCGGTCTGGACGGGCGGAAAATCTCTTCCCCACCGGAATTCGATCCCGGATCGTCCAGCCCATAGTCAGTCGCTATACCGACTGAGCTACCCGGCCCACAAACGTTAGAGTTAAAGATAAGGTAAAGCAGTCCCGTTACAGGCCTGGAGTGGCGCAGAGGATTCCAGGAAGTTAAGGTTCCCAGATTTCATGACAACGGCACAGGATGGTGCCTTACTCACCGGCCGCATTTACCCCCAGGAAATGCTCCTGGTACTCATTTCTGTTAGAGGCTGAGTTGACCCCAGGACGATAGTGCAATCGGAAGGATTTTATGCCAATGAAAAATTCCAATGACACGAGCTGAGATCGAACCAGCGACCTTCCGATTTGTAGCACAATGCCTTAACCGCTATGCCACCGCCAAATGTTAAGAGATACGGATTGAAATTCATTTACACCCTCGAGTAAAATATGACTATCACTGCACCTCACATCAGTCACCCAGTAACTTTGTCGATATCTTCTGTAGGAGGTTATATCCACATCGGAGGGAAAAATGCAGAAAATAGGGCAGCGTTTTTTTACGCCCCGAAAAAAAATGTGACTTTTACTGCACCGATTTTCGTGAAACTTATGACGCCTGAACGGCATTATGTGGCAGTCATTTGTGCTGAATTTCACGCATATCCGTCAACAAATATGCAGAGTACGAGTAGAAGTTCTTAAATGTGTGTGTAACTAAGCCCATTTTCACGAAACTCTCCCTTGCTCGACAACATTTTGTGTAGAACTGTTATACCGAATGTAATTACAATGTGACTAACATTGTAGTCGCTGATACTAGGTCAAAAACAAGACAGACGAACGGAAGAACGGACGTTGTCTGCACGTAAGGCGTTTTTTTTCTGCTTCGTAAAGAACGCCTAAAATTCAAGTTTTCATAGTCACTGGCCCAAGAGCTGAACTGCTGTTGGGCTATAAAGAGCTCACGGATTGATTCCGGAAAGAGCGCAAGAGAACTGTTGGATGTTTATATTGGTTTATTCTTGTGTTATTTAGGCCTAATGACTCACTTTACTTCGACAGCTGAGATTGTTGTGAATAATCATTTGGAAAGAATATTGAAGAAGTAAAGACTTTTTTAAGGAATTATCGACCCCTTTGATCGAAGGGACGAATTTAGAGTGACCGATATTAGGATCAAGATTATAACCCATCACGTACCGAAAACTCGATCTGATGACCGGACCGCAATGATCGATGAATGGCTAGAAGGATAAACTTATCAATGCCTTGTAGCAAATGAAGGAAAACACAAGTATCAGCTGTACAAACAATTTCTTAATGTGGAATGTTAGGTTAGATTCATGTGTAGGTTTTACGATAATGCTGTGTGGGTAAAGCCAGGCACTTTGGCTGAATTGCATTCGTGAAGTGAAAGTCACTTAGACACGAGATAGGGAAAGAGTGGTTTAATGACAGCTAATTTCACGTCTTACAGAGGTTGTGTCAGACTAAAAGCCTGCTGACGAATAGAAAAACACGAGCAGGATTTGAGGCTGTCACAGCTGTGTTGCTGAAGATTCAGGTCTTCTGGGATGTTACTTCTTGTCGACTCGTAAACAGGTAACCGACGTTTTGTAGGATTTTAGCGTCCTCATATTCAAGGTCAAGCAGTCAAACACTAGACCTGAATCTTCAATAAAACACTCTATGTTCTCAGTGGTAATAGCTTGCTCTGTCAACAGTGTTTCTTGAATAATAATGCCCATTTTAATCAACTATGACTGTCCAGGATAATTTAATCTGTGACTATAAACGAGTCGGACGACTGAAAGTTAATTCCAGATATGGACGGATATTTTCTTTTCCGCAAATATCGTGACTCGAGCTGTAGTATGGCAACCCGGCTGTCTCTATCCCATGGACACCAGGGGTAAACGGGGCTCAGCGTGAAGCTATTCTACGTCTAGCTCCCGCAGCTACAATTAGTGGATCCTAAACCTCTGAGGCAAGTGGAACTTAATCTACCACTTGTTTTAACATTGAGAAACACTCTGATTTGTCCACAGTCAGTATTGGAGACTCTCAGCAGAACAACGATTATTTCCCTATACACCATTAATGATTGGTCTTAATATTGTGTCCCTTGTGAGGAATTAACCCAATTTCTAGACATTGTTACATGGAATTCGTGCTGCAAAGTATAGCTAAGCGTCAGACTTTTGTGTTTAGGTTCATAAGCAACTTGAATGTTTTAAGTAAAACAGTCAGGAGTAGAGTTTAATGTTTCTATGAATCCTATCACTTTTAAAATATTTCCCGATATATATAGATGCCTCCGGGGACCGTGATGGTTGTGTTCCCAAGGGCATTCGCCCGTCCTCGAATATTTGCGTTAATTGGTTTTAATGTTCTTTGAAAATTATTTGATTAATTTTTAATATTACCCATTCTAGCCTTCATGAATCATATTTCATACAGACATTATTGCTACCTTTCAGTAAAACTCTAAAAATAAGAAACTACAAAAGAATTCCCCGTGGCGCCTAGATTACTTGCATTGCGTATGCTTGTTATGTCTAAAATAGATTTAGAAGCTGGTGTCTCCACCATGTGCACACGTTTGGTCCTACAGAAAACAGTTTTGAAAATGTATATATATTGATAATTTCTTGATTAAAATTATAAAATTCGATCGATTGTCATAACTGAATAGAAGAGCAGTCTTCTTCTCTTCTTATAAAAGCGCTACAACCTGTATAATGTTCTGGCTTGCTCAGATACTTTCTTCCAACTGTCTCCATTCTGTTCTACTTTCTTCCAATTGCGTACGTTCATGCTCTTTATATCTTCCAAAACGTCATCTTCCCAACGTGTTTTAGGTCTTCCAATTGGTGGTCTTTTAGACATGGGTTTCCATCTCCTGATCTTCTGCACATTATTATCTTTGGCCATGCGTTCAACATGGCTTAGCCAGTTTAGTCTTTGTTTTTTAATAAACCCGATTCTATTTAGTCCGTTTAATATGAATAGAAGAACAGTATAGTTCCCAAAGTAGTACTTCAAATATTATGTTAATATATCCTATCAGGAGTTAAATGTACTGTATACAAGACATATGGTAAACAAGGGAAAAAATGGATATTAGGCTTTTCACGTTTTGTCGATTCTGAATTCAGTAATAAAACCAATATTTATCCGTTCAACCATCGTCAGACTATGTACAGAAATGAAAAATGTGAAGTTTTACAACTAAGATTATTAATATTAAAGTTGAGATACAACTTGTTACATCAATTAATACTGTCTAAAATAGTGTCTTTTCATAAATGTTTTAAGTTGATGGCTTAAAGTAGCCGTGTGTATAAAGTCAAGCAAGTTGAACGCGGTTGGAAACTTGGGCAGTGAATGTAGTATGGGCCAGAGACTGGTCGTAAATTTGTGCAGTATTGTAATGTGGTCCGGAGACCGGCTGGAAACTTGTGTGGCTCTTGTATTATGATCCGGAGATAACGCGCTTGATGCACCCTTTAAAAACTGTGCCGTACCCGTGTATGGGACAGCTGATTGATTGATCACCGATTTTGCGCCCACTTACACCCTGCGTAGGGTACACATACTGATCGATCTGATGTTTATAGACTAATTGACTTGTCAGGTTATTAGCAATTGCTAATTACTGCAAGGGAATTTTGAAACAAAATACGGGCATGCATTATATGAAGTGCCACTAATATTTCGCCGATCTTCATACAATTTTAGACTTATCGAGGTATTTGTGCAAGGACCTCCAGTACTTAATTTGGTGAAAATCAGTCCATCGGTTATCGAATTGTGAAACGACGCATTATAAAATACATTTATTTTGATGTTTTGCTGGCCGTGCATCTCAGTATATCTTAGTAATTAACCAACTAAATGCACAAAATCTTGTTTTATGATAAGTTTATTATATTCCTCTACATGTTTCGAGCACTATGTGCTTATCATCAGGAGGTCAAAGTTGTATTATACAGCATCTAGTATCATCACACCTGTAGGTGGCAGTCCGGTGCACAGGTTGAGAGAAGAGTCTTCTCTCAACCTGTGCACCGGACGGCCACCTACAGAGTGTAACGATACCAGATGCTGTATAATACAATTTTGACCTCCTGATGATGAGCACATAGTGCTCGAAACATACAGAGGCATGTAGTAAACGTATTATAAAACAAGATTTTGTGCATTAAGTTGGTTAATTACTAAGATTAACATTTGACATCGATCACCGTTAAAACGTGAGTAGAAAATTGTATTTGGTGCAAAAGGTGTGTTCTGTTTTTCACTACAGCTATATACTTTCGAAACTTTTTTCCGCGCCCCTAGATACTTTTAATGAGTTCCGCGCGTTTCGCACCATGTACTTGGACAGCAGTGAGCAGGGATCGTCATGTAAAGCTTCCTTCTGTTTTCGATTTTAACCATCCTTACCATACATGAATTGTTCAGGTGATCAAATCGGAAAGATTGAGATGGGCGGAGCGTTAGCATGTATGGGCGAGAGGAGAGGTGTGTACAGGGTTGTGGTGGGGAACCCTAAGGGAAAGAGAGCACTTGGAAGAACCAGGCGTAGATGGAAGGACAATATTAAGATGGATCTTCAGGAAGTTGGATGGGGAGCATGGACTGGATTGATCTGGCTCAGGTTAGGGACAAGTAGCGGGCACTTATAAACGCGGTAATGAACCTTAGGGTTCCATAAAATGCGGGGAATTTCTTGAGTAGCTGAGAACCGGTTAGCTTCTCAAGAAGGACTCTGCTGCATGGAGTAATTAAGTTACCATACATGAAAACGTCGGTATGGGCCCACGTCACCAGTGTCAAGTGGCATGAACAAGTGTCCAGCGGTGCTCGGCGCGCCAAATCTCAATTATATACGAAAATTAACCGGTTTACAGTTTCCATATTTCAGGAAGTAATAAACAGTTGGCAGGCAGTTTCGTCAAATGTGCGCCTTATCGGAAAACATTTTATGTAAGATGTGTGGCTGTTCATGAGGTGTATAGGTTTTGCTACAAACCACATTGATATACTGTGGGGCGTGTTGGGGAAAATCCGTAAGGTCAGACTTCGTGTTCTTTTAAAGCAGATGTTATAATTAGATCTAATACATAATTCATTGGAACTTTCCTAGCAGCTTTCATTGTAAATTCCCAGTAGCAGTATTGAAATTTATTTCTTAGTTTCGAAAGTGAATTGTGTGGACAGAAGAACACGTCCTCGCCTGCAGACACTTATTGCATGCTCCCCTTTGCCCTGCCCCAGACGAGGCGTAGAACATTTCTCCGCACTTCGTAATGACAAACGCAGGATTCAAATTCCATGTTATCCTTATTAAGTCCAGTTGCATCCAGTTTTCACTTTCAAGGCTTATTTATTTAATGGTAGTATCATAAAGCAATTGTTCAGTGGTGATGCTAATGATGACCCCTCACTTCCCCTTGTCATTATTCCATCCATGTATTACTTTCCCGGAGGTTACGTCAGAGACTCACCTGTCGCTGCTGATGCTTCGTGTGAGCTGCACATCGTACTTCGTACCACCGATTAGCTGACAACATCGATCGTTCTTGAGTTCGCAGAGGCGAATTGGAAGCTGTCTGTGACTCCTGTCCATGTTTCAACAAAACTTTCTCACTGTGTTCAGTTGGTAGTGTTCTAATAGGATTAATGCCTGTTACCTCAGGTTACTAGTAACTAACTCCATAGAGGAGAGTCCTTCCTAAGAAGCGAAGAGGTCCTCAGCTAGTCAAGAAATTCCCCGCATTTTTTGAAACCCGAAGGTTCATTAGAGCATTCACAATCGCCTGCCACTTCGCCCTATCCTGAGCTTCTTGTCTCTTGCTGATGCTTCATCGTACCAGGGGAATCAGTTCAGTGCCCGATGCTTTGTAAAGTGTTTCGTAACATTGTAAGTTTATACAGTGAGGAGGTGTTAGCACCTCGCCCATCCCCCTGGGCTGAAGGACCAATACTTGTCGGCTGTCCGCGACTTCTTATTCAATATACTCGTATGTGCAGCTACTCCTCTTTATCTGGAGGCTGGTCCTACATACGCAAACCGACGCGCCGTGGTTATGTGACAGGGGTCCGTTTATGTTTAAGTTCCCATTGGTGTCTGGAAGGATAAAATCTGTTTCTCGACGATGCAGTTCATAACGAGGAAGTCTTTTGTTTATTAGTGTGTAAGTTCGTGGAACAGAATCATTCCGAAGAACTAACGGACGCTCAGCCAGTCAAGAAATTTCGCGCCTCTTGATGGAACAGCAGGTGCATTACCGCATTCACTCGAGCCCGCCGCGGATCTCTGTTCCAAGTCTGCATCCTCCCGCTTTATTTTATTAAGTACATTTTTATTTTATTCTGCAATCTACGGCTGCGTCTTCCAAGTGTCGTCCTTTCCCAAAAATCCTAGATGTTAGGCGTGCTAAATGCCTCCGTGTCCCTATCTGCCTCTTTGCTTACAATTCTTGATGAAGAAAATAAATCGTGACGTTTCTCATTATCATCTTTCTCCAACATGCAGTTGATCGTCCCTACGTCCAAATACTTCCCCAGCCTCCCACTGTCAAATGCTTATCTCTTAAGCTGAGAGAAGTTGTTTCATATCCATAGAAACAGGATGTGAATTTTCAATTCTGTGTATTTGGAGAAACCGATATTGTGCGGGATTTGTAGAATAAGGAAAGGAAATGGAGAACTTACTTGAAAGGAATAAAAAATCCAAGACTTCAAACTAGGGTAATAACAATTGATAACGAACAAGATGTAACTGTTATGATTTATTTACTGCTTATCAGCTGTACATGTTTTGGGCGGTGTTTTCGCCCATCATCAGGGGCATATCACTGTAATCACAGCTTCTGGTATAGTCCACCGATGTTGCTGCTGGCTGGGGTTGCGTTTGCGTATGCAACACCAGCCAGCAGCAACATCGGTGGACTATACCAGAAGCTGTAGTTACAGTGATATGCTCCTGATGATGGGCGAAAACTTCGCCAGAAACATGTAGAGCTGATTAGCAGTAATAAAACAAAACAGTTACATCTTGTTGGTTATCAGTTGCAATTATACTAGCGATGCGCGGAAACACGAACGTTAAATTCAAACTAGGGCGTTGTATTGCACTAGATCTAGGCATAGAAGTGAAACCTGAAGGCATAAAAGAAAAGATTATCCGTTTAGTTTCTGGTCCCGCCACATGCACAAGTGGCCGTGTCCTTGTTACAGTAGCAGGAAGAAGAAGAAGAAGAAGAAGAAGAAAGAATAAAAGAAGTATATCTTTTATGATGATCCTTTCGGTGTTGACACGGTATGGAAGCGGGCTGTGTTGTTGACTTTTGACAGGAACCCTCAAGAGTGGAAATGAGCAGAGAGGCAGCATGCCACTCCGCAACGCCAGCGACAGAGCCTACTCCTTTAGCATTCCAGCACCCACAAACAGGATCATGGTCAACACTGAAGCACTTGTGCAGTTAAATCAGCAACTCATTAATCGCGTTCATTAGGCCTATTTTGTTGATGGCTCGACAGCCCTGGTGGACCAGGCCTCCTCTACGAGGTTCCTCAATTACACTTTGTGACATACCACGCTCGGTAGGACTCCTCCGGACGAGGAATAGGTCCGTCGCAGAGACCTCTACCTGACAACACGTAACACTCACAAGAGACAGCCATCCTTGCCTCCGGCGGGAGTCGAAGCCACAACCACAGCAAACGGGCGGCCGCAGACCCACGCTTTAAAACGCGCGGTCACTGGAATCGGCATAAGGCCCAATAAACTATCGAAAAAGCCCAAGAGACTATCGAAAAAGAAAAGCTGTTGCTGATTAATAGACTTTGAGTCTTATTCGAACACTTAATTCTCAGTAAGAAGGGATTACATAATATGTCAATTTTTAATTTCGCGTTTTTCTCTCTTTTGGGCGCTGTTGAAAGCTTAAAATCTAATCCTTGTTCTGTGCAGTGAGATTTAAGAGCACTGTATCTATTCTTTTAGTCAAATTATGCTCTTCTTGGTTACATCTACAGGTCCTTCTTACTAAGCTCAAAAGATATACTTTGTTTTAGTATAAACATTGTCGTCACATAACCAACAAGCGCGCACAGCAGTGGTGTAGCGGAGGTTTCTGTTATGAAACACGACGCGACGTCGATGGAAAATCGGTGACCAACGTTTCGAGACAAATTAGTTTCCCCGTATTCAAGTGTTCTTTGTCATTTCGACTCCTGGAGTGGAGGACACTACATTGCGTCTAAACGTCGGTAACCTATTAACCAATGCCGTGGGATCATGTCCCAGACGAAATCATCACCACTAAGGGCTCTTGTCTTTCCAACCGATTTACCCTTGTGCATATCTTTATTGCCAAACTTGTATGCCATATCTGCTACTGACTGTTTCATACTGTTCCGTGGAGCGTGTCCGAAATCACCTGCGATTATTTTCAATATTGCCGTCTCCTCCAGCCGTGAAATACTCTCCACGTCGCCACTGTTATTCTGTACGTACATCCCAGTTCATGTTAAACTACCCATTCATACGTAAAGTTTGTGAATGATTTATAGGCTCCTTCTTCAAGTTTTTGTAATGTGCTGATATCTGCTGACAAACACACCAATATTCTATCTACCAGAATTATCACCTTTTGATCTAGCGCGTTTGTACCCGTTTCTAGGCGCGTTCGCAAAACTGCGAAGAGCGACTGTTATTTTTCGTCATGTCTGTCTGTGCGTCCGCGTGGAACAATTCAGCTCCCACTGGACGGATTTTCATGCAGTTTAATATTTCAGTGTGTTTCGAAAATGAGTCGAGAATTAGGTTGAAGAAATCCAACGATATGCAGCAGTATGCGGATATTTATTTACTGCTAAATTACTCTACATGTTCCGGGCGTCCATCGCGCCCATCATCAGGAGTACAAAAAACTCTACTTGCAGCCTCTGGTACACAACATACTATATGGAGAGCCAGCTTCCTCAAACGCGACCTTTGGTCACGTTTTAGAGAAAATAAAAAAGCACGTTTATGTTCAATAACTTTTTGTTTTCAGAAAATCGTGGCGTTTATGATATAATGTGGAAAAATGTGGTGGAGCCGTACAGGCCGCCTGTGACAGTATAATACTGCGCATGCGCATTGCATGGTGAAAAACTAAGACTACAGACACACACTCAGAATATGTAATAGTTATGGCTTTTCCATTGTGACAGTGGTTACGCGAACGCGTCTCAGTGTCACGTTATACATACCTTTCCGGTCTTGTCATATTCTAAACACCCAGAAGTAAGACATGATCTGTGCTGTTTTCCGTTGCTCGCTTGTAAACTTAATTTATATTATTAATTATATTACCTTTTTAACGGTTTAGGCCTGCTTATTTTAACAATATAATATAATTCTTTTACTGTGTATGATATACAGCTACGACCCCAAGTCATCATCTTAATATACGTACATCAGCCTATATATATATATATATATATATAGGTTTGTGCTTGTAGTATGTAGTCCTCGACATTACGAGTACCTTGTAACAACAATCAGAGATCAACCTTGATTGACTGTTAACAAGAGATGTAAAGTTTTATCTTTTGCGTTTGTATACACAGCCTGAAAATGGGTTACGGAGAGCCGAAACGAATAAATCTAGATGTATTTTATGCAACTGAAAGACAAGTTCGACTGATACTGTATTTGGTTTTATTATTTCAGAATATATTGACTGTTCTACTTTACGAAATGTTTAATGTAAAATAAGCCTGGGTTTCCACGTTTGAGAGTTATGGTCTTGCAATTAATTATAATTATTCTTTGTGCAATTTTTATTTATAAGCTTATGTTAATTTAATACGAAGTCCGAAACATCTAGCTGTCTTATATACCAGTAAATAGTGTGCTGACTGGAATTCTTTGCTACCAGTCATGTGTTATTAACTTATCTGCTTATATATATATATATATATATATTCCATAACGTCTTCTGTTAAACATTTCCATTTCTAGGGGGGCTCTTTCTGGGGGGCTCAGAAATGACGACTTATTGTATATTTCATCGTAATCTTTCAAACCACGTCTTTTTATCTATCTAGTTTATGAGGCCAGCCGGATAATACCGGAGAAGACCTGCGCGTTCCAAACCGTACCGGTCTCTTCAGTTGCTAATTTCGGTGAACAAGACGCATGAATCCTCCGTTATGTGACGCAATTGCCTGTACGTGACCACCATACTGCATCCACGTCAGGAATGTCTCTACAAAGAGAACATCCCAGTAATGTTTATTTTTTTGCAGATGCACCCATATTGTTGTAAGACTAACTTACACCGCGCATGTGCCTGCCACTTCACTTAAGAATGGAACTAGGGTCCCATTTAGGCCTACACCGTACCAAGAGAATATTACGTGCAAGCGGTCTGGATCTTAATTTGATTCATATTCACTTACAACTTCTGTACAATGAACCA
>Ga0123354_10004931_pt1 | contig 19155 bp, 2 predicted proteins | sample TergutLab28metaG_2_FD_97872 | JGI IMG/M metagenome (GOLD analysis project Ga0123354, IMG submission 97872) | Labiotermes labralis P4 segment gut microbial communities from Petit-Saut dam, French Guiana - Lab288 P4 | ecosystem: Host-associated > Arthropoda: Insects > Digestive system > Gut ...
AACCTGGTCAGACATTCACCCACTTATCCACAACCCCCAACAAACCCGACAAATCTATCCACAAACCCCCACAACCCCTTGACAAAACCCACACCACCCAACTCGAGATCGGCCTACGCCGGAAGAGGGTCATAACACAGGTCGCCAAAACCCGAATTCACCGATCCATTGCTGCTCCGAGACGCTGTGCCGGCACGCTGGCCCGCCGGTCACCGCTCCACAGACATCCAGTCTGCCCTCACGCCACCCGCCGACCCATCACACCCCCACAGTGTCGCTCGCAACGCCAGCGATCGGTGCATCCAGGCCAAACTCTGCCCTGGCGAAGGTAGAATAGGTGGCATGGAACAATCGGTTGCAGAACGCGAACGAAGGGTGATCCAAGCCGTAGCCAACGAACGCTTGGAGGGGTTGGTCGTGTCCGAAGAGTCGCGCAGGATCGCCGACCGATACATAGTGGGCGAAGTTTCCGCAGCTGAAGCTGCGGACCTGATCAGAAAACGCTACGGAATACAAATTCCATGACGTTCGTCGATCCGTATTTCGACTCTGACATCGGTGATCTACGGAATTTACTCGGGGCGAAGTCATCCACCGAGTTGCAGTCCCTCGAACCCCAGGCGGTGTTCGCCAACGAACTGCAACTTGAGCACGTCCGCATCAATCGCTGACTTGGATACCGACGACCCAGACTCACCACTACTAGTAAATCGGTGAAGTCCTGATTCAACAAAGGGTCAATGTTACGTTTTCTCGTCCTGCGAAGTAAAGGTGGCGGGCGGACCGGGGGGGGCAGGGATAGATGGTCCGCCCGCCTTGGGAGGAGGACGACTAGAGGCGCCTCGAACGACGGGTGGTGCGGTGGCGGCGCAGGATTCCCAGGCCGCCGACGACAACCATCATGGACACGGCCAGGCGGAGGATCCAGGCGACGGAGGTGTCGGAGGACACCTGGCCGCCGGTGGGGATGTGACTGGCGCCGGATACCAGGTCGGGCCGCGACGTTGGGGTCTGGCCGGGGTTGCCGGAAGTACCCGGAGTCCCCGAAGAACCAGGCCCACCTGAAGCGGTAGGCGTTCCCGTGGCAGTACGGCCGGGGATCGTGGGGCCGGTCGGAGTCGTGGTGGGGCCGGTCGGCGTCGTGGTGGGGCCCGTCGGCGTCATGGTGGGGCCCGTCGGCGTCATGGTGGGGGTCTCCGTGGGACCAGTGGGAGTCTCCGTCGGGGTCTCGGTGGGACCAGTGTGTGGCGCGTTCAAATCGACTGGCACCTGGAAGGTGCTGGGGCGCGACGACACCTGGTGGACGCCAACCTTGCCGACAGCGGTCACCGTATTGCTGATCTGACTAGCGGAAAGATCACCGGCAACGACAGTGTACGTTGCCGTACAGATCATGAACTCACCCGCAGCCAAACTGGTCTCCGGACACGAGGCAGCGGACAATGTCCCAGCCCCGCTGAACGAGTTGTCGACGATCGAGATGTCGGTGAGCGGCACCGTGCCCAGGTTGGTCACCAGGTACTCGAAGGTGACCGTGTCACCGGCCCGGGAAACGACCGTTGGCGTGGCCGACTGCCCCACTCCCAGCCCGACAACCCCGGTCGTTGTGCACGCGGGGCAGTCTTCGGGCGGGGTCAGCGGATCGGGGCGATCCTCCACCGGCGTGTTGGCCGCGATGACATCGTTGAACAGCAGGGAGTCTCCGCGCTCGCCGTCCGGCTTGATCGTCACGGTGTACGTCACCGTCTCGGTCTGGCCCGCGGCCACGGTCCCGGTGATGATCATGTCCTGATTGTTGTAGACATGCGCGCTCAGTCCCGCCGTGGTGTGAAGTGGACTTATGGTCGCGTCGTCGAGCACGTCGGACAGATCGTCGACATGGTCGACCACCGCCTCAGCCGTGCCGGTGTTCGTGAAGGTGATCGTGTACGCCACCAGCCCACCGGCCATCAGCAGAGTACCGGTCGGACTGACAGTCTTGGTCACACTCAAATCGGGCACCGGCATGGCCACCACATCGATCACCGACTGCGCGGTGTCGTTCGCCAGGTTGGTGTCGTCCTCATGCTGAGTCACAGTTCCACTGACGGTGTACGACACGCCCTCGATTTCAGCGACGGTGGCAAGAATGTCGTAACTGACGGTCTGACCCGGCTCAAGGTCCCCGATCGGACACACCAGTTTCCCGGACGAGGCCACACAGGCGCCAGGATTCGCCCCGACCGGATTCGGCCCGCCAGAACTGGCCCCGACCACAGACGCTGCCACCGTCCCCGACACACCGCTCAGTCCCGTGGGAATTGCGAGCGTCAGTACGACCTGAGTCGCTGGTGCCGGCCCGTGGTTCGTGACAGACGCCACCATCCCGACTTCGGCGCCCGGATAGACCTCAGTCTTGGCAGGAGTCATTGTCACTCCCACGTCAGTGGGCAGGTTGTTGACGATCTCACCGGTGGTGCAGGCCGCACAATCGGCCGGCGGGGTGTCCGGGGTCGGACGCTCGTCCTTGGGAGTGTCAGCGGTGACCACGTCGTTGAACAGCACCGAGTCTCCGCGCTGGCCGTCCGGCTTGATCGTGGCCTGATAGCTCACGCTGCCAGACTGACCGGGAGCCAGGGTTCCGGTGATGATCAGGTCGTCGTTGGCGTACTGGGTGGCGGTCAGGCCACCGGTGACGGTAATCGGCCCAATATTGGCGTCGTCGAGCACATTCGACAAATCATCGATATGGTTGACTACGGCAGGTGCGGTCCCGGTGTTCGCCATCGTCACGGTGTACGTCAGGACCGTACCAGCCTTCAACACCGCATTGGCCGGGTCGACTGTCTTGGTCACCGTCAGGTTGGCCGTGTCTTTGGCCACCACGTTGATGGTCGCCGACGCGTCATTGTCCGCACTGTTGGTGTCGTATTCGTGCATGGTCGCCGTAGCGTTCACCGTCAGGCTGGTGCCCGCGGGGTCGCCCACCCGGCCGAGGATGTCGTAGCGCACCGACTGTCCCGGCCCGAGATAGCTCACAGAACAGACCAGTTGTGAGCCCTGGAGTGTGCAGTTCTGTGCCGGTGACAGGCCGTCGGACGCCGACGACAACAGCCCGGTGACGTTCACCATCCCAGCGGGTATGTCGACGGTCACCTTCACCTTCGTGGCAGGAGTAGAACCATTGTTGGTGACAACCGCCGACATACCCGCTTCGGAATCGGGATAGATCTTGACAGTACCCGGCGTGAGGACGACCCCGATGTCGGCTTCAGGCGCCATCTGAACCACCGCGGTCTGGGTCGCGGACCCGATCACTTGTCCACCGGCAACCGTGCCGGTCACGGTCGCGGAATTGGCGATCGAGTTCAGGGCCAGGTCGTCGGCAGTCACAACATAGGTAGCCGTACACGTCATCGACTGACCGGCATTGAGGCTTGTCGCCGGGCAGGTCACCTGGGGGGCGGTCCCGGTTCCGCTGAAGGAGCCGTTCTTGACCTGGATGTCGTCGACCGGGACGGTGCCCAGGTTGGTCACCGTGTACTGATAGCTCACCTGGTCGCCCGCCAGGGTCGCCGCGCTGCGGTCGGAGGTGATCGCCAGGCCCAGCCCGGCCACGGCGGTGGTCGTGCAGGTGGGGCAATCGGCTGGCGGATTGTCGGGATCGGGCTGCTCGGCGGGAGGTGTGTCGGCGCTGAAGACCGAGTTGAACACCGCACCGGGACTGCGCTGGCCGTCCGGCTTCAGCGTCACCGAGTACGTCACCGTCGCGGTCTGCCCGCGCGCCAGCGTCCCGGTCATGATCAGGTGGTCGTTGGCGTACAGATTCGCGGTCACGGGACCGGTCACCTGGATGGCCCCGATGGTCGCATCCTGAGCCACCCGCGACAAGTCGTCGATATGGTCCACGACCGCCGGGTACAAACTGATATTGGTGAGTGTCAGGGTGTATGTGAGCACCGATCCGGCCCGGACGATGGCCCCGGCCGGACTGACGGACTTGGTCACTTCGATCGGAGCGGCCGGCGCGTCGATCACGTCGATCTCGGCCTTGGCCTGCTCCTGCCCGGCCTTGGTGTCCGGTTCGTTGTAGGTCACGGCCGGGGTGAGGACGTACGAGTCTCCGGCCACGCCCAAAGCCACGCCGATGAGGTCATAGACCACCGACTGACCCACATCCATGGTGCCGATGTGGCAGACCAAATCGGATCCGACGATCGTGCAACTGGTGTCGGGCGCGCTGCCGGCGGGCGGATCGGACAGCAGGCCGACGACGTTGACCAGCCCGTTGGGAATCGGGGTGGTCAGGGTCACGCCGGTGGCAATGGTTGGACCATTGTTCGTAACCGTGGCGGATATCCCGAACTCGGCCCCGGAATAGACTTGCGTCTTGGGCTCCCCCACCGTGACGGTCACGTTGGTGGCCGGGTTGGCGTAGAGGATCGCCGTCGACGGATCCGAGTGTACGGCCACTGTCCCACCGGCACCGGCGCTCCCGGAAACACTCGCTGTGGCGGTGATGCTCGGGTGGAGCAGGTCGTTGGCCGTGACCTTGTAGGTTGCAACACAGGTCATGGTCTGCCCCGCATCGAGACTGTTGTCCGGGCACCAGACTGGTGACAGGGCCAGGATGCCGGTGTAGGAACTCACGTCCACGACCAGGTCAGAGACCGCGGCGGTGCCGATGTTGGTCACCTGGAACCGGAAGGTCGCCAGACCGGGCTGGGTCATCCCAACCGGGCTGACGCTGGCCGTCAGGCTCAGCCCGGCCACCTGGGCGGTGGTGCAGGTCGGGCAGTCGGTCGGCGGGTTGAACGGATCGGGACGATCCTGGGGCGGAGTGTCAGCGGGGATCACATCGTTGAAGACCACCGAGTCTCCGCGCTCGCTGGCGTCCTTGACGGTCACGGTGTACGTCACGGTGGCCGTCTGGTCCGAGGCCAGCGACCCGGTGATGAACAGTTGCTGGTCGATCAGGTGGGCTTGGATGCCGGGGCTGGCCACGATCCCGGCCAGGGTGGCGTCGTCGAGGACTCCGGCGAGCAGGTCGACGTGATCGACGTCGGCGGGGAACAATCCAACGTTGGTCATTGTGATCGTGTACGACAGTTGCGCTCCCGCCACGAGGATGGGGTCGGGCGGACTGGCGGTCTTGGTGATGACCACAGCCGGATCGGGCACGGCCACCACCTGAATCTGGAACCCGGCCTGGTCGTTGCCAGGATCGGCATCCAGTTCTCCGTGTGTCACCGAGGTGTTCAAGGTGTACGTCTTCCCGGCCGGTCCGGCGGCGGTCGCCATGATGTCATAGGTGACCGACTGGCCGGCGGCCAGGGCGCCGACCGAGCAGATCAACTGCGCGCTGACCTGGACACACGCCGAATCCCGGGGCACCGAATCAGTCGAACTGGCCAGGACCCCGGTGACCGCACTGATCCCGGCCGGCAGGCTGATCGTGGCGGACACGGCCGTCGCCGAACCTGGACCATTGTTCGTCACAGTGGCGCTGAAGCCGGCCTGGCCATCCGGGTAAACCCGCATCCCACCAGGTGTGATGCTCACCGCGACATCGGTCGGCGCGCGCACTGCCACCGACGCGGACGACGGTTCGGAGGTCACGGTCGCTGTCCCGACCTGCCCGGACACTGTCGCGGTGTTGTCGATCGACGCCGTGCCGATGTCGGCCGCGGTGACGGTGTACGCCGCCGTACACACCGTACTGGCGCCAGCAGCCAGGCTGGTCGCCGCACAGGACGCCGCGGCCCAAGGCGCCGATCCGGAGAAGGACTCTTCACCGATGCTCACCCCGGTGACCGCCACGGAGCCGACATTCGTCACCTGATAACGATAGTTGATCGTTTCTCCAGGCCGGCCGACCGAGGCCGGGGTGGCCGTCGTGACCACCGCCAGGCCCGCCACCTGCGTCAGGGTGCAGGTCGGGCAGTCTTCGGGTGCAGTGGTGGGGGTCGGCCGGAAGTCCAGCGGGGTGTCCGCAGAGACCAGGGCATTGAAGATGACCGAATCCCCGCGCGCCCCGTCGGGCTTGACGGTCGCGGTGTAGGTGACGGTCTGGGTCTCCCCCGGCTCCAGCGATCCGGTGACGATCATGTCATGGTTGGAATACAGGTACGCGGTCAGATCCCCGGTGGCGGTGAACGGCCCGACGCTGGCGTCGTCGAGCAGGCCGGACATGATGTCCACATAGTCCACGGTCCCGGCGGCAGTGCCCTGGTTGGAGAAGGTCAGGGTGTACGTCAGCACGTCCCCGGCAACACCGAGGGAATCTTCGGGACTGACCGTCTTGGACGTCTTGAGGTCGGCGACCGGAACCGGGACCACGGTCAGGCCGGCCGAGGCCTGGTCGTTGGCCGGCACGGGGTCGATCTCGTGATGGGTCACGGCAGCGTCGACGGTGTAGGTCTGGCCCTCAGGCCCCGAGGCCCAGCCGATCAGATCATAGGTCACGGACTGGCCCACATCGAGGTCGCCGATCAGGCAGGTCATCTGCCCGCCGCTGACCTGACAACTGGCCGCCGGCTTCAGCCCGGTCGGAGCCGTCGCGAGCAGGCCCGACACCCCCACCAGTCCGCTCGGCAGGTCGAAGGTGGCCTGGACCCCGGTGGCGTCGGTCGGGCCGTTGTTGGTCACCACCGCCGTCATGCCGAACTCGGCATTGGGATAGACGTCGGTGTCCGCCGGGCCAAGCGTGATAGCAATGTCACTTTCTGGCGCGGTCGTGACACCGACCGTACTGGTGGCCGAGCGGATCGGCTGGGTTCCGACCATGGCGGTGGCCCGGGCCGTGTTGGAAATCTGGGCGGTCTTCAGATCCGGTGCGGTCACCGAATAGGTCGACGTGCAGATCGTGCTGGCCCCCGGATCGAGGCTCGTGACCGGACAGGTGGGTGCGGTGACAGTCCCGGTCCCGGTGAACAACGACTCTGCGATGGCGATGTCGCTGACCGCGATCGAGCCGGAGTTGGTGACCTCGAAGCTGTACTGGATCTGGTCGCCCGGCAGCTTGACCTCGGACACGTTGGCCGTCTTGACCAGTTCCAACCCGGCGACCGGATTGGTTGTGCAGGTCGGGCAGGACGTGCCGGTGGTGGGACGCTCGGACGGCGGGATGTCCGCCCGCGACAAGGCGTTGAAGACAATCGAGTCGCCGCGCTGGCCATCGGGTTTCAGGGTCGCGTCATAGGTGACGGTCTTGGTCTGGCCGGGATCCACCTCGGTCGAGATGATCAGGTTCTGGCCCGCGAAGATGCTGGCCTCCACGCTCGAATCGGTTTGGATGTTGCCGACCGTCGCGTCGTCGACCACACCGGTGAGGTCGTCGACGTAGTCCACATAGGCAATGGCAGTTCCGGCGTTGTGCAGGGTGATCGTGTAGGTCAGGACGGTGCCGGCCACCAGGATGACTCCCTGGGGGCTGACCGCCTTGCTGACCTGGAGGTCGGCGGTCGGCACGGGCACCACGGTGACACTGGCCGAGGCGGAATCATTGCTCGAATTGGTGTCGGTTTCGTCGATGCTGACCGTGGCGGTCAGGGTGTGGACCGAACCTTCCGGGCCGGACGCCGTGCCGATCAGGTCGTAGGACACCGACTGGCCGACATCCAGTTCGCCGATCGTACAGGTCATCTGCCCGCCGGACACCGTGCAGGCCGTCGCTGGCGACACCCCGTCGGAGGCGTTGGACAGTACGCCGGAGGCGCCCTCGATGCCGTCGGGGATGGCCACGGTCAGGCTGACACCCCTGGCATCGGCGGGACCATGGTTGGTCACGGTCGCGGTGAAGCCCACCTCGGCGTCGGGATAGACCTGGTTCTGTCCGGAGGTCAGCGTCACGCCGACATCGGTCTGGGGCGCGGTGGCCACCGAGATGGTGTCGGTCTGGGACGTCACGTCAATCGAGCCGGCCGAGCCGGTGGCCTGGACGGTGTTGACGATTCCGAGGGTACGCAGGTCGGCCACCGTGACCGGATAGCTGGCCGTACAGGTGGTCGACGCCCCCGGATCGAGGGTCGTCTGCGGGCAGGTGACGTTCGGCGTGGACCCCGTCCCGCTGAACTGGGTCGACGCGACGGCAATACCGGTCAGCGGCACAGAACCCGCGTTGGTGACCACAAACTGATACTGGATGGTGTTACTCGGTGTCGCGACCTGAGCCGGGGTCGCCGAGGCCGCCACCGTCAGCCCGGCAGTCCCGGTCATCGTGCAGGCCGGGCAGTCGTCCGGCGGATTGGCCGGATCGGGCCGCTCGTCGACCGGGGTGTCGGCGGCGAACACGTCGTTGAACAGCTTGGAATCCCCGCGCTGCCCGTCGGGTTTGATGGTCACCGTGTAGGTCACGGTCTCGGTCTGGTCGGGCTCCAGGGTGCCCTGGATGATCAGGTCATTGTTCGGATACAGGTGGACGGTCAGACCCGCGCTGGGCTGGATCTCGCCCATGACGGCGTCGTCGAGCACCCCGCTGAGGTCGTCGATGTAATCCAGCACGCCGGTCGCCGTCCCGGCGTTGGTCGCAGTGATCGTGTAGGTCAACTGAGTCCCGGCCATCAGCAGCGCACCGGCCGGACTGACGGTCTTGGTCACCTGCAGGTCTGGCACCGGCACCGGCACCACGTCAATCACAGTTGACGCAGTGTTGTTGCTCGGATCGGTGTCGACCTCGGCGTGCAACACCGACGCGGTGATCGTGTAGGTCGTCCCGGCCGGCCCTGAGGCGGTGCCCAGGAAGTCGTACGACACCGACTGCCCCGGGCCCAGGTCGCCGATCTGGCAGATCATGGTCCCCAGGGTTTCGGTGCAGGTGGCAGCCGGGTTGGTCCCGCCGGAGGCAGTCACCACGGTTCCGGTCAGGTCGATGACCCCGGATGGGACCGGGAAGGACAATGTCGTCCCACTCGCGGTCGCCGACCCCTCATTGGTGACCACCGCCGTGAAGCCGGCCTCCGCATCGGGATAGACCTCCTGATCGTCTGGGCTGACGCTGACACTCAGATCGGTCGGCGGGCGGACAGTGACTTCAGCACTGTCCGGCAGCGAGGTCACGGCCAGCGACCCCGCCACACCTGAGACAGTCACATTGTTCGTGACCAGACCGGCGGTCAGGTCGGCGTTGGTGACTTCGTACAGGGCAGTGCAGGTGGTCGAGGCCCCGGGGTCCAGGGATGTCACCGGACAGGTCGGTGTCGACAAGGTTCCGGTTCCGGAGAAGCCGGAGTCGTTGACCTGGATCAAGCCGATCGGCAGAGCGCCGAGGTTGGTCACTTCGAAGCTGTAGGTCACCGGGTCCTGCGGCAGGCCGACCGAGGTCGGGGAGGCAGACTTGACGACCCCCAGACCGGCCACATTGGTCAGCGTGCAGTCTGGGCAGTTGGCCGCCGGCGTACTCGGGTTCGGGCGGTCGCCGGCAGCGGTGTCCGCCGGGAAGAGTGCGTTGAAGACCTGGGAATCGCCGCGCTGGCCATCCGGTTTGACGGTCGCGGTATAGGTCACGGTGGCGGTGGTATGGCGGCCCAGGGTGCCGGTGATCAGCAGGTCACCGTTGGCCAGCAGGTTGGCATTGAGCGGACCGTTGACGACGATGTTCGACACATCGGCGTCGTCCAGGACGCCGGACAGGTCGTCGATATGGTCGATGACCTCGTCATACAAAGCAGCATTGGTGAAGGTCAGCGTGTAGGTCAGGGCGGTTCCGGCCGGCACCACGGTCGCGGTCGGACTGACCGCCTTCGACACTTCGACCAGCGGGTCGGGTACGGCCACCACCTCGACCGTGCCATTGTCCTGGTCGTTGGTGAAGTCCGGGTCGGCCTCGCGGTGGGAGGCCAGGCCGCGCATGGTGTAGGTCGTCCCGACCGGACCCGGCGCGATGCCGATCAGGTCATAGCTGACCGACTGGCCGACGTCGAGGTCGCCGACCAGACAGGTGATCTGGCCCGACGCCACCGTACAGGTCGGCGCAGGGGTCAGTCCCGTCGAGGCCGACGACAGCACGCCGGACACGGAGGTGAGCCCCGCCGGGATCTGAGCGGTCAGCTTGGTTTCGGTCGACATAGCCGGCCCGTGGTTGGTGAGGGTAGCAGTGAAGCCGACCTCGCCGCCCGGATAGCTCAGCGTGTCTTGCGGGGTCATCGTCAGCCCGACGTCGGTCGCCGCAGGCACCTGGACGTCCTTGCAGGCGGTGGAGGTGTTGTTGGCGCTGACCGGATCGCGCGACGAGGAACCGGTGGTGGCAGTGTTACAAATCCGGGTCATGTTGGTGTGGGGGTCGACCTTGGTGTTCAGGGTGGCGGTGGCCGTCTGTCCGACCGCCAGGTCTCCCATCCCGCACTGGACGACACTGCCCGCATCGGGGTCGTTCACCTGGGTGCAGATCCCACCGGAACTGGTCGTCCCGGAAACGAAGATCAGCCCGGTGGCCAAAGGATCGTTGATGGTGGTCGAGCGTGCCACCGACGGCCCGGCGTTCGTCACCGACAGTTGATAGACGGCTGGATACCCGGTGACCAGGGGATCTGTTCCCACACTGGTCTTGGTCAAACTCAGGTCAGAGATCTGCTGCGCCGTCACGTCGACTGAAGCCGTGTTGTCGGCTGGATTGGCTTCGGGAGTCTGGCTGCTGATCGTGGCCGTGGCCGTGACCGCGGCCAGCGGCTCGTCGGCCGGGATCTGCATGACAACAGTGGCGGCCAGCGTCGTCCCGGGAATGAAGGTCTGATACCACGGCGAGGCCGGGGTCTGGACACAGTCGAGACTGGCCACCGCCGGACTCCCGGCCGAGGTCCACGAGCAGTCCAGGCCCGGCGCCGAGACCGACACCGGGATGAAGCCCGCGGGGAAGGTTGCCTGGATGTGGGTTTCGTCGGCAGCCGAGGGGCCGTTGTTGCCCGCGATGAGGGTATAGGTCGCCGTCGATCCCGCCGAGGGGAACTGGTTGTCCACGCTCATCGCCAGGCTCAGATCGGCCTTGGATTCCAGGACCGCGGTCACTGATTCGGTGTTGTTGGCCAGGTCGGGTTCGATCAGCGTCGGGGAGTCGGCGGTCAGCGTAGCGGTGTTGACCAGAGTACGCGGATAGCCCGGGTAGGTGTCGCATCCCGGCGTCGTCGTGCAGCCCGGACCGGTGCCCGACTCGCGGATGTCCAGCGGCGAGGTGGTGGCCACCACCCGCAGGTTCTGCGACTGGCCATAGGCCAAGGCCCCGACCAGACAGGTGATAACTTCGCCTGCGGTGGCGGTGCCCGGGGTGGTGACAGTGCAGCCGATATCGCTGTTGCCAGGATCGAACTGCAGCCCGATCGGCAAGGTGTCGACAATGGTCGATGTCCCAGCATCCGACGGACCGGTGTTGACCGCAGTCAGGGTGTAGCCCACCTGGCTGCCAGCGTAGAAGATCGGCGAACCATCGGGGGCAAGAGCGTCGGACGGGTCGGCGTAGACGAACAGCCTGAGGTCGGCCGAGGACTCGATGGGTGTCGTCACACTGGCCTGGGACGTACCCGTCGACGGCGAACTGGTTGTCCCGGTGGCGGTGTTGGTGATGGTCGGCCCGGTCGTCCCGGTGTCGATGGTGCCCGTGATGGTGATCGTCACCGGCGGCGGCTGATCGGGGTTGAGGGTGCCGGGAATCGAGCCCACAGCACACGAGACATAGGTGTCGTCAGTGGGTGCAATCGTACAGGTCCCCTGGGTTGAGGAGGCTCCGGTGGCGTGCAAGCCCAAGGGCAGCCGGTCGGTCACGGTGACGTCGTTCGCCTGGGTCCAGAACAAGCCTTGAGCGGCGCGGGTCGCGTCGGGTTGTTGGCTGACCTGAACGGTGTAGGAGAAGCCGGTCCCTGCGATCAGGGCCCCGTCGGGTCCGGGTCCGGCAGCGGCCGTCTTGGACATGGTCAGGCTGGACTGCCCGCCGATCACCGTCAGCGGAACCGTCTTGGTGTTGTCCGTCAGCGAGGATTCGGGGGTCGAGGTCTCCACCGTTGCGGTGGCGGATCCGTTGCCCGGAACCGAGTCGTCGAGGATGCCCATCAGAACGCTCAACCGGACTGAATCGCCGGGCTTCAGAGCGGTCCCATTCGAACCGTTATTCAACAAGCATTGAAGCTCGTTCTGAACGACAGTGCAGCGAGCCGTATCCGGGGTCCACGTGCCATTGCTGTTCCAGATCAGGACCGGCACGTCGTCTCCCATGGGAGTCAGGGTCACCGGCAGCGCGAAGTTCACGTTCACTGTGGAGTCCCTGGCGGTGGACACACCCGTGTTGGTGACATCCAGGGTCAGCCAGGCCAGGGATCCGACCGGCGTCACAGCCAAACCGCTGGTCAGCGGGGTGGTCGGCTGGCTGTTCGGTCCGTTGTAGGCCTGCCACCACAGGTTGGACACCGTCAGGTTGGCACTGGCCAGGACCGGCGTCGTCAGCGTCGTGGAGTTGTCGGCCAGCGAGGCTTCCGGGGTGGTCCCCTGAACCTGGGCCGAGTTGGTCAGATTAGTGCCGTCCAGCACGTCCGGGGAGACTTTGACGGTCAGCCGATAGACCCGGGTTGCCCCGGGAGCCAGCGGTACGGGTGTGGAGTCGGAACAGGTGACGATCTGGGGGTTGCCTGTCCCGGCTGTACACGTCGACGACGTCTGCGACCCCGACTGCCCGGAGGGGACCAGAGTCAGCCCGGTGGGCAGGATGTCGGTCACCGTCGGAGCCGACGAGTTCGTCCCCGAGTTGGTGACGGTCAGTTCATAGGTGGCAGTCGTGCCCGCAGTGAACGGCTCCGGGTCAGCGGTCTGCGTGATCCCGAGGTCGGCCTCTGGTGTCCCACTGAGGGCCCAGGAGGCGTTGTTGTCCAACAGATTGGGGTCAGAGGTGGTCGAACTGGCGGTGACAGTTTCGATCATCGGGTTCGCGCCATCCTTCGTGGCCTTCAACGGAAGAGTGATGACAATGTCATTTTCCGATCCAGGTGCGATGTCCCCCAGGGAACAGTTCCAGGCAGAATGCGTGGCATCCCCCACCGACAAGGCCGAATCACAGGTCACACCGGTAGGTTTGGTGACCGGATGGGCGGAATCAAGGGCCAGGCCGTCGGGAATGAGGTCCTTCAAGGTGACAGATCGCGCAACCGAGGGACCCTCGTTGTGGACGGTGATGGTGTAGACGACCGGATCGCCGTTGGCGGGGAAGGTGGTCACAGACGCAGTCTTGGTGACTGATACTCCGGCTACTGTGGTCAGCGGGGTGTTCAGTGACGGTCTGTTGTTGGAGGAATCGGGATCCGCGGTCGAGGAGGACACGAGTGCCTGAGTGGCGATGGTACTCCCCTGGGCACTGGGCGCAACTGTCCCAGTGATCCTGATCACGGCCGTCGCCCCGGCAGCGCCCAAGGTTGTCGAGGCAGGCATCGTCCCCAGTTCGCAACCGACGTTTTGGCCAGCAACCGTGCACTCACCGCGATCTGTGGTCGCCGAGATATTCGTCAAGGTGACGGGCATACTCTCAGCGATGTTGACACCGCTGGCGTCAGACGGACCCCAGTTGGTGGCCGTCAGAGTATAGGTGATGGTGTTTCCGGCTGTCGCCGTGGTGGGACTGGCCGTCATGGTCATCCGCATGTCAGCACTGGGCACACCGATGGCGCCCACAGTGGACACGGAGTTATTGGTCGTGTCCGGATCGACGGTGCTGGACGACACGGTCGCATTGTGGGTGATCGTGCTTCCGACAGCCGCCGAAGGCGAGGACTGGGCGACGACGGTCGCCGTCACTGTCTGGCCTGCGGCCAGACGAGTCATCGTGCAGGTCGTCCCGGTGGCGCTGGCTGGTGCACAGACCAAATTCGGGTCATTCGGGGTGACAGAAACAACCGACAGGATCCCGGATGATTCTGGAGGCACCAGATCGGTGAGAGAAACATTCGTCGCGTCTGATGGGCCATTGTTCTTCAATTGAACCGTATAGGTCACCCGCTGACCGGGAGTCACCATCGTCACCGACGGTGTCTGGGTGACCACCAGATCAGCCCGCTGGTTGACCGGCACAGTATCTGATGAGACATTGTTTGTATTGTCTGGGTCGAAGGTAGTGTGAGTCACCCGGGCATTGTCTGTCAGAGTCGTCTGCGACACAGGGGTATTGGCGGGCAAGGATCCGTTGACTACAATGGCCGCCTGCTGCGACTTCGCCAGATTCGGCACATTACAGACGAGAGTCTTCACTCCCGCCAAAGTTGGTGTCGTACAGGTGGTGCCCGGAGCCCCGGACACATCCCATGATGTGGTAGCAAAGCTATCAATCATCGGGTCGGTCACTTGAATCCCAGTGGCAGTATTTGGCCCGGAGTTACTAACTATTATTGTTGCTGATACAGGGGCACCTGTGGTCACAGTACGAGGTGAAATGACCTTCGAGACCGACACGTCTGCAACCTGAACCACGGGAGTTGATGTCGTGGGGGTGTCATAGGTCGCAGGAGTGCTGGTTGTGGCGGTTCGATAGCTCAGGGTTGCAGTGTTGTTGATCGTTGTTCCACCGGCCGCAACACCCACTTTCACTTGGAAGGCGAAGGCAGCCGATCCGTTGCTAATACCCAGAGTTCCTCCTTCCAGTCCGTCAGCTCCTGCTCCTAGACGCGCTCTCACCACTCCATTTGCCACTTCACCAACATCATTATCCTGAGCATCTGTCAACTGTTTGATCGTGTTCCCACTCGCATCCACCAACCTCAAAGATCCTGGAACATACTCAGTTCCAGCAGGAATTGGGTCCGATCCCGAGACATTCAGCGCTGGATCCTGTCCCGAGTTCACGAAGCGCACCATGTATTGCAGCGTGTCACCGGGTTGAGCCGGATTATGACCATTTAAATTGACAACAGTCTTTGTTGAATTTAGCAACATGGGAGCATACAGGTCAATGGCAATGCCCAGTACACCCGGGAAATAGACGTCAGCACTTGTAGAGAACGAAAAGGTCGCACTCGTAGCCCCATTAGGAATAATGTTTGAAGCATTAAAGTTCTTAATGTCAAAACCTAACATGTTATTATCCGCGGGTAATCGATTAGCCGGAATCGTGCCGAATGTGTCTGGCAGACAATTGAAGAAATCATCGCCAGTCTGTAAAGCCGCTTTCACCTCTATCCCATTGATAGTGAAACCGTCTCTCGTACTTGAATCTCTATCACACTCATAAGCTACCGTGCTCATTTGAGTGTTAACAGGTCCCGACAATGGAGCCTTGAATCCCGATACTTCCACGGTAATAGTGCGTGCCGGGTCAACATAATTCCACCCGTCAAAAACAGTCAGGTTGCGTAACGGAAGTCCCGGCGCGGAGTACACCACAGTAAGTGACCATCCTGCGTACTGTCCAACAGCATTTCGTGCAACCACATTGGCCCCCCAGTAGCTCCCATTACCACCTTGACGTACCAATGAAGTCACATCAGCCATGCGTTGATAAGCGTTACTAACCGAACTATACGGCCCGAAGAGAGCATCATCTTCTGTTCTGGCCTGTATGTTGCGATAGGACGTATCTCCAGGGATTTTAAACTTCATGGTGTCATAAGGTTCTTCTAGTTGTGTTGCTGTCAGTTGGGCTCCCCAATACAACCCAGCCCAGATGACTGATGCCCCTGCGGGCAAGGACAAGCCTGCCATAGATGAGTTAAATGTAGACGGGTCGTTGTCAGCATCGACGTCTTCCATTGCGAAGTGATTGTTGCTAAGCGTAGTTTGATTGATATCGGCTCTTGCTTCTGCGCACCGATCCGCACTATCTGGACAGGACAATAGGGTGTTGCCGATTGTCAAGATGGCTCCATTCGCATTGGTCTGGAAGCGAATTAGGTATGGAAGTGTTTGCGCTGCATTCGCCACCGTAGGCAGCACCGTGACAACAGCGAACATCAGCATCACACTGGTCGCTCCTGCTATGAATTTTTTTCCGAGTCCCGTCATTGTGGTCCCCTTGATTAAAGTGGGGTCTTCCCCAAGTTCCCTGCATTGCTGCTATCTGTGAGATAGGTTGTCTACCTTGTGGCACGGTCATCCTCGGCCGCACTGTGCTTGCTAATGATCGTCCTAGGAGTGGGATCTCTGGTGGGAGAACGACTCCAGCGTGACGCCGCCGGTCACGGTCCCTGCTTTCGGCGGCGATAGATGACGATCAGTCCCAGTCCTGCCAGGAGTGTGATCAGTGCCAGGCCTGCCGCCCAGCTTTGTTGAGGGGCAGCGTGTCCGCCTGTGGGAGTCACAGGCGTACCGCTGCCTGGTCCCGGTTCGAGTGAACCGGTCGGTGGGGTTTCATCCACTGCCGCGGGTGGCGCCGGTGAAGGACTGGTGGTCGGCTGACCGGTCTGAGGCGCCTGGGTCCCCGGCGTGGTGGTCGGGCCCGGAGTCTCCGTAACTGACGGGCTGGTGGTTGGCGTGGGTGTGTCTCCCGGTGTGCTCGTCGAGGTCGGCGTGTCACCCGGAGTTTGGGATGGTTCCGGACGCGGCGTCGGTTCCGGGGTGGGTTCCGGAACTGGCGTCGGTTCCGGCACAGCGATCATGAGAGTCGCTGTGCTCGGGTCAGAGGCGACGGACTGGTCATCCACCAGGCCCGTCGCAATCGCCGTATTGACAATCGAGTTTTCCCTCATGTCATCCAGCGTGACCGCGTACTGTGCCGCACATGTCACGGACTCGCCCGGGTCGATGGTGGTGACCTGGCAGACGGGGATCGGCTCGGGGCCGGTGCCGGTGAAGTCCGTTTCGCTGATCGCGATGGAACTCACGGGTACCGATCCCAGGTTCGTCACCTCGTACTGATAGGTCACCTCTTGACCAGGCAGGCTCGCCTCGAGAGGGTCGACTCTCTTGGCCAGTCCCAGCCCTGCCACATGTGTTGTCGTGCAGGCTGGGCACTGATCGGAAGGTGTGTTGATACCGGGGCGCTCGGCGGGGGGGGCATTAGCCGAGAATGCGGCGTTGAAGACCACATTGTCGCCCCGGTTGCCGTCAGACTTAATCGACACCGTGTAGGTCACTAGCTCGGTTTCCCGGGGACCCACTGAACCGGTGAGGATCAGCTCCTGATCGGCATAGAGGTGAGCATTTAGTCCTGGGCTGCTTTCGACAGTATCCAGGACTGCATCATCCAACACACCTGACAGATCATCGATGTGATCTACGACCGCCGGCGCGGTCCCTTCATTGGTGAGGGACACGGTATAGGTCAACACCGCGCCCGCTGTGACCACGTCAGTCGCCGGACTGACGCTCTTCGACACCACCAGAGCCGGTTCCGGCTCGGCGACGACGTCTATGGTTGCTTCGGCCTGATCGTTGGCCGGGTTGGTGTCAGCCATGGCGTGACTGACGACAGCGCTGACGGTGGTGGTCGAGCCCACCGGACCGGATGCTGTTCCGAGAATGTCATAGGACACCGATTGCCCGGCCCACAAGGCGCCGATCGTGCAGGTCAGCAGGTCCGATTTGAGGTTGCACCCGGCTGGGTTCGACCCGTCGGGGGCGGTCGCGAGGACTGCGGAGACATCGTCCAGGCCCTGGGGTACGGTGATGGTCACCGTGACGCCACTGGCATCGGCCGGGCCATTGTTGGTCACCGTGGCCGTCAGACCCACTTGAGCGCCCGGGTAGACTTCACTACTGTCCGGAGTCACTACCACACCGACATCCGTCGGAGGCTGAAGAACAACTGTCATTGTACACACCAGGCACTGGGCAGGCGGGGTGTCAATGGTGGGTCGCTCGCCTGGGGGGGTATCGGCCAAGGACACAGCATTGAACAGCACCGAATCGCCCCGTTCTCGATCGGGCTTCACCGTCACCGTGTATGTCACGGTGGCCGCCTGCCCAGCATCTAGCGCACCTGTTATAAACAGATGTTCGTCAACCAGCTGGGCGTCGAGGCCAGTGCTGGTCAGTACAGAACCCAGGGTCGCATCGTCCAGAACCTGGGAAAGATCATCGACGTAGTCCGCCTGGCCCGTCGCCGTGCCCGGATTGGTCACAGAGATGGTGTAGGTCAGGGTGTCGCCTGCCAGGGCGGTTCCGTCGTCAGGGTTCACAGTTTTGGTGACCGTGAACGCCGGGTCAGGCAGGTCGACCACAGTGAGCGTGGCTTGTGCCTGGTCATTGGCTGGATTGGTGTCGGTCCCCGCATGGGTGACGACCGCTTCGATCGTGGACGCCGAACCGACCGTACCGGGCGCCGTGCCCGTGATCGAGAAGCTGATCGACTGTCCTGAGCCCAGTGCGGGAAGAACACAGTCCAGTTGCGTGCCGGCCCGGGTGCACTGCACGCTCGGTGACAAACCGACAGACTGCGCCGCCACGTCAGTCATCGACGAGGGTACGGTCAGGGTGAGCGTGGCCGCAGCCAGGTCAGACGGACCGTCATTGGTGACCTGAGCCATCATTCCGAACCCAGCATTGGGGTAGACAGATGATTGGGCCGGGGTAAGCATGACGCCCAGGTCCGCCACCGGGGGCGCGACCGGCGCGCAACTGGTGGACGTATTGTTGTCGACCACCGGGTCCAGCGAAGCCGACCCGATGGTTGCGGTATTGCACAGCGTGGTGGCGGTGACGCTGGCGCCCACGCCCAGGGTGAGGCTGGCCGACGCAGACTGACCAACGTCGAGACTGCCCAGCGCGCACTCGACGGTCGACTGACCCTCGGGGTCGGTGGCCACCGTGCAGTCACTGGAGTCACTGCTGGTCGCCGACTGGACGCTCATCCCATCGGGCACGGTGTCGGAGATGACCACCCCGTCGGCCGCCGATGGACCATTGTTCGTGGCTTCGAGCGTGTAGGTCGCGGGCTCGCCCATGACCAGGGGATTCGGCCCGACCAGCGTCTTGACGATCTGGACGTCCGAGACCTGCTGAACTGTGACAGGCACGGATGCCTGGTTGTTCGTCAGATCGGGATCGGGAGTCCCCAGGCTCCCCACGGTGACCGACGCCGATAGTGTGGACGGCGGTTCTTCGGCCGGGATCTGCATGACAACAGTCGCGGTGACGCTCTGGCCGGGGATGAAGACCTTGAAGTAGGGTGCGGCGGCAATCGCCTCACAGTGGAGGGTGTAGACCACCGGATCACCGGAGGTGTTCCAGTGGCACTGAGCGCCTGGTGCATCGAAGGACACCGGGGTGAAACCGGCGGGG